>Ga0316205_10004019_pt1 | contig 13297 bp, 15 predicted proteins | sample 3monthpyrite_MG_FD_204941 | JGI IMG/M metagenome (GOLD analysis project Ga0316205, IMG submission 204941) | Microbial mat bacterial communities from mineral coupon in-situ incubated in ocean water Damariscotta River, Maine, United States -... | ecosystem: Environmental > Aquatic > Marine >... | reverse complement strand
ACCTCCGTCTGCTCATCATCGTGATCGCTCTCACGTTGCTGGCCCCATTCATCCTCAACCCCTTCCCCGAAGGGTCAGAGATGGCGCAGTTCAACGCCGGCTACCCCGACCTGATGCAGCGTTTTGTAATCTTCGGCATCCTCGCGACCGGCTTCAATATCCTCTTTGGTCTGACCGGCTATCTGTCTTTTGGTCACGCAGCCTTCCTCGGTGTCGGTTCCTATGCCGCCGTCTGGATGTTCAAATTGCTCAGCATGAATGTCTTGCCAGCCATCATTCTGAGTGTAATCATCGCGGGCGTCTTCTCGCTGGTCATCGGGTATATCTCGCTGCGACGCTCTGGCATCTACTTTTCGATCCTGACGCTCGCCTTCGCCCAGATGTCTTTTGTGCTGGCCTATTCCGTGCTGACACCGATCACTGGCGGCGAGACAGGTTTGCAACTGGCGCTTGACGACCCGCGCATCTTTGGGGCGTCCCAGACCGCGACGGGCAACATCCCGGTGCCGGCCCTCTTTGGCCTCGAGATGCGCGCAAGCTATGAACTGACAATGGGCTCCTGGCTGTTCACGTTGAATGTGGGCTATTACCTGTCCGCCCTGTTTCTGATCCTGTCGTTCTATCTGGCGATCCGCATTTTCCGTTCGCCCTTTGGAATGATGCTGCGTGCAATCAAGTCGAACCAGACCCGGATGAGCTATACCGGGCTGAACCCACGGCCCTATACGCTGGCAGCATTCGTGATCTCGGGCATGTATGCCGGTCTGGCCGGTGGCTTGATGGCGTCAATGGACCCGCTGGCTGGTGCCGAAAGAATGCAATGGACCGCGTCGGGTGAGATCGTGCTGATGACCATTCTCGGTGGTGCCGGAACACTGATCGGTCCGGTGCTCGGCGCCGGGATGATAAAATACTTCGAAAACATCTTCTCGAAGATCAATGAATCGGTCCTGCAAGGCTGGTTTGCCTTCCTGCCCGACGGGCTTGAGAACGTCGTGGTCGCCGTGATCTATCCGTTCGTCGGGAGAGGCTGGCAACTGACACTGGGTATCATGTTCATGCTCGTCGTAATCTTCCTGCCCGGTGGACTTGTCCAGGGTGGCCAGAAAATCGCATCCGCCTTCCGGCGCAAAAAGCCCGAAGACGCCAAGCCAAACGCCACTGAACCGGCCGAATAAGGAGACAGACAGATGGGTTTGCTAGAAGTCAAAGGCATCAACAAACGGTTCGGCGGCCTGCAAGCGCTGGGTGACGTGAACCTCAGCGTGGCCGAAGGAAGCCTGCACGCGATCATCGGCCCCAATGGCGCCGGCAAGTCAACCTTGCTGAATGTGCTGGTGGGCAAGCTGATACCTGACAGCGGATCGGTGATGTTCGATGGGAAATCTGTGCTGGGGCGCAAGCCTCACGAGATCAACCAGATGGGGATCAGCAGGGTGTTTCAAACCCCCGAGATCTTTGGCGATCTCAGCGTGTTCGAGAACGTGATGATCCCCTGTTTTGCCAAACGCGACGGCGCGTTCCGGATGCATGCCATTGAAAGCATCTTTTCCGAAAAGGGCATTCAGGAACAGGCGACCGCCATTCTTGATGACGTGAACATGCTTGAAAAGAAGGACATGATCGCATCGAGCCTGTCACGTGGCGACAAACGACGCCTGGAAATGGCGATGTGCCTTGTGCAGGACCCCAAGCTTTTGCTGCTGGATGAACCGACGGCGGGGATGGCACGGGCAGACACCGAGAACACGATCAATTTGCTCAAGGAAATCCGCGAGAAGCGCGGGATCACCATGGCCATCATTGAACATGACATGAACGTCGTTTTCTCGCTCGCTGAACGGATCACCGTGCTGGCGCAAGGCACGCCCTTGGTCGAGGACACACCTGACAACATCAAAGGGCACCCCAAGGTCCGCGAAGCCTATCTTGGCGAGGCGCAGGTCTAGCAGACAATTTTTCATCGAAAAATTGGCCCCAAACTTTCGATGAAAGTTTGCATACCGGAGAGAAAGAAATGAACGCACCTTTCAACAAGCACGCCAACAACGCCGCGACCCACCCTGCCTACCTCAGCGTTTGGGAAATCGAAGCGTATTACGGCGAAAGCTACATCGTGCAGAATGTCAGCTTCAACATTCACGAGGGTGAAATCCTTGCTTTGCTGGGGCGCAACGGTGCGGGCAAGACATCGACCCTGCGAACAATCGCCCGTCTAGACAATCCGTCATTGACCCATGGCGAAATCTGGTTGGATCACAAGCCTCTGCACGAAATGAAAAGCCACGAAGCGGCCTCCAACGGCATTTCCCTCGTGCCCGAGGATCGGCGGATCATTCCCGGCCTCACAGTCGAAGAAAACCTGCAACTGGCGCAGATTGCACCACCGCATGGGTGGTCGCTGGACCGGATCTATGACCTCTTCCCGCGATTGGGTGAACGTCGCAAGCAAGAAGGGGTGACACTTTCAGGGGGCGAACAGCAGATGCTCTCGATTGCGCGCGCATTGGCCCGGGATATCAAGGTGTTGTTGCTTGACGAACCCTATGAAGGGCTTGCTCCTGTCATCGTACAAGAGATCGCCAAGACGCTTGGCGTCATTCGGGATCAGGGCATCACAACCGTGATTGTTGAGCAGAATGCCGTCGCCGCACTGAAACTCGCTGATCGCGCTGTGATCCTGGATATCGGCAAGGTTGTCTTTGATGGCTCTGCCAAGGAAGTCCTTGAGGATGAGCAGTTGCGCGCCCAGTACCTGGCGATCTGATGGCGTTAATCTTAAATCGCTAAGATTTCTTACTTGGCGATTAAGGAATTGGTAATCCCAAAGAGCAATTCTTGGGGCGCAATGCCCTCGCTTTTCGGAGCCAAAACAATGGATACATCTCTCACTTTCCCCACAACACCTGCCGTCGCGGCATCCGGAACCCTCCCCCTCGTGCCGCGTGCGGATACAACCAAAGTCCAGGCCGTCGAAAGAAGCGGCCTGGGCGCGACCCTTCCAGCCAACAAACCCTTTGTGGCACAGGTCGTGACTGCCCGCCTGTCAGGGTCCGAATTTCCCGAGAACCCCGCCGAAATCGCCCCGCCAGAGCGCACGTTGCGCCCCTATGATGTGCCGATGCTGCCCTACGACGCGGCCGTCGAGACTGACTAGGCGCCGACCTGCCAAGGCAATCAGATTCGGCGGTTCCGCGCGATGCCTGACGAATTTCGGAACACCCGCGCTTTCCACCCTCGTTGGCTTGCCCTATAAGCAGTTTGATGCTTTGTGACGTCACGTCGCACAAGCGCCAATAATATGGGCAACCGGCCGAGGAAAACATGGGCAACAAAACCTCTCACGATAGCGACGTCAGCTTTATTGCGGCATTGGCCGAGCTGCTGCACGACAATGATCTGACCGAGCTTCAGGTCAAACGGGACTATGGCGAAAACGACAGCCTGAATGTGCGGGTCAGCCGCCAAATACAAACGGTCGTGCAAGCCAGCGTGCCTGCTGCTGCGGCGCCAGCCCATCCGGTGGCGCCAGCCGCACCGGCTGCTGCGCCAGAGGCCCCCGCTGCTTCGGACGCCTCTGATCCTGCAAGCCACCCCGGTGCTGTAACGTCTCCCATGGTGGGCACCGTCTATATGGCGCCAGAGCCTGGCGCGGCACCTTTTGCAACCGTTGGCGCGACCATCAAAGAGGGTGACACGATTCTCATCATCGAAGCCATGAAAACGATGAACCACATCCCTGCCCCACGCGCAGGGACGATCAAGCGCATCCTGGTCGAAGATGGCGGCGCTGTAGAATTTGGCGCACCCCTTGTGATCATCGAATAAAGGCGGCCCCATGTTCGATAAAATCCTTATCGCGAACCGAGGTGAAATCGCCCTGCGCGTCGTGCGTGCCTGCCGCGAAATGGGCGTCAAATCCGTGGCTGTTCATTCCACCGCTGACGCCGATGCGATGCATGTGCGGATGGCCGACGAGGCGATCTGCATTGGCCCCCCCGCCTCTGCCCAAAGTTATTTGTCCTTCCCGGCGATCATTTCCGCCTGCGAGATCACAGGCGCACAGGCGATCCATCCCGGCTATGGGTTCCTGTCTGAAAACGCGGCCTTCGTGCAGGCGGTTGAGGACCACGACCTGACATTCATTGGCCCCACTGCCGAACATATCCGTGTCATGGGCGACAAGATCACTGCCAAGGACACGATGAAAGAACTGGGCGTGCCTTGCGTGCCGGGGTCTGATGGCGGTGTCGCAACCCTGGCCGACGCTCAGCGCATCGGCGAAGAGGTCGGGTATCCTGTCATCATCAAGGCGACGGCCGGTGGCGGTGGCCGCGGCATGAAAGTGGCGCAAACCGCCGCCGACATGGAGCAGGCGTTCCATTCCGCGCGCGCCGAGGGCAAAGCTGCCTTTGGCAACGATGAAGTCTATATTGAAAAATACCTGACCACACCTCGACACATCGAAATTCAGGTGTTTGGCGATGGCAAGGGGAATGCCGTCCATTTGGGTGAACGCGATTGTTCGCTCCAGCGCCGTCACCAGAAGGTATTTGAAGAGGCCCCGGGCCCCTGCATCACGCCCGAGCTGCGTGACCGGATCGGCAAGGTCTGTGCCGACGCAGTGGCCAAGATCAACTATATTGGCGCGGGTACAATCGAATTTCTCTTCGAGAATGACGAGTTTTACTTCATCGAAATGAACACACGCTTGCAGGTGGAACACCCTGTTACCGAAGGGATTTTTGGGGTCGATCTGGTGCGCGAACAGCTGCGCGTCGCCGCTGGCATGCCGATGTCATTCGGTCAGGATGACCTGAAGATCAACGGCCATGCCATTGAGGTGCGGATAAACGCAGAAAAATTGCCAAACTTCGCCCCCTGCCCCGGCACGATCACGCAGTACCACGCCCCGGGCGGGTTGGGTGTGCGGATGGATTCCGCGCTTTACGACGGGTATCGCATTCCACCCTATTACGACAGCCTGATCGGCAAACTGATTGTCCACGGACGTGACCGCCCTGAAGCTCTTGCACGGCTCGAACGGGCCTTGGGTGAGTTGATCGTTGATGGGGTGGATACAACGGTGCCTCTGTTTCATGCACTTTTGGCCGAGGAAGCCGTGCAAACCGGTGAATACAATATCCACTGGCTTGAACACTGGCTGGAAGAAAACCTGACCTCGGACCAGTGAAAGACAGCTCGCCCACCCTGACCCCGGACCTGCTCTTGCAGGCCTATCAGGCGGGCGTGTTTCCCATGTCCGAAGGGCGCGACGACCCAGAGGTTTTCTGGGTCGATCCGCGGATGCGCGGGATCATTCCGCTGGATGGTTTCCGGATGTCACGCAGCCTTGCGCGGACCCTGCGGCGCGGTGCCTTTTCCGTTACCTGCGATGCTGCGTTTACGGATGTGGTCGCCGGTTGCGCCGACCGCGAGGAGACTTGGATCAACGATACGATTTTTGATCTTTATTCTGCACTGCACGATGCTGGTTACGCGCATTCGGTCGAGGTTTGGGACGGCCCGTCTCTTGTGGGTGGCGTTTATGGCGTCACGATTGGTGCGGCCTTCTTTGGCGAGAGCATGTTCAGCAGGGCGGCAGATGCCTCAAAAATTGCATTGGCCTATCTGGTGGATCGGTTGCGACTGGGGGGCTATCTGCTCTTTGACACGCAGTTCCTGACACCGCATCTGGCCCGTCTCGGTGCCATAGAAGTACCGCGCGATCAGTATCGGGCCAAGTTGACGCAGGCTCTGGCCCAAGAGGCATCTTTCACCAGCCCCGGCCCGCTTCCTCTTGCTCAGGATGTGATACAGCGCAACGCCCAGACGTCATAACGCGGGTGGTCCATGGCATTCAGCGCCGGCGCAGAAGCGATCATCCAGCCCGAGAACAACGGCGCATTTTCCTTGGTGTCCTGAACGAAAAGCTGGGTGAAAGCATCGCCTGCGGGGTTTTCAATCGGGTAGCGGCATTCATTCAGCGTGACAGACAGAAACCCCAGAACCCCTGTTTCCCCCTGGGACAGGGACAAGTCGGTGACCTGCCCCGTCAATTTGTCCAGAATCCGCAATTCACCGGCAGTGGCAGTGGCGACTTCCTGCGTCACAGCCTCCGTCGAAGTGGTCAGAATTTCTTCTTCCTCTTCGTTAGGGGTGATGGTCAATTGGCCGATCAATTGATCCAAGGGGGTCTCTTCAATCGGGGTCGTGACGATCTCTTGCGCAGCGAGAGGGGCCGCGATCAGGGAAACGCCGGATATGACAGATGCAAACAGTAACCGCATGCGAGGGGCCCCTATTCTGGTGACCATGCCTCGTAATCGGCACGCTCGACCGGGGCATTGCGGCGAATCGACCCCGCTGGCGCATAGGCCTCTGAGGTTCCGGTCAGGTTTTTTTGATGTGGCTGTTGCCAGTCCTTGCGCGGCAGCGCAGCTTCGGTCGGTGGCTCGTTCCAGGTATGGTGCAGCCAGCCATGCCATTCGGGGCTGACGCGCGACGCTTCGTTGTCGCCATTGTAGATCACCCAGCGTCGGCTGCCGTCATGATTGCGGTAGAACACATTGCCTTGCGCATCGTCGCCCACCCTGGTGCCATTGCGGCTGGTCCAAAGCTGGGTGCCAAATGACTGCCCATCCCACCAGGTAAAGATGCGTTTGATATTATGACCAAGGCCCATGTCGCGTCTCCGGTTTGCGTGGCCCATCCATGCACGAATGGCACCAAAAGGTCCAGTGGGTTCAGGCGGGGACCCGCGCAGTCACTTCGATTTCAATCTTCATTTCCGGGTTCTGCAACTGGGCTGAGATCATCGTGGCGGCGGGCTTTGCCATGGCAAAGACCTGCGACGTGATGGGCCAGCAATTCGGCCAGTCAGTCTTGTCAGGAACGATATAATTCACCCGCACAACGTGATCGAGCCCGCTGCCTGCCTCTTCCAAGGTTCTGGCGATTGTGCCCAGCGCATTGCGGCACTGGTCCTCTATGCTGTCGGGCATCACCATGGTTGCATAGTCATAGCCCGTCGTGCCTGCCACAAAGACCCATCCATCCGCAACAACGGCCCGGCTATAGCCGATCTGTTCCTCGAAAGGTGATCCCGTTGAAATGTGGCGCACGGACAAGGGTTAGCTGGCCGTTGCAGGCTCTTTTTGTTTGCCCTCGTCGTGGATCATCAGCGGGGCAACGTCAGAGGTCACTGCTTCTTCATTCACGACAACCTCGGTCACGGTATCCATACCGGGCAGGTCAAACATCGTATCCAGCAGGATGTCTTCCATGATCGAGCGCAAACCACGTGCGCCGGTCTTGCGTTCAATGGCACGTCTGGCAATCGCGCTGAGCGCATCTTCGGTGAAGGTCAGCTTCGTGCTCTCAAGATCGAACAGGCGCTGGTATTGCTTGACCAATGCATTCTTTGGCTGCGTCAGGATCGTGATCAGCGCATCTTCATCAAGGTCGGTCAATGTCGCAATGACGGGCAGTCGCCCCACAAATTCAGGGATCAATCCGAACTTCAGCAGGTCTTCCGGCTCCAGTTCGGTGAATATCTCACCGATACCCCGATCATCATCTTCGCGGACATCCGCACCAAAGCCCATTGCCGAGCCCTTGCCGCGCTGCGCGATGATCTTGTCCAGCCCCGCAAAGGCGCCGCCACAAATGAACAGAATGTTCGTCGTGTCCACTTGCAGGAATTCCTGTTGGGGATGTTTGCGCCCCCCCTGCGGCGGCACAGAGGCCACAGTGCCTTCCATGATCTTCAGCAGCGCCTGCTGCACGCCCTCGCCCGAAACATCACGGGTGATCGACGGGTTGTCGGATTTGCGTGTGATCTTATCAACCTCGTCAATATAGACGATACCACGCTGCGCGCGTTCAACATTGTATTCAGAGGCCTGCAACAGCTTGAGAATGATATTCTCGACATCTTCACCGACATAACCTGCTTCGGTCAGGGTTGTCGCATCGGCCATGGTGAACGGCACATCGAGAATCCGCGCCAGTGTCTGCGCCAGCAGCGTCTTGCCGCAACCGGTCGGCCCGATCAGCATGATGTTGGATTTGGCCAGTTCGATATCAGATTTATCGGCGTGGTTCAGTCGCTTGTAATGGTTGTGGACAGCCACCGAAAGCACACGTTTTGCGTGCAATTGGCCGATCACGTAATCATCCAGAACGTCACAAATCTCGGTCGGGGTTGGCACGCCATCGCCGGCTTTCAGGCCCGCTGTCTTTGTTTCTTCACGGATGATATCCATGCAGAGTTCAACACATTCGTCGCAAATAAAGACGGTGGGGCCCGCGATCAGCTTGCGCACCTCATGCTGGCTTTTGCCGCAAAAGCTGCAATAGAGCGTATTCTTGCTGTCGGTGCCGCTGGTATTCGCCATTTCAACCCTCTTTGCCCATTGGCCGTTCAAACATAAGTCGCACTGCCTTGCAAACAACACTAAGACAGCCCGCCAAGGTCCACAATGTCAAAATGACCTTGCACAGAACGTCATTAACAACCGGATAATGCCTCGGCACAATTGGCAAAAACTGACAATGGGTCAGAAAAAAGACAAACGCGGCCGAAGCCGCGTTTGTGGGGAATAATGGCCGTTGTCGGCCTAGTCTTCGGCTTTGGTCCGGTTTTCGACGATTTCGTCAATCAAACCCCAGTCTTTGGCCTCTTCGGGGGACATGAAGTTGTCACGTTCAAGGGCCGCTTCGACCTTCTTGAGGGTGTTGCTTGTGTGCTTGACGTAAATCTCGTTCAGACGTGTCTTGAGCTTTTGCGTCTCGGCGGCATGGATCATGATATCCGTCGCCTGTCCCTGATATCCGCCGGATGGCTGATGCACCATCACGCGGCTGTTGGGCAGCGAAAAGCGCATGCCCTGATGACCGGCTGTCAGCAGCAAAGAACCCATCGATGCCGCCTGCCCGATCACCAGCGTGCTGACCTTTGGGCGGATGTATTGCATGGTGTCGTAGATCGACAGACCAGATGTCACCACCCCACCGGGGCTGTTGATATACATGCTGATCTCTTTCTTGGGGTTCTCTGATTCAAGGTGCAGCAACTGCGCAACGACAAGCTGGCTCATGCCATCATGGACAGGCCCGTTCACGAAAATGATTCGTTCCTTCAGCAAACGGGAGAAAATATCGTAGGCGCGCTCACCACGAGCGGTCTGTTCGACCACCATTGGGACAAGGTTCATATAAGTCTCGACGGGGTCTTGCATATTTACTGCCTCATGTTCGGACGGGACCGTCCTCGTTTCAATATCTTGACAGAGTCTTAGTGTTGGGCGTCAGGGGCTTCAAGGGCTGCCGGAACGGATTGCCGATGCGCTAGTATTCAATTGCGGTATGTCATGCCGCAGAAAGAGGTGGGTTTCCGCCCGCAAGATCATTCATTCATCGTCCGCCCAGCAGCCAAAAGTCTGACCTCCGGACAAGCAAGAATACCCGGGCACCAGCCTGTGCAAAATGGGCGGCCAGACACAGGCCGACAGAGCCCCCTTCAAACACGGCAACCGAAGGCACGGTCATCGCAATCCCTTCAATTTCTTTTCATCACAAAGGCATAGTCGTGGTAAAACTGCAAGAACGCCCCGACCGGTCAGTCACTCAGCCCACATGGAAAAGCGATGCGAAGAGGCGCGGATCAAGGCTCTCTGCTGCGAATGTCTTGCCTTCGGTCAGGACGGACACGGCATCATGGCTGTGCAGGCTTTCCTGATGGCTGGCAATCACGCGAAAATCAGACACGCGCACGTCTGATTGCAATTGCTCGGTGAACAGACGCGCTGCATCTTCAACAAAAATGGGATTTGCGGCATTCAGTTCGGCAAACGCCTGTTCGTCTTCGCGCTTGACCATCACTTGTGTTTCGGTCGGAACAGCGGCGCGTGCGCAATCAATCAGATCTTCGAACCACAGGACTTTTTCACCCTCTTCCAGCAACACAGAAATCCGCGCGACAGATCGCTGCGAATGAGGTGTGGCAAGCTGGCCGCGGAATTGGCGCGCGTGTTCTGACAGTTCCAGCGAACACGGACAGGTTGACGAATAGACGTAATCAAGATGCACGATCTTCTTGCGCACCCCCGCGCTCTCGACCAGTTCCAGAGCAATGTCATAGTATTGGTAACCAGACAGGCCGGACCTCAGGCTGTCTACTTTCATGGGAAAACTGAACCGCATCTGAATGCGCGCATCAAAGCTTTCCAGATCGCTCTTATAGGCATCCAGCGCCCGCTCGATCACCTCAAAGCTGAACGTCTCTTCGGCGTGTTTGTAAAAGGTCCGCATGATCCGGGACATGTTGATGCCCTTCTTTTCAGCCTCAAGCGAAACGGTCCCTGTCACCGATGTCTCAAGCGTCAGATCGCCATCGTCTCGGGTATGGAACCGGATCGGGAGGCGGAAATTCGATATGCCGACGTGCTGGATTTGCCTTTTTGCGCCACGGATCAGGCTGGACGGGCCGTTTTGCAGATCGGGCATCGAGGCCTTGTAGGCGTCATCGACCTTGAAATCTTCGGGATAGGCACGGGCCAGCGCGGGATAGTTCGATACCTCACGACCGGGGATCAACCGCGAAACCAGCGGATCGAGCGTCGCCACCTCTTCGGCTGTCACATCCACAGCCCAGCGGCGTAAAAGCGCAAGGGCGGCTTCTGCTTCTTCGCGTGTCGGTTCACGATCCATGTCTGGAGAGTGAATATTCATGGCGTTGCCCCCGGTCGGTGCGTCAGACACCCTAAAATGGGGCCTGTCATCGGGATTTCCAATGATTTCTTTGTAGATACGTTGCAGCTCTGCACGCGGATCAGTCATTGGGCCGGCCTTTCAAGGGTCAGAAGCACAATGGAGTTAAACACTTATTTGCCCCACCGTCACCGTTTCACAGTCTTGCGATGGCACCCCGCAAGTCCGCCAAGAGATCATCGGGATCCTCCAACCCGACGCTCAACCGGATCAGGCCCGGTGTAATCCCCAGCTCTTCCTTCGTAGCCTCGGAAAGCCGCTGATGGGTCGTCGTTGCGGGATGGGTGCCGATTGACTTGGCATCGCCAAGATTGTTGGAGATCGTCCAGATATCCAACGCATTCAACAGTTTGAACGCCGCAGTTTGTGTGCCTGCATCAATCGACAGAACCGTTCCTCCGGCCCCCATTTGCTGTTGAGCAAGCGCGTTTTGGGCATGGTTTTCCAGCCCCGGATAGATCACATTCACCAGTGTGCCATCCGCCGCAAGCTGCTCGGCCAGGTATTGCGCAGTCGCGGCCTGGGCACGAACCCGCAATTCGATCGTCTCGAGGCCCTTGAGCATCATCCAGGCGGTAAACGGCGACATTGAGCCGCCGGTATGTTTCATAAAGGGCTCTACCGTGCCTCGGATGAACTCGCGACTGCCCAAGATGACGCCGCCCAGCGCGCGCCCCTGCCCGTCAATGTGTTTCGTGGCGGAATAGACAACAACATCGGCCCCCTGGGCAATGGCATCCGAAAACACGGGCGTCGCAAAAACATTGTCGACGATGACCGTCGCGCCAACCGCATGTGCCAGCTTTGAAACGGATTTGATATCAATCACTTCCAGGGTGGGGTTTGAGATGCTCTCAAAGAAGACAGCCTTTGTGTCGGGCCTGATGGCTGCCTGCCATGCCGTCAGGTCCGTGCCGTCAACAAAGGTCACGTCAACGCCGAACCGGATCAGAATTTCTTCCAGGATATAAAGACAGGACCCAAACAACGCCCGCGCCGAAACCACGTGATCGCCAGACCGCAACATCGATGTCAGCGCACCATTCACCGCCGCCATGCCCGAGGCCGTGGCAAACCCGTCCTCTGCCCCTTCCAGGGCGGCAATCCGGTCCTCAAACATGGCCACCGTCGGGTTGCCGTAGCGGGCATAGATGAATTCGTCATCGCCCGCCTTGATGAACCGTGCTTCTGCATCCTCTGCGGTGTCGTAAACGAAACCCTGAGTCAGAAAAATCGCTTCGCTGACCTCATTGTATTGGCTGCGCCTGATTCCGGTATGCACCGCCTTGGTGCGCTTCTTCCACGTATCCATTGTCCATCCTCGCGCATCCGACGCGCAATAAAAAACCCCGACACCGATAAAAGGTATCGAGGTATGACAACCTGCAATCCTCTTTAGCGGCATGTTTAACGTGGCCCGCAATCCGGTAACAAATCGCCACGCGCCATGCCATACGCCTGCGCCGCGTCTGCGTCAAGCGGCAGGCGCTTGCCCTTTACGCGCATCCTGCGATGGTGGCGCCCAAATGAAAGGAGCGTTCATGCCCAATCCCATTGACCTTTTCTTCTGGCCAACACCGAACGGCTGGAAGGTTTCGATCGCGCTGGAAGAAATGGACCTGCCCTATATCCTGCATCTCGTTGACATTGGCGCAGGCGATCAGTTCAAACCCGAGTTTCTCAAGATTTCTCCCAATAACCGGATGCCCGCGATCATCGACCCTGACGGGCCGGATGGCGCGCCCATTTCAATCTTTGAATCCGGGGCGATCCTGCAATATCTGGCGCGCAAGACCGGGCTGTTCTATGGCGCATCACAGCGGGACAGAATCAAGGTCGATGAATGGCTGATGTGGCAAATGGGCGGCCTGGGACCAATGGCGGGCCAGGCCCACCATTTCCTGAAATATGCGCCCGCGATGACACCGCCCAACGACCTGCCCTATGCCAAGGATCGGTACCGCAACGAAACGGCGCGCCTCTATGGTGTTCTGGACCGCCAACTGGCCGGCCATGAATTTGTGGCAGGTGATTTCTATTCAATCGCCGATATGTCCATCTGGGGCTGGGCGTCGCTTTGGGAAGGCCAGCAGCAGACGCTGGAGGACAAACCACATATGGCGCGCTGGCTCGCGACAATGGGCGCACGACCCGGCGTCCAGCGTGGGCGGGCACTGGCCGCCGAAAAACGCGGTGACTTTCGCAAGGACAGCACCGCTCAGGACGTTCTTTTTGGAAAGCCATCGTAACGAATTGTTAGACATGAGGCGGTAGGGTGAAGGTCTAAACCACTCAAACGGGCCACATCATGCAGTATCGTCCCCATCGCTATCCGACGGAATTTCCGATCAAGCTCCGCACCCCGTCAGGTCTACAGAACTGTCGGGTTCTGGACGTCTGTCTGACGTCAGCGCCGATGGGACAGTTTAGGGTGATTTGATAAGAGAGGGTTTCTGGCACATCGTAACCACCAAGGAGTGGAGATGAGACAGAAACCCGGAACACGCAAAAGCCACGGCGAGAA
>Ga0316205_10004018_pt1 | contig 13299 bp, 12 predicted proteins | sample 3monthpyrite_MG_FD_204941 | JGI IMG/M metagenome (GOLD analysis project Ga0316205, IMG submission 204941) | Microbial mat bacterial communities from mineral coupon in-situ incubated in ocean water Damariscotta River, Maine, United States -... | ecosystem: Environmental > Aquatic > Marine >... | reverse complement strand
TTGCTAAATTTGGTCTTGCTTTTACGCCTAGTGGTAGAAAGAGCGCCAATCCAATAATTTCTGATGCGCACTTATCTAAAATCCGGAATGTAAATAAAAACCTCAAGGAGACGTCACGGAATTTTAAAGAAACGATATATAGCAGCTATCAATGGGGTGCAGTATTCGATGATGGTGATTTTTATAAAGGAGCACATGGAGGTCAAGGCCTTTATATATCTCCTTCTAAAGATTTGGTTATTGCATTTTTTGGAACTGCCAATACAGATCGTGAAAGGAGTCAACTTGATGTCATTGCTCGACAGCTTTCCAAATCTGGGCTGTTTGATCTAGAATAAAATGACTTACAAAGAATACAGTACATCAAATATCTGGACCTCAATTAATATATATAAACTATGAAAGCTATAAAAAACAAACCCGGGCTATTCCTTTTAATACTTCTTATAATAACACAGAGTGGTTTTTCCCAACAAAGTGATAACCGAGCGCCTGAGGCTACTGCCACTGAAACCACGCTCTCATTTAGGGATATTCCTGATCTCAAAGAAGCCTTTATAAACACAGCACCGTCAGACAGAAAAGATGGTATTCGGGTAGGGGAATTAGGCATCGATTGTGGCAATAAAAAGATGATTCTAAAACTTGCTCAGGAGGTCGCTAATACTACCCATGGTAAGTTCGACAGCTTTCTTATTTCACATAAAGGGAGGCTCATGTTTGAATCCTACTACGCGCGAGGACGCGTAAATCTACCGCATCCGCAAGCGTCAGCAACCAAAGCCTGGACCAGCTTTTTGCTTGGTCGTGTTATCCAGTTGGGCTATTTGTCCATGGACGATTTAAACAAACCATTGGTGAGCTTTCTCAAAGATCTGGATGCAACAAAATTTGTTGAAGGCGCAGAAAAAATCACCCTAAATCACGCATTGACAATGCGTTCGGGCATTCGTATCAATGAAAAGCAGTGGGAAGAAATGAATAATAATCCAGACCAGCTAAAAGGCCAGAGAAAAGTTCAAGCTTTACTTGAGCGCAGCGCGCCAATCACAGAGGAATCCCAGGTTTTTAAATATGGAGGCGGTCCTGGCCTGGTAATGCAAGTCATTGATGCGGTTGTACCGGGGTCGGCTATGGATTTTATTAAAAAGGAGCTCCTCGACAAAATGGGCATCACTAATTATCGCTGGTTGATTAATAGACAAAGCGGCTTGCCAGAATCTGGTTGGCAGACGGGTTTTACATCACGCGATATGCTCAAGTTGGGACAGCTGGCCATCAATAAAGGCAAATGGAAGGGAGAACAACTGGTTCCAGAAGTGTTTATCGATAAAGCAATCCATAGAATTGTCCGTCAGGCCGATGATGAGAATTTCCTTGACGATGGCAATATAGTAAACACTGGATACGGCTATTTCTGGTGGCAGGCAGACATGAAGGTTGGTAATAAGAACTATTTTAGTACATCTGCTCGAGGAGGCGGTGGCCAGTATATCATAGTAATAGAAGAGCTGGATCTCATGGTTGTGTTTACTGCCCATGACGGAAATGTTAGTGCCCTGTAGATGGTGGCGGAGCGAATATTGCCTGCTTTTATTGAGTAACACCAAATAGTATGATAATCTAAACAATGCAAAAAGTAACTATGTTAATTTCATTCTATTAAATGATAATTGCTTTGTATAAGTTTGATCATTATAAAGTTTTAAGAAATATTCTTAAACTAATTTTGAACTCAATTAATACAACATGAAATCCAATTATTTATTTATTCTTATTGCCTGTCTATTGATATCTTGTAAGAATAATAGTCAATCAAAGGTTGCTCTTTCAAACGAAATCGAGAATTTATATTTTTCAACAGTAGACTTTGAAAAAACTAAAATTTCCTCAGAAGCGTATTCAAAAAACTTCAATTTACATAACAACAACTACCTTAGTCTTGCTTTTACCTTAACTAAACCATTGATACAAAGTCTTCAAGAATTAGCCCCAGCCTTATCTGAAGATGAATTATTAAGTAAAGGGAATTTTCAATTTTCATATGTAGTAGATGGAGAATTAATTTATGTTGAAAACTTAAACACTGGGGCAGGGCCAAAAAAACGTAAAACCGAAGACCTTAGACAGGTAATACCATTAGTAACACCTGAGCGAATAAATTTTTGGGGTTGGTTTATGTGGCAAAGGTTTATGAAAATTAATGGTGGGTTAGATGCGTTTACAGAAGGAAATCACACCTTAAGCGTAGAAATAAGGTCATATTTAAGAGATGATACATTAAAAGTTGGCCCTCTTTTAGCGAAAGGAAGTATCGCTGTAGAAGTGCCTAAAATAGTTATAGATGAAAGTTTAGTTCCTATTCAGAAAATACAAGCCAATAGTGGTTGGGAAATCTCTAAAGATAATTTTGACAACAATAGAATTGAAGCTCTGAATAGAAAAATAGCAGAAGGTAGGTTCCAAGATATTAACGGAATTGTGGTAATAAAAGAGGGTAAACTCTTAATAGAGGAGTATTTTAACGATGCAACAAGAGATGATTTACACGATGTTAGATCTGTAGGAAAGTCATTTGCCTCTACAATAATGGGCATTGCCATTGAAGAAAAATTTATATCAAATGAGAATGCCTTACTAAAAGGTTTTTATGATTTAAAATCCTATAAAAATTATAGTGCAAAAAAAGATTCTGTAACCCTAAAATCACTTTTAACAATGAGTTCTGGGTTTCTTGGTGATGATAATGACGATGAAAGCCCGGGGACTGAAGATAAAATGCAATCTACTGATAACTGGGTGAAATTTACTTTAGATCTACCTATGCATAAAGATAAAGTAATAGGCAGGGATTATAATTATTTCACAGCTGGTGTGGGTTTGTTAGGGGATATCATTCATAAATCAGTTCCTAATGGACTCGTTTCTTATGCCGATAAAAAATTATTTGCCCCCTTAGGGGTTTCCAATTATAAATGGATTTATACCCCGCAAAACGTTGCATATACTGGCGGAGGTATAGAACTACGAGCGGTGGATTTTGCTAAATACGGACAGCTTTATAAAAACAAAGGCAAATGGAATGGCAAACAAATTTTAACTGAAGATTGGGTAGAAAAAAGTTTAGCCAAACAAGTATCACAGGATTATGGAGGAATAGAAGGTTTGCATTATGGTTACCTTTTCTGGAATAGCGTATATAAGATAAATGACAAAAACTACGAAGTTTCTTTTTCTACTGGGAATGGAGGTAATAAGATTTATGTCTTTAAAGACATTCCTTTTGTTGTGGTTATCACGGCCTCAGCATATGGTAAACCAGGTGCGCACCAAAATGTTGACAGAATGATGATTGATTATATATTACCCGCAATTATAGAAAAACAATAAAACCAGTTGTGATATGCTACCTGTTGATGTAATTCGCTTACAAAATTTAAAGTAAAGCATTTAATAAGAGTCCAGTATTCATAGATAAGGAGGTATGAATATGTCGTTGCTACAGTTTTTTTAAGAATGTAATGAGGTCGGAGGATAAGCTTCGCTGCCAGGCGGACTTATTCTCGGTTCACGAGCACCTGTTTATCAAATAGGAGAGAGGATTGGTTAACACTCCTTGCGCGAAACAACAGTAGGAGCGAAGCGGGAATGTCTACGGAATGTGTTTTACTACATCATTTAAGTTAGTGCCGAGTATTATAATTGGATTCTTGTTATTTTTTTATCTAAGTTCCTCAAAAAATCGAACTACCCATGTTTTTCTTCCCCATACACTGAAAATACCCTTCAATGGGTATTGAACTTTCATATAGGATATTAGAATTTTGACATCAAAGTAAAACTTATGCCAACCAAAGAAGAAGTCAAAAAGTCTATTTAGATGTAACTGAATATGGTTTGTTCATAGCGATCAAACCATGCAAACGCTTCAAATATGGCAATGACCTTTCCGGAATGCTGATTCCAATTGCGGCACCATACTTTAATAATTAAAAACTGTTATCTAAAAACTCAAAGACATGGCGAAATATATTATGTCAAATAGAAGAGCCGGTAAATTTCAGGACTCAGAGAAACTGGCTTCACGAGGCTCACTTGAAGCCGTAAAAACAAGTAATTTCATGTTAGGTTCCAGCATAATTGAGGAGAATAGTCCTAAACATGAAACTTCTCGAAAGACAGTGGTCTTCGAAGCTGAACCAGCCGAAATGGCCGCAAAACGAGACAGCTTGCCCGACGATGTTATGGTAGAGCCCGAAATCTTACATTATAAGGATACGTTCCGGCCCATGGATTTTCTGTTAAGTGATCGAAGTGAACTCTCGGGACCAGTGGAATTTGGTAACATTAAAGAAATTAAGGTAAAAGTAAGAGGTGGAGGTAAGCCCTTAGAAGGAGCCCGAGTTATCCTTTTCCTTCGTTCTTCCCAAAATGTAGGGCGTGAAATAGAGCTTGTGACCAACCCTTCGGGAGAGGTCAACTTTCGATTCTCCCATTTTTTTAGTGCGTCTGCCCTTGTAATAGTTCCTGTAGGTGGTTTTTGGCCCATGGTTGTTCGGGGACCGCGACGCACAACAACCGTTACAATGCCACCGCTGCCCAAGGCGGCGACATTCAAAGGTTGGTGGCACCGTCAAATGGGCATTCGTAGTTATAATGCTGAATTGGGTACTGGTGTTCGCATAGGTATCATCGATACAGGCATTGGACCACATCTTGATTTGAAACATGCTCATGATATAGGCGCTTTTATAGATGGTGGATTTGACCCATCTGGAGGGACCGATGTTGACTCGCATGGAACCCACGTCAGTGGCAGTATTGGGGCGCGACCACAAGATTCAAAAAGTTATGGTGGTATTGCTCCAGGAGCAACCCTCTATTCCGCCCGGGTTTTTCCTAAAGGGAAGGGGGCCAATCAAGGTGATATTGCAAATGCCATAGATGAACTCTCAAAAGAAGTGGGTGTTGACCTCATTAATATGAGTTTGGGAGCGCCACAAGGTTCTGATATCGAAAGGGATGCCATACAAGATGCCCTTGAAAGAGGAACGCTTTGCATCTGTGCGGCTGGTAACTCTAATGGGCCTGTGGAATTCCCAGCGGCCTTCTCTGAGACCATAGCAGTTTCTGCAATTGGACTCTTAGGATGGGGGCCTGAAGGCAGTATCCCTTCAAATCGTTTGCCTCAAACAAGTGACCGATTTGGGGACAACAATTTATTTCATGCCAATTTCAGTTGTTTTGGCCCACTAATCTCTGCAGCAGGACCAGGAGTGGGTATTATAGCCCCGGTTCCTGAACGATTTGGGCAGATAGCACCCTACGCTTCGATGGGGGGTACTTCAATGGCCAGTCCGTTGGTATGTGGTGCTTTGGCTGTCATTCTATCAAAATCTGATGAATATCTGGCCATGGCACGAAATAATTCCAGGGCTCTAATGGCAAAATTTTTGTTGCGCCAAAATGCACAATCTATTGGCATGGCTAATATCTTTCAAGGGGAAGGAATGCCAAAAGTATAGGTTGGGCATAAAGGGTATTGTTTTAAATGATTCGTATCTTTAAGATCATGGGGAAGTATATCATTGCGATCAAAAGAGGAAAAGAGAAGTTTGTAAGTTCAGAATGGACTGAACTGGTACAAAAAATTTCCAATGTAGAAGTAATTAGTAATTACCGTGATAAAAGGATTGTAATTTCTGCAGATAAGGATGGTGTCATTCAAATTGAAAACGAGTTATCGTCTGACAACTTTCATATAGAACCCTTAATTGAGCATAAGAGAAGTTCTGTTTCGGAATACGTAAAAAGCCAGAATACTGAGGCATTTGACGATGAATCTGAATAGTACTTTTGTGTGTTGAAAATTGAAATATTTATTAATTGTTCAGTAGCTCGGGTAAAATATAGCGCCTTTTTGAACACCGACACATAGTCTATAACAATTGGGTTGAGACAATTAAAAACTTGTAAAAGGATATCCTTGGATATCACGTGATTAATATAAATAAAGAATTATTATGCCATACGATCCAGATTTCATTAACGGTCAAGTCATTCCTCTTCCCACGCCCAATGATCGAGTACTATCGTTGGCGTTTGGTGGAGGGTATATCCACCATTCGCGTCATTCAATATTATTCAACCAAGAACGGGGTTTCGCTTTTGTTTCGGCCCATAACATAGATGGGGCAACCTTGTCCTCTTCACAATTCACCAGTCGTAGTTTCAAAGTGGATCCAAAAGTGCAACCGGCTACGCTCCAGATTGATAACAATCGGGGCTATCTTGAGAGTCAAAATGGTGTTTTTGGGCCAAACCCTTGGGATAGGGGACACTTAGCCAGACGTAAGAGTCTCTCATGGGGCGAAGAAGATGAAGCTTCGATTGCTGAGCGTGAAAGTGACTTGTGGTCTAATATTGCTCCGCAACACGAAAACTTGCATGATGATGCGTGGGGGAATATCGAAGACTGGATGCTGGAACGTGTCGAAAACGATGTCCAGCGGGCCTGTGTCTTTACCGGACCAGTGTTCACTGAAGACGATCCGAAACATAAAAACGGCCCCAACGAAATCCCTATTCGTATTCCCGCTGGCTTTTGGAAAGTGATTACCATTAAATTGAATGGAGTAATGCGTTCTGCTGGTTTTCTAGTCTGGCAACGTGATTATAATAGTGAAACTCCCTTATCCTTCGCTCCCGTACTTGAACAAGTTCGATTGACAACTATTGAAGTGCTGACTGGACTGACTTTTCCGGCCTTGCGAACATTTGATCCTTTGTTGTTTGATCAGCAAGAACGGCCACGTATTAGTACAATTTCAACGGCTCGCGAAACGTTTAGGACACGAATGTTAAGCACAATTGAAGGGGTAGGAGGAATAGATCCAGGGCTTGGAGAGGAATTACTCTTTGAGGCTACATCACCTGGTACTGCGGCAATTACGTCCATGCGGGACATTGTGCTTTAAACCAACCCGTTTAAAGCAATTACTGAGAACCCTGATGTTGGGAAGATAGAATGAAAATTAAGGATGGGGTGGGATGTGAATTTTATAGGCTAATTGTTTACAAAATTTAAAACTTGAATTAAATCCTTCCTCTTTTTTAAGGATAAGTTATTCATATTGATATAGTTTACAATAGATGCTACACTAAGGTCATCCGATGCAAAGAGTTTTGCAAAAGACTTAGTGGTCAATTTTATCTTTTTAAGTTGACCATCCTGGTATAGATAATATTTTTCATTCCGAATATATTTGTTCGTTTTTCTATTAATCATCGGGTTAGGAGAGCTTTTTGAATAGCTAACACTGTAGTACTTATAGATCGACACTTTTTCGTTAAAGAACAGTTCCAATAATTTGAGTTCCTTACCCATAGTAAAGGTTCTAAATACCTTGCCGTTAATTACTACTCGAAGTAGTTTCTCCATTTCGAAACTAACTACGTTGTTTTCATCATAAAGTGCCTCTAGTGTATTGTCAAATAAATTAATATTTACTTTTTCAATTTTATAACGGCCTTGTTCTTTTAAATAAATAACGGCCTCAGTATCCCAATTGTCAAAATAATAGGCAGATCCCTCCGTTCGTGTTCTTGGATTCACAAAACCAGGCCCCATATTAAACCCCGAATATTCACCAAACCCAGATCGGTTTGTTTGAAAAGACTTAGCATTTGGATCTTCTTGAGCGTAAGATGCGAGGGTAAAGAAAACGGTTATTAAAAAGATAAGGACTGTTTTCATGAGGTTTTTAGATTTGAATTTTCTGTTTTTGGGTCAAGGGCATATTAAAAAACATAGTTGCGGGGGGATGTAAAGGTATGCATTCCATTTTTAGGTAAAATAGCAAGTTCATTGGGCCATTTTGCGAACGAGGATAGGAGGGAAGCATAAAGCATTGCACCTCGAAACCTTGGCGAAGGTGGGTGTATGCAATGATTGTACCTCTATAAAACTCCAATAGAATTCCATATGTTAATCTGCATCATATTCAATGGCATATTTTGCCCAATCTACAATAGCTTGTAACAAGGGTACTAAAGTTTTACCAAACTCAGTTAAAGAGTATTCTACTTTTAGCGGTGGTTTTGAGGTGTAAACTTTCCTCTTTATGATTCCATCTTTTTCTAATTTTTTTAACTGCAAACTCAAAGTGCGTTCAGTTACCGTAGGCATTTTTTTCCTAAGCTCATTATAGCGTAGTGTATTAGACTTCAAATTATATAGAATAGCTGTTTTCCATTTCCCGCCAATAATTCCCATTGCCAAGGTTGAACAGCAGGGATATTCTTTTCCATTGAATTTGTGCATATTTCTAATTTAATTAAACTATCATTTTTGACCGTTATTGCAAAGATAGTATAATATACTTACTATTGTAGCTATATTAAGTATAGTATAAAATTCTAACAATAGAAGCACTTGTGTAATTTCAAAAAATACAACGTATGAACTCAGTTTTAATTGACGGTATTGGTTACGCAGGTTTAATCATCAATTTATATTCAATGTCTACTAAAGGTGAATATAAACTACGATTGATCTCACTAATTGCTAATGTAATTTACATTTTATACGGCGCATTAATTAGCGCAAATCCGATAATTATTGGGTGTTCTATTGCTGTAATTCTACATGGCTACCACATAAGACGATTACGAATTAAAAAAAAGAGTAATGATTAAAATAAAATCAGCTAAAGAAGCAGATACAGCCATTTTAGCGCTTTTAGGAAGAGTAACATGGGCCGAGTCTCATGGGCATTATATAGATGATAAAAACAATCTATTAAAATACCTAAACAAGAATTTTTCAGTTGCTAAAACGAAACAAGATATAAACAATCCTACAAACCTTTTCTATATTATTTATGTTGATGATTTACCAGTTGGTTACGCAAAATTAGTAGTAAACGCCATAAACGAAAGTATTGCCTCTCAAAACAATTGTCGCCTTGAAAGGATCTTCATCCAAAATGAGTTTATACCCTTAAAAATTGGACAACAACTTCTATCTTATGCTGAAGAGCGGGCCAAAGCATTAAAATTTGATACCATGTGGCTTTCTGTTTATATAAAAAATAATAGAGCTATAAGATTCTATGAAAAAAATGAATTTATAAACGTTGGAGAGTTAAATTTCATAGTCAATGGAAAATCATATGAAAATATTGTATTCTCTAAAACACTATAAAGATGAAGAGTACTCTAAATTGAAATCTAACAGAATTTAACAAGTGAATAGGAATTTATTTTTACTCACTTATTTAATTGCTTTTAAAAACTTCAAATGAGTTCGTGAATCTCGTAAAAACTCGATTTCTTAAAATTTATACTCTTGTGGTAATCCGGAAGAAATGCGAAGCTTTCAAGAACACGTCTAAAACAATCGAGCGTTTGGTAGCGGTAACTGCAAATCTATGATTTGTACTTGCGAACACGGATTTATCAAATAATAAAAGCTATGAGTAATTTTACATAACGGCTAATTATAGATGAAAATCACTTTCCGTATAAATCTAAAACTATAATCCGTGAGAATCTCGCATTTAAAATTTTAATGATCCAACAACAGTTTCTGGCATATTCTCAAATAGATGCTTAAGAAGTCTTATGAGTTGTTTTACAGCTCTTATGGCTAAGAAATAGCCCTTCATACCTAAAGTTAACATAGACATAAGTTCACGCTCTAATTTAGTGCTGAGTAAAATTACATAAGGTCATATGTTGATTACAGACACTGCCAAACTCACATGTGTTTCATGTTTAAATACTATTCAGTTGTTATTAATCTAATTGATTCGAATGTAATTACCTCTCGCAACTTGGAGTTCAGAAACCATTTAAACGAGGCGTTACCCGAAAAGCCATACGAGTAGGGAACTAAATTACTTAATTATGAGTCACCACAGTACTACTATCAATGTTACAAACATCACAGTTTACATAAATTCATGTAATGCCGCGAGAAAAGCGGATGGTCTTAGTCCAATTCCCGAAGGAACATCAGTCTCCAAAGCAACTCAATCGATGAAGACTGCGCTTATGGGGAAAGTAAAAACAGCCTGGGCGAATCAATTTCCAGGAACAACATTGTCAAATCAGGAAGATTTTGGCTTTGTAAGTCCTGCAAGTGCACTTGTTGCTGGATCTGCTCCAAAGTGTGTTGTACAACAGATTCAATTAGATTTTAAGAACTGGCAACTCCCGTTGACAACGAATACTCCAACTGATATTACGCAGACAATTACACAAGAATTGTCATCACAAGGGGGTTTATTGTCAACTGCATTTGGTTCAGTTCAGGTAAATTCAAATGAAACAATTAATTGGATGGTAGGATATGCTAGAGTTAATATTTCAGGGGATGTGAGCGGATATCTTTATGTATTTGCTGCTGCCTTGGACTTTTAATCATTGAGTCCATTCAAGGTATAGAGTATTTGAACAGCAGTATCACCAAGTGGTACTGCTGTTTTATTTGATATTATTTTTTCCCAAGTCTATCTAATAAAGATGAATTGAAACTAGAATTTAAGCAAGTGCTTAGCCTTTTTATGGCGTTGGCTATGCGGTTGGAAATTATTCGCCAAATTTCTATTTGATAATTTTGAGCTCATGAATGCTTCGCATTTGTGTTATAAAACAATTGAGCGTTTGGTAGCGGCAACTGCAAATCTATGATTTGTAATCACGAACACAGATTTATCAAATAGTAAAAGCTGTGAGTAATTTTACATATTATTCTATAACGGGTGAGCTAAGTGATTTCCTTATTATAATATCTAATGGCTATCCGAAAGGTAATAAGAGAACAAAACGGCTGTGACATAATATCTGCCGATATAATTCGGTTAAACGAAGTTATATCTGATATTATATCAAATACAGCAGTATTCGCCGATTTGCCGTAATACTCATAAATGTACTATAATGTTCTGCGTTATGTAACTTGAGCTTTGGTAAAAAGCGAAAGTTCATTTAACAATTTTCTTTATTTTTTTCTTGACAAATGTTTCTCTTCGATGTTAATGGAACACTTTTTATGCGACGACGTAGGAGGGAAGCGTAATATGTGTGAAATGGAATGATTTAACGTAAGTATCTGATTATTAAGTAATTAATATCTTTACAGATGCGTCATAATGTCGTATATTTTTTTTAAATTTGTTAGTTAAGTACGTAACTAAATAAATGAACGAAAAAAAATCAACCTACATAGATTTATTTGCCGGCTGTGGTGGACTTTCTTTAGGCTTACATAATTCTGGAAAATGGAAAGGATTATTTGCTATTGAAAAAAGTGAAGATGCATTTAAAACACTTAAACATAACCTCATAGATAAAAAGAAGCATTTTGATTGGCCAACTAATTGGTTAGGAAAACCTCAAAATCTTGATATCAACAATGTTATTGATAATTACTCTGATAATTTAACTTCATTAAGAGGAAAAGTTGATTTAGTTGCTGGTGGACCACCTTGTCAAGGATTTTCTATGGCAGGAAGACGAATTGAAAATGATTCTAGGAATGATTTAATTAATTCTTATATCAGATTTATAGAATTAGTAGAACCTAAAATTATTTTTTTTGAAAATGTAAGAGGATTTACAACTGGGTTTAAAAAGAATAATGAAAGAGGTGAAGCTTACTCAACATATGTAGTCAAAAAACTTGAAGAACTTGGTTACGACGTTGAAGGTCAATTAATCAATTTTTCTAAATATGGCGTGCCTCAAAAACGAACTAGATTTATTTTAGTTGGAATTAGAAAAAATTTAGTTGAAAATAATCCAGGAATTAATGAATATACATTCTTTAACAAATTAGAAGAGAACAAAGAAAAGTTTCTAATTAACAAAGGACTAGAGCTTAATATTTTTAAGGACCTTGAGTTGTTATGCTTATCATGCAAATCATCTGAAATGCTTTATAATAATTTAGATTTTAATAACATTGGATTTGGTGATATGCCTACTCAAATTGAAGAAATACAAGGTGCCAGAGAACTTGAGTCTACCGCATATCACGGTGTAGAAAACAGTACTATTGAAAAATATCGAGAAACTTTAGTGTCAATTATGAGTAATTCAGTATACGAATGGTTGGAATTTGAGTATTCAATCAGAATATTGAAAAACAGAATCAAAATAAGGATTAATAAAGCAATTACTGAAATTAAATTATCTACAAATGATTTAGGATTGATTTCTTTACTAAAAGAAATGAAAAATGATATCATTTTTAACGAAGTGGACTCTTAATTTTTTTTTGGCCTCATAAAATTTTGGTCAAAACAATAGGAGAAATGAGCGTGCATATTTTAGGGGTATAGTAATACAGATTCTTAAGAGTTTCAATTATTAAAAGGATTTCAAAGCATTGTTAATCTGTTACAATGTTTCCTAAAATATAGCGAATGAACCGTTAATTGTTTCCAAAATCATATGCAGCCTTGAATTTTTGTTTCTTTTGTTTCAAGACAAAAGATAATGAAACTTTAAAAAAAAGATTAATTGAAGTTCTAAATATAACAAGTGCATAGAATTTTATTTTTCTTAAAATTTATGCTCTTGTGGCAAGCTCACGAGAATCGTCTAAAATTTTTTATGACGTACATTTTATTGAATACGCAATTTTTAAACAGAGTAAAAAGGTTAGCTTTTATTTTGGCGCTGGCAAGCGATGGATAATTGTGTTATAAATAAATTGCAATAAGCAATTTGATTTTATAAAAGCAATCGAGCGTTTGGCAGTGGCTATTTTACATAACGACTAATTATAGATACAAATAAATAAAACTGTGCGTAGCACACCGATTCTTGTTTAATGACCCAAGTACCAATTACTCTAATGGAATACAATGTCTCTGGGATATTTTACATAATACTACATTATAGCTATCAAATGGACTTCTCTCATAAAATACCAATGACAGCATTTGTACTATAATTTATAGTATGGATAACACTATTTTTTGAGGGTTCAATACGAAGATTTTTGTATCTTGCACCCGTATTGATTTACTTAGACAAATCTAAATTAATACTTATAAGCCCTAGCCACTCTGGTATGGGCTTTTTTATGTTAACACACTTATTAACATCGTATTTACCTCGATTTTATCGACAAAACCCCAATAACAGGGGTAAATCTTTCCTCCTACTCCAATGGCCAGAGGCGACACTATTTTAAATCTATGACAAAGAACAGTTATATAACTGTAAATGAAGAGCATAAAACCCTTCTTTGGCCAACGCTTATTTATATCTCCCTTTTCAGTCAAA
>Ga0316205_10004017_pt1 | contig 13299 bp, 7 predicted proteins | sample 3monthpyrite_MG_FD_204941 | JGI IMG/M metagenome (GOLD analysis project Ga0316205, IMG submission 204941) | Microbial mat bacterial communities from mineral coupon in-situ incubated in ocean water Damariscotta River, Maine, United States -... | ecosystem: Environmental > Aquatic > Marine >... | reverse complement strand
CGGTTGATAGTTCGGCATTTGCATAAAATATTTTTTGGGACAGAACTAAAGGTCTGTCCCTGTTCAATAGCAGGTAAGTATCAAATTTTACCTACTGTTGTACATAACCAACTTTGTGGCTTCGTTATCGCCGTAAGGCGAGAACGGATCCATCAAAGACCACGAGTAGCATCCTGCTAACTATATAGAGGATGAAGTAAACAGTAGCCATATTTATGGCGTTAGCTGGCTTGTGTAGATGGTGAGCCAAGAATTAGCGGCCCATCAAAATGGGAGTGGTGTCTTTAGTAATGACTTAGTCAGAACTGAGTACATCACACTACTAGCAAACTTAAGAGAGGTAAATTCGCGTGGCACTCAGTCTTGAAGAAAAGAAAGCCATCGTGGCTGATGTCGCCGAAATTGCTGCCACTGCGCACTCTGCGGTTGCTGCTGAATACACAGGGATTTCATCAAATGAGATGAATGAACTGCGTTCAGAGGCTCGCAAAGGCGGTGTGTATCTTCGCATTGTGAAGAACTCACTGGCAAAACGTGCAGTGGAAGGTACGGACTACGCATGTATGAGCGAGACCTTTACTGGTCCGTTGATTTTGGCGTTCTCGCAAGAGGATCCAGGTTCAGCGGCAAGAGTAGTAAAGGCCTTTGCAAAAGATCATGCGCAATTGGTGGTCAAATCGTTATCAGTAGGCGGGCAACTGCTGGCTGCTAGCGATCTTGAGCGCCTTGCATCACTACCGAACAAGGAGCAAGCGATCAGCATGCTTATGTCGGTTATGCAGGCACCCATCACCAAGATGGCCCGTACCATCAACGAGGTACCAGGCAAGATGGTGCGTACCTTTGCAGCAGTTCGCGATCAGAAAGCCGCGGGTTAACTCAAATATTCACACCTCGTATGAGGTATTTTTAAAAATTTAGGAGACACAAAATGGCTGTTTCAAAAGAAGACATTTTGGATACAATTTCAAACATGACCGTAATGGAAGTTGTTGATTTAATTGAAGCAATGGAAGAGAAGTTCGGCGTATCTGCCGCTGCTGCCGTTGCTGCTGCTCCAGCTGCTGCTGCAGGTGGTGGTGAAGCTGCTGCTGAGAAAGACGAATTTGACGTCGTTCTAGCTAGCTTCGGCGACAACAAGGTGGGCGTAATTAAAGCAGTTCGCGCTATCACCGGTTTAGGTCTGAAAGAAGCAAAAGAATTAGTCGAAGGCGCACCTGCTCCTGTTAAGGAAGGCGCGGCTAAGGCTGAAGCTGAAGATGTGAAGAAACAACTGGAAGAAGCCGGCGCAACTGTCGAGCTTAAGTAAGGTTTTTCACCTGTTTTGTGTAGCCGGGAACTCCCATTTTGGGAAAAAACCGGCTACACTACGCACCATCAGGTGGCATCTTTATCTTATAAAACATGACAATAGCGTCAGCTAGTGACCGTAAGGTTACTGGCTAGCGCCGTTGTGTTTTTGCGTTTTATACATTCTCAGGTCCAGATGGACGTACCAGGACCTGAATGACGAACAGACAGAGGGCGAAAAGCAATGGGTTATTCATATACCGAGAAAAAACGTATTCGTAAAAATTTCGGTAAGCAAGCGGCCGTACTCGATGTACCATTCCTGCTGACAACACAAATCAACTCATACAAGGCATTCCTACAAGAGGGTGTTGTTCCTGAAGATCGCGATGATCGAGGTCTACATGCAGCCTTTAAGTCTGTCTTTCCTATTACTAGTTATTCAGGCAATGCGGCACTGGAATTTGTCAGCTATCGCCTGGGTACACCAACATTCGATACCAAAGAATGTTTGACTCGTGGTGTTACCTACGCTGCCCCTCTGCGCGTTAAGGTTCGCCTGGTTATTTATGACAAAGAGTCCAAAAAGCCTACAGTAAAAGACATCCGCGAACAGGAAGTCTACATGGGTGAAATGCCGCTGATGACGGATACCGGTACCTTTATTATCAATGGTACTGAGCGTGTTATCGTTTCCCAGTTGCACCGTTCGCCAGGTGTGTTCTTCGACCATGACCGTGGTAAGACACACTCATCAGGTAAACTGCTATTTAATGCCCGGGTTATTCCATACCGTGGTTCATGGCTCGATTTTGAATTCGATCCAAAAGATTGCGTATTTACCCGTATTGACCGTCGTCGCAAACTGCCAGTTACCATCTTGCTACGTGCGATGGGTTACACGACCGAACAAATTCTCGAAATGTTTTTCGAGAACAATACCTTCCGCTTCACTAAAGAAGGTGTTGAACTGGATCTGGTTGCAGAACGTCTGCGTGGTGAGACGGCGACTTTTGACATTAATATTAAAGGTAAGACCCTGGTTAAAGAAGGTCGTCGCGTCACAGCACGTCACATCCGCGAGTTCGAAAAGGCAAACATTAAGGCTATCGTTGTGCCTGAAGAGTATTTACTCGGCAAGATGATGGCAAAAGACATCATTGATACTGAGTCTGGTGAAGTGGCCATCGCAGCCAATGCCGAGATTACAGAAGAAGTCATTGAGCAGCTCAAAGAGCTTGGCTTAAAAAAGTTTGAGACTATCTTTACCAATGATCTGGACCATGGTCCGTTTATTTCCAGTACCCTGGCAATTGATTCGACTACGACACAGTTGGAAGCCCAGGTTGAAATCTATCGCATGATGCGTCCTGGTGAGCCACCTACTAAAGATGCAGCCGAAAACCTGTTTAATAATTTGTTCTTCAACGACGAGCGCTATGACTTATCTGCGGTAGGTCGTATGAAGTTCAACCGTCGTGTTGGCCGTAAGGAAAGCACCGGCGAAGGTACCTTAAGCTTTGATGACATCACTAGCGTAATTCAGGTGTTGCTCGATATTCGTAACGGTAAGGGCGTTGTGGATGACATCGATCACCTGGGTAACCGTCGTATTCGTTCAGTTGGTGAAATGGCAGAGAACCAGTTCCGTGTTGGTCTGGTCCGTGTTGAACGTGCCGTTAAGGAACGTTTGTCATTAGCTGAATCTGACAACCTGATGCCACAGGAATTAATTAATGCTAAACCTGTTTCAGCGGCAATCAAAGAATTCTTTGGTTCATCGCAGCTGTCACAGTTTATGGATCAAAACAATCCATTATCAGAGATTACCCACAAACGTCGTATCTCTGCATTAGGCCCAGGTGGTCTGACACGTGAGCGTGCTGGTTTCGAGGTACGTGACGTACACCCAACCCACTATGGTCGTGTTTGCCCAATTGAGACACCTGAAGGTCCAAACATTGGTTTGATCAACTCGCTGGCTGTTTATGCGCAGACCAACCCATATGGTTTTCTGGTGACACCTTATCGTAGGGTAAATAACGCTAAGGTTACTGACGATATTGAATACCTTTCTGCAATTGACGAAAGTGAGTACGTGATTGCCCAGGCTAACGCCACCATGGAAAAAGGCAAATTAGTTGATGAGCTGGTGCCTTGTCGTCATCAAAATGAATTTACTCTGTCGACACCCGATAAAATTGAATTCATGGATGTCTCTCCAAAACAGATTGTTTCGGTTGCCGCTTCATTGATTCCATTCCTTGAACACGACGATGCTAACCGTGCCTTGATGGGTTCAAACATGCAACGTCAAGCAGTGCCAACACTACGTGCTGATAAACCATTAGTGGGTACCGGCATGGAGCGCACCGTGGCGATCGACTCCGGTGTAACGGTTGTTGCCAAGCGTGGTGGGTTTGTTGACTCAGTTGACGCGGCGCGTGTGGTTGTTCGTGTGAACGATGATGAAACTATCCCTGGTGAACCTGGTGTTGATATCTACAACTTCACAAAGTACACCCGTTCAAATCAGAACACCTGTATTAACCAACGTCCATTGGTTCGTCCTGGTGATGTAATCGCCCGTGGCGATGTGTTAGCCGATGGCCCATCTACTGACATGGGCGAACTGGCTCTGGGTCAGAACATGCTGGTGGCCTTCATGCCCTGGAATGGTTACAACTTCGAGGACTCGATTCTTATCTCTGAGAATGTGGTTAAGGAAGATCGTTATACCACTATCCATATTGAAGAGCTGACCTGTGTTGCCCGTGATACTAAATTAGGCTCTGAAGAGATCTCGGGTGATATTCCAAATGTGGGTGAAGCTGCATTATCCAAACTGGATGAAGCCGGTATTGTTTATATCGGTGCAGAAGTTAATCCTGGCGATATCCTGGTTGGTAAAGTAACCCCTAAGGGTGAAACCCAGTTAACTCCAGAGGAAAAACTACTGCGTGCCATCTTTGGTGAGAAAGCCTCTGATGTGAAAGACACTTCATTGCGTGTTCCTTCAGGCATGATCGGTACGGTTATCGATGTACAGGTCTTTACCCGTGATGGTTTAGACAAAGATACCCGTGCAAAACAGATCGAAGAAGATGCGCTGGCTGCGATTCAGAAAGACTTAAACGATCAGCGTCGTATCATGGAAGACGATACCTATGATCGTGTTGAGCAAATGTTGCTGAACAAGCTTGCTGATGGTGGTCCAAATGGCCTCAAGGCCGGCGCCAAAATAACTAAAGCTTATCTGGATGAAGTTGCGCGTGAACAGTGGTTCGAGATTCGCTTGCGTAATGACGAGGCTAATACACAACTCGAGACTATTGCTGAACAGGTCAAGCAGCTTCGTAAGGACTTTGAAGAGAAATACGAAGAGAAGAAACACAAGATCACAACGGGTGATGATTTAGCACCAGGTGTTCTGAAGATGGTTAAGGTTTACCTGGCCGTTAAACGTCGCCTGCAACCTGGTGACAAGATGGCGGGTCGCCACGGTAACAAGGGTGTTATCTCTACTATCGTACCTGTTGAAGATATGCCTCATACCGCTGAAGGCGAACCGGTTGATATCGTCTTGAATCCACTTGGCGTACCTTCGCGGATGAACATTGGTCAGGTGTTGGAAGTCCATCTTGGTTGGGCTGCCAAAGGCTTAGGTAAGAAGATCGGCAAGATGCTTCAAGCTCAGGCAAAAATTGCTGAACTGAGAAGTTTTCTCGAGGACATCTACAACAAGACCGAGGGCCGGAGCGAAGATATCAAGTCGCTGACAGACGAGGAAGTAATTGAGCTATCAATAAACCTACGTAAGGGTGTGCCGATTGCGACACCTGTGTTCGATGGTGTGCATGAGAACGAGATCAAGAACCTGCTTGAACTAGCCGAACTACCTCGTTCAGGTCAGACCACGCTTTATGATGGTCGTACCGGTGAGTCATTTGATCGTGATGTTACCGTTGGTTACATGTACATGCTCAAACTGAATCACCTGGTTGATGACAAGATGCATGCACGTTCAACTGGACCGTATTCATTGGTTACACAACAACCGCTAGGTGGTAAAGCACAGTTCGGTGGTCAGCGCTTCGGTGAGATGGAAGTGTGGGCACTGGAAGCATACGGTGCTGCCTATACCTTGCAGGAAATGTTGACGGTGAAATCAGACGACGTGAACGGCCGTACCAAGATGTATAAGAACATCGTTGATGGTGACCATTATATGGAAGCCGGTATGCCAGAATCTTTCAATGTACTTTTGAAAGAAATTCGTTCGCTTGGTATCGATATCGAACTAGAGCAGTCTGAATAGTAGAATATTTATTTAATTTTTTAGTGACCTAAAAAATTTAGGAGATCACAACGTGAAAGATCTGTTAAAGATACTTAAACAGCAAGGCACAATGGATGACTTTGATGCGATCCGTATTGGACTAGCATCGCCACAAAAAATTCGTTCCTGGTCTTTTGGTGAAGTTAAAAAGCCTGAAACAATTAACTATCGTACGTTCAAGCCTGAACGTGATGGTTTGTTTTGTGCCAAGATTTTTGGCCCAGTAAAAGATTACGAATGTTTGTGTGGTAAGTACAAGCGTCTCAAGCATCGCGGTGTCATCTGTGAAAAGTGTGGTATTGAAGTCACGCTTGCCAAAGTACGTCGTGAGCGTATGGGTCACATTGAACTGGCTTCTCCAGTTGCACACATCTGGTTCCTGAAATCATTACCCTCTCGTATGGGTCTGTTGTTAGACATGACGTTACGTGATATCGAGCGCATTCTATATTTTGAAGCGTTTGTGGTCGTTGAGCCAGGTATGACCGAACTTGAGCGTGGCCAGTTGCTGACGGATGAGCAGTATCTCGAAACGATTGAAGAATATGGTGATGAGTTCGATGCACGTATGGGTGCCGAAGCTATTCATCAACTAATGCGCACGCTTGATCTTAAAGAAGCGGCGGAACAAATTCGTGAAGACATTGGTGGTACCAAGTCTGAGACCAAACTGAAGAAGTTTGGTAAGCGCCTGAAGTTAATCGAAGCCTTCCTGGAATCAGGTAACAATCCTGAGTGGATGGTTATGACCGTTCTGCCTGTGTTACCACCAGAACTACGTCCATTAGTACCACTGGAAGGTGGTCGTTTCGCGACATCGGATCTGAATGATCTGTATCGTCGTGTTATCAACCGTAATAACCGTTTGAAGCGTCTGCTCGATCTAAATGCGCCTGACATTATTGTCCGCAACGAAAAACGTATGCTGCAGGAGTCTGTGGATGCGTTATTAGATAACGGTCGTCGCGGTCGTGCAATTACGGGTTCTAACAAGCGTCCATTGAAGTCGCTTGCCGACATGATTAAAGGTAAGCAAGGTCGTTTCCGTCAGAACCTGCTTGGTAAGCGTGTTGACTACTCTGGTCGTTCTGTGATCGTGGTAGGTCCTACTCTTAAATTACATCAGTGTGGTCTGCCTAAGAAGATGGCTCTGGAACTGTTTAAGCCATTCATTTTCTCTAAATTAGAGCGCCGTGGTCTTGCTACAACGATTAAGGCTGCCAAGAAGATGGTAGAACGCGAAGGTTCTGAAGTCTGGGATATCCTGGAAGAAGTTATTCGCGAACACCCTGTGATGTTAAACCGTGCGCCAACCCTGCACCGTCTTGGTATCCAGGCGTTTGAGCCGACCTTGATTGAAGGTAAAGCGATTCAATTGCACCCACTTGTCTGTACTGCGTTTAACGCCGACTTTGACGGTGACCAAATGGCTGTGCACGTACCGTTGTCACTGGAAGCGCAGCTCGAAGCGCGTGCCTTGATGATGTCTACTAATAATATCCTGTCACCCGCAAATGGTGAGCCGATTATCGTACCTTCGCAGGACGTGGTATTGGGTCTGTACTGGATGACGCGTGAGCGCGTTAATGCCAAAGGCGAAGGCATGATGTTTGCTGATACAGCTGAAGTATCTCGTGCTTACCTGACTGGTGTCGTTGCTCTGCAAGCCAAGGTTAAGGTGCGCATTCGTGAAGTTAACATCGATGACGAAGGTAACAAGACAGAGAATTACAGTGTCAAAGAGACAACTGTTGGTCGTGCACTTCTCTATGAGATTGCCCCTGATGGCATGCCATTCGAATACTTCGATAAGGACATGAAGAAGAAAGCTATTTCTGGTTTGATCAATGCTTGTTATCGTGAGCGTGGCCTGAAAGATACCGTTATTTTTGCTGACCAGTTGATGTATACCGGTTTCCGCTATTCAACACGTGCGGGTGTTTCTTTTGGTCTGGACGATATGGTAATTCCAGAAGCCAAGGCAGAGATTCTGTCTAAAGCAGAAGTCGAAGTAAAAGAGATTGTTGATCAATATACTTCTGGTTTGGTGACCAACAACGAACGTTATAACAAGGTTGTTGATATCTGGTCGCATACGAATGACCAGGTTGCAAAGGCCATGATGGATACACTGGGTACGGATGAAGTGGTAGACAGAGAAGGAAAGACTGTCAGACAGGCTTCCTTTAACTCAGTATTCATGATGGCTGACTCCGGTGCCCGTGGTAGTGCGGCCCAGATTCGTCAGCTTGCCGGTATGCGTGGTCTGATGGCCAAGCCGGATGGTTCTATTATCGAACAGCCGATTACGGCGAACTTCCGTGAAGGTCTATCGGTATTGCAATACTTCATTTCAACCCACGGTGCTCGTAAAGGTCTGGCTGATACCGCGCTGAAGACAGCTAACTCAGGTTATCTGACCCGCCGTCTAGTTGACGTGTCACAGGACCTGGTTGTGAACGAAGAAGATTGTGGTACCGAAAACGGTTTATTACTGGCTTCATTGATTGAAGGCGGTGATGTTGTTGAGCATTTGAGCGAACGAGTTCTTGGTCGTATTGTTGCCGAAGATGTGAAAATTGCTGATGGCACCGTCGTATTGAAGCGCGGCGATTACATGGACGAGAAAGAAGTTGCCAAGCTCGAAGACCTGGGTGTGGATCATATGTTGGTGCGTTCACCCATTACCTGTGAATCACGTCATGGTGTTTGTTCCGAGTGTTATGGTCGTGACCTTGCCCGAGGCCATAAGGTCAATATGGGTGAGTCAGTTGGTGTTATTGCTGCTCAGTCTATTGGTGAGCCTGGCACTCAGTTGACCATGCGTACCTTCCACATTGGTGGTGCTGCATCACGTTCTGCTGCGATTAACAGCATCCAGATCAAGAGCAAGGGTACCATTCGTTTGCACAACATGAAGAGTGTGCAACATGCTAGTGGCCATAACGTTGCGGTATCACGTTCTGGAGAAATTACCGTACTTGATGACCATCTGCGTGAGCGCGAACGTTACAAAGTACCTTATGGTGCCACTATCACTGCAAATGATGGCGATGCAGTTGAGGCCGGTCAGGTTATTGCTAACTGGGACCCGCATACTCACCCGGTAATCACCGAGGTAGAGGGCCAAATCAAGTTCATGGACATCACCGATGGTGTAACCGTATCGTCAGAAGTAGATGAAGTGACCGGATTGTCATCATTAGTTGTCATGGATCCGAAGCAGCGTAGTAGCGCCGCTAAGGATTTACGCCCAATGGTTAAGCTGGTTGATGCGGAAGGCAACGATCTGAAAATTGCAGGTACCGATATCCCTGCTCACTACATCCTGCCAGCGGGTGCTATTGTTGCCCTAACTGATGGTGCGGAAGTAGGTGTGGGTGACGTTATTGCACGTATTCCTCAGGAATCATCGAAAACACGTGATATCACCGGTGGTCTGCCACGGGTTGCTGACTTGTTTGAGGCTCGTAAGCCGAAAGAGTCATCCATCATGGCCGAAATCACGGGTACCGTATCGTTTGGTAAGGAAACCAAGGGTAAGCAACGTCTCGTCATTACCCCAAGCGAAGGTGACCATTACGAAGAATTGATTCCAAAATGGCGTCATATCACTGCGTTCGAAGGTGAGCACGTTGAAAAGGGTGAAGTTATCGCCGAGGGTGAGACTAATCCGCATGACGTATTGCGTCTATTGGGTATCGAAGAATTGGCAAAATATGTCGTTAACGAAGTCCAGGAGGTTTACCGTCTCCAGGGTGTGAAAATTAACGACAAGCACATTGAGGTTATTGTGCGCCAGATGCTCCGTAAGGTGGAAATTAGCTACGCGGGTGACAGCAAATTCCTCAAGGGTGAGCAAGTGGACCGTGCCCGGGTCATGGATATGAATGACCAGCTTATTAAAGCAGGTAAGGAACCAGCAATCATCGAAAATATGCTTTTAGGTATTACTAAGGCATCTTTAGCAACTGAATCCTTCATCTCTGCGGCCTCGTTCCAGGAGACCACAAGGGTGCTGACCGAAGCGGCAGTGACAGGAAAAGTCGATGATCTTCGTGGTTTGAAGGAAAATGTGATTGTGGGTCGTCTAATCCCAGCAGGAACGGGTATGGCCTTCCACAAGGAACGCCGCGAAAAGCGTCAAACTACTGACGTAATGGAGTCTGCTTTGTTGGAAGAAGTGGCCACTGCCCAAGCCGATTCTGGGGCTGATGACGGTGCTGCTGATTCGGCTGGGGCCTCTACAGAAGCGGCTAGCAGCTAAGACCCAAAAAAAACCGGATTTTCTCCAAATCAGGCCCTTATCTAGCTTGACGTTACAGTCTGGTTTCACTAAAATCTCGCGCCTCTGACAGGTCGGATGCATATCCGGCCTGTCTTTGTTTTCAGGAACTTAGAGAAAAGTATAAAAGTATGGCAACGATTAACCAGTTGGTACGTAAACCGCGCAAGCGTAAAGTGGAAAAGAGTAATGTTCCCGCGCTAGATGCATGTCCGCAGAAACGTGGAGTTTGCACCCGTGTTTACACAACAACGCCCAAAAAGCCGAATTCGGCATTACGTAAGGTCGCGCGTGTACGCCTGACCAACGGCTTTGAAGTGACCAGTTACATCGGTGGCGAAGGCCATAATTTACAAGAGCACTCGGTTGTGTTGATTCGTGGCGGTCGTGTTAAAGACTTGCCAGGTGTTCGCTATCACACTGTACGCGGTTCTTTGGATACCGCGGGTGTAAGTGACCGCAAACAGGCCCGTTCAAAATACGGCGCCAAGCGACCCAAGTCTTAAGTCGCAGTAACAATTTGGAGAGAACGGCTGGTTCAATATGTCACCGGCCGTTTTCACGTGTAAAAAACAGGAAAATTTAGTATGGCAAGACGACATTCAGCAGTAAAACGACAAGTTCTGCCTGATCCAAAGTTTGGTTCAGAGATGATCACCAAATTCGTCAACATGTTGATGAAGCATGGCAAGAAGTCAGTAGCAGAAAAAGTGGTTTATGGTGCGTTGGATACCATTGGTGAGAAAACCAAAGGTGATGCCATGGTTGTTTTGAATGATGCGCTAGACAATATTCGTCCTACCGTGGAAGTGAAGTCACGCCGTGTAGGTGGTGCGACATACCAGGTGCCTATTGAAGTGCGTGCTGAACGCCGTACTACCCTGGCGATGCGTTGGTTGGTTGATGCGGCCCGCGCCCGTGGTGAGAAGGGTATGCGTGCAAGACTGGCTGGCGAGATTATGGAAGCGGCTGAGCGACGTGGTTCGGCTGTGAAGAAACGTGAAGATACCCACAAAATGGCAGAGGCAAACAAGGCCTTCGCTCATTATCGTTGGTAATTCATATATATAGTTAAACAGAATTTTACAAAGTGGCGCGCAAGACACCGTTAGAGCGTTATCGAAATATTGGCATCATGGCACACATCGATGCTGGCAAGACGACAACGACTGAGCGCGTCCTGTTCTATACCGGAATCTCTCACAAGATCGGTGAGGTACATGACGGTGCTGCCACCATGGACTGGATGGAGCAGGAGCAGGAACGAGGCATTACCATCACCTCGGCTGCAACGACCTGTTTCTGGCAGGGTATGGAAAAGCAGTACCCGGAACACCGTATCAACATAATTGATACACCAGGACACGTGGACTTCACCATTGAGGTAGAACGTTCACTCAGAGTGCTGGATGGTGCTTGTGCCGTGTTTTGTGCGGTAGGGGGTGTAGAGCCACAGTCTGAGACCGTTTGGCGTCAGGCGAACAAGTACGGTGTACCGCGCTTGGCCTTTGTTAACAAAATGGACCGGGCTGGAGCAGATTTTTTACGAGTCGTGGATCAGATCAAGACTCGATTGGGTGCAAACCCGGTACCGATTCAGATGAACATCGGTGCAGAAGACCAGTTTAAAGGCGTGGTTGACCTCATCAGGATGAAGGCAATCATGTGGAACGAGGCCGATATGGGTGCCACGTTCAACGAAGAAGACATTCCAGCGGATATCGCTGATCAGTGTGCAGGGTTAAGAGAGCAGATGGTGGAAGCCGCTGCCGAGGCCACTGAAGAGTTGATGGATAAGTACCTCGAAGAGGGCGAGCTGTCAGCTGAAGATATTAAGCGTGGTTTGCGGATACGCACCCTGGCAAATGAGATTATTCCTTGCCTGTGCGGTTCGGCCTTTAAGAACAAAGGTGTGCAAGCCATGTTGGATGCAGTCATTGACTACATGCCAGCGCCCATCGATGTGCCAGCTATTAAAGGCATTCTCGATGATAAGAATGAAACGGAAGCTGAACGTCATTCTACGGATGATGAACCGTTTGCGGCACTGGCATTCAAGATTGCGACCGACCCATTTGTAGGCACGCTGACTTTTTTCCGCGTCTACTCGGGAGTGATGAAGTCCGGCGATACGGTGTACAACCCGGTCAAAGGCAAGAAAGAGCGCATTGGTCGAATATTACAAATGCACTCGAATTCTCGTGAAGAGATTAAGGAAGTACGAGCAGGCGATATCGCCGCCGCAGTTGGTCTTAAAGATGTAACGACAGGTGAGACTCTGTGTGATGTAGCTAACGTCATCACGCTAGAAAGAATGGAGTTTCCCGAGCCGGTCATCTCAGTGGCGATTGAGCCCAGGACCCAGGCAGACCAGGAGAAGATGGGAATCGCTCTTGGTAAGCTGGCGCAGGAAGATCCGTCTTTCCGTGTGCATACCGATGAAGAGTCGGGACAGACGATTATTTCAGGGATGGGTGAGTTGCATCTCGAGATCATCGTTGATCGCATGAAGCGTGAATTTAGTGTGGATGCCAATGTTGGTGCCCCACAAGTGTCTTACCGCGAGACCATTCGCAAGGTGAATGAGAAGGCGGAAGGTAAGTTTGTCAGACAATCTGGTGGACGCGGCCAATTTGGCCATGTTGTGTTGAAGATCGAACCAAAGCCTACGGGTGAGGGTTACGAATTCGTTAACGAGATTGTTGGTGGTGTCATTCCGAAGGAATTTATTCCTTCTGTAGATAAAGGCATCCAGGAAGCAATGACCAATGGTGTCGTTGGTGGCTTCCAAATGGTAGACGTGAAAGTGACTCTGTTTGATGGTTCCTTTCATGATGTTGACTCCTCGGAGATGGCGTTTAAGATTGCCGGCTCCATGGGATTCAGGGAAGGTGCGAAACAGTGTGAGCCGGTTTTGCTAGAGCCCATCATGAAAGTGGAAGTGGTGTCACCAGAAGAATATATGGGTGATGTTGTGGGAGACCTTAATCGGCGCCGCGGCATGATCAAAGAGATGGATGAAAGCCCGAGCGGTAAAGTTGTTCGAGCCGAGGTGCCATTGAAAGAGATGTTTGGTTATGCAACTGACCTGCGGTCACAATCGCAAGGTCGCGCGACTTACAGCATGGAGTTTGAGAAGTATGCTGAAGCGCCAAGTAGCATTACAGACGAGATTGTAAAGAAGCAGTTTTAGGTTTTTTTAGAATTAACATAATTTGAAAGAGGACGAGAGCCGTGTCTAAAGAAAAATTTGAACGCACCAAACCGCACGTTAACGTGGGCACGATTGGTCACGTTGACCATGGTAAGACAACGTTAACCGCCGCGATCACGAAGGTGATGGCTGAGAAGCACGGTGGTGAGTTTAAAGACTACGCCAACATTG
>Ga0316205_10004016_pt1 | contig 13308 bp, 14 predicted proteins | sample 3monthpyrite_MG_FD_204941 | JGI IMG/M metagenome (GOLD analysis project Ga0316205, IMG submission 204941) | Microbial mat bacterial communities from mineral coupon in-situ incubated in ocean water Damariscotta River, Maine, United States -... | ecosystem: Environmental > Aquatic > Marine >... | reverse complement strand
GCGAGCAATGCTCCAGACTTCAACTCTTTTTGCGCCGCCGCGTTTTAGCAATTTTGCTATCGCATTTGCGGTGGCCCCGCTGGTCATCACATCATCAATAATCGCAACATGTTCTGGAATTACTCCTTTACCTAAAGCAAATGCCTGCTTCAAATTCCTGGCTCTTTGGTCGAATTTCAACTGACTCTGGGGGGGTGTATGACGGACTCGTTTGACCAGTTTTAAATTAATAGGGATTTGCAGCTTCTTTTGTAAAGGCCGTGCTAATTCCAGAGACTGATTATAACTGCGTTGGCGTATGCGTTGACGTGATAAGGGTACAGGTACAAGACAGTCAGGCAAGGCCTGCTGGCTTTTTGATAAATGCTCTGCCAGCAGCTGGCCAAGGAGATGTGCATTGCGTAATTGCTTATTAAATTTAAGCCCTATCACCAACGCCCGAATGGCACCTTCATAGGGGAATAAACTGATGGAATGATCAAATTCTGGGGGATGGCAGATACACTGGCCACAAATCTCTGTTTTACAAGATACTGGTAGAGGTAAAGCGCAGCATTTACAGGGATTTTTCAATAAATCCAGATGCTTGCAGCATTCACCGCACAAGGCCAGGTGGGGCAAAGCAGTGTCTGAGCATAGTGCACAAACAGGAGGGAGGCACCAATTTTGTAGTTGATTTAGCCACTTGTAAACCATATCGAGTCCTTTCGAGTTGACATCCTGTCGGTGAGCATTAATATGCCGACATACTTATTATATACTGTCTTGTAGCTGTTTATGGAACCATCGAACCAACAACCCATCATTAAATCTGCCCAGATGCTGACAGCACGCTCATGTCGCTTTGCTGCCTATCTATTCAATATCGGTAACATTATCACGGTGCTGATACCGCCTTTGGGGATGTTGTGGATCGCCGTGTCGATGGTGATTTATGCGCTTAACCGCCATCATCCCAACGAAAAAGTCGGTCACTATACCCAAATAGCCGCTTATCGATTGTACGGGGTTACCGGAACGATAGTTGCGGCTGCTATTTTTATTCCCAGTCACGGGATTAACTATTATCTGGTGCTGTGGGCGCTGGCCGCGTTAATTATTTTACCTTTATCACTGCGTGATTTGTATCGCATCAGAAAGGATGACTGGTGTGATATGGAAATCGAGGCAGAGGCGCAAGACTATGAATGAATCAAAACATGACTGGACGTTGACAGAAATCACCGCCTTACTGGATTTGCCTTTTAATGATCTGCTTTATCAGGCGCATACTACACATCGACACTATTTCGATGCCAATGCCGTGCAAGTGAGCACCCTGTTGAGCATCAAGACCGGTGGCTGTTCAGAGGATTGCGGTTATTGCTCACAGAGTGCCCGGAATAAAACTGGACTGGAACGTGAAAAGTTAATGCCATTGACTGAAGTCCTGCAGCAGGCCAAAGCGGCAAAAGCGAGTGGCGCCAGCCGTTTTTGCATGGGCGCGGCCTGGCGCAGCCCTAAAGAAAAGGATTTTGTTCATATTGTGGAGATGGTCGAAGCAGTTAGAGAACTGGGTATGGAAACTTGTATGACCCTGGGCATGCTTGATGACAGTCAGGTAGAGCGACTGCAACAGGCCGGTCTGGATTATTACAATCATAATCTGGATACATCGCCGGAGTATTATGGCCAGGTGATTACGACTCGTACCTATCAGGACAGGCTTGATACATTGGAACGCGTACGTGCAGCTGGGTTACATGTGTGTAGTGGCGGTATTGTCGGTATGGGCGAATCACGCAACGACAGGGCTTCGCTATTACAACAATTGGCGAATTTAGCACAACATCCCGAAAGCGTGCCCATTAACATGCTGGTGAAAATCGAGGGCGCACCGCTAGCCGATGTGGATGATCTCGATCCATTGGAATTTGTCAGGACAATTGCAGTAGCACGAATCCTGATGCCTCAATCTGTGGTTAGATTATCTGCTGGACGTACTGATATGTCCGATGAAATGCAGGCCTTGTGTTTCTTTTCCGGCGCCAATTCAATCTTCTATGGTGAGCGCCTACTAACCACCGACAACCCTGCCGTTGATCACGACCGTCAATTATTCAGTCGCCTGGGTATTCATGCATTGCAGTAAGCTTTGCTACTGATGATGCGCGACTTATCGAACGATTTGCAGCAACGCCAGCAGGAAGGTTTATATCGGCGCCGGCGTGTCGTACAGGGTCCACAGCAGGTTGAAACTGTCATCGATGGTAAAGCTTGTCTGGCATTCTCCAGTAATGATTATTTAGGTCTGGCCAATCATCCTGATATTCTCGCAGCGATGCATCAAGGCGTGGATGAGTATGGTTGCGGTAGCGGTGCATCGCATTTGATGAACGGACATTCTCAGGCACATCATGCCCTTGAAGAAGCACTAGCTGAATTTCTGCAACGCCCTCGCGCCTTATTATTTTCCAGTGGTTTTCTGGCAAATCTGGGCATTATCAGTTCTCTTTCATCGCAGGGTGATCGTGTCTATGAAGACCGTCTAAACCATGCTTCGCTGATAGATGGTGGTCTGTTGAGTGGGGCGCGTTTAATTCGTTATGCGCACAGGGATGTGTCAGCATTGGAAAAAAAACTTAATACAGATTTTAGCGGGCAACAACTCGTTGTAACAGACGGCGTCTTTAGTATGGATGGTGATATCGCGCCAGTTCCGGATCTGGCGGCCTGTTGCCAAAAATATCAGGCTATGCTGGTGGTCGATGATGCACATGGTATTGGAGTGATAGGTGAGCAGGGCCGAGGCACCCTGGAACACCTGTGCGTGAATACTTCTGAAGTGCCGGTTTTAATGGGAACACTGGGAAAAGCCTTTGGCTGTTTTGGTGCCTTTGTGGCGGGTAGCGAGGAAATTATTGAGACACTCATCAATCAGGCGCGCAGTTATATCTATACGACGGCTTTGCCACCCTCGCTTGCCATAGCAGCCAGCGCCAGCCTGAAATTAGTACAGCGTGAAAATTGGCGGCGTGAAAAACTACAAACATTGATTTCACAATTTCGAGAGGGTGCCCGGGAACTGGGACTAGAATTTTTGGACTCTGAAACCCCGATACAGGCAGTGCTACTAGGTAATAGTCAACGTGCTCTCGATTGGAGTGAAGCACTTTGGCAGAACCATATCCATGTGCCTGCGATCCGTCCTCCTACAGTGGCGATTGATAAGGCTCGCTTGAGGATCAGTTTTAGTGCAGCTCATGAACCCACTCATGTGCAGCAGTTACTCAATGCGCTTGAACATATTAAAGAAAGCGAAGCATGACTACTAAAACATTAGCAATGACAGAGCGAGGAAAGGGCGAGACAGTGGTGTTATTACATGGCTGGGGCATGAACAGTCAGCTATTTGAACCGCTGAGTGATTTATTATCCAGTAATTATCACATCATCAGCGTCGACTTGCCGGGGCATGGCGCGAGTGAACCGTGTTGTTCGTTGACACTGGATGAAGTCGCCGATCAATTGCTAGAACAAATTGAAGGTACGTGTCATTGGGTAGGGTGGTCGTTGGGTGGAACCTTGTTGATGCGCATGGCGCAGCTTGCCCCTGCGCGCTTTAAAAGCATCACATTGATTGCTGCTACCCCCTGTTTTGTTAAACAGCAAAACTGGTCTCACGGCATTGATGCCAAAGTTTTGAAGCAATTTTCTCAGGCTTTAACACAGCATCCAATAAAAACCCTGAAACGATTTGCTGCCTTACAGGTACTAAACAGTCATCATGGTAACGCGACACTAAAGCGGATCAACGAATTGGCATTCAGTAACAACTTGCCCAACCAGGAGTCCTTGCAGCAAGGTTTGAAGCTGTTACTGGAACAGGATCAGCGCCCGGTTTTAAAAAACTTGCAGATGCCCATGTTGGTTCTACTCGGCGAGTGTGATGCGCTGATACCATTGAGTATCGAAACTTACTATCGCCAATTACATGCACAGCCCCAAGTTCATATCATTGAGGGCGCTGGGCACACTCCATTTCTATCCCATCCAGACATGACGGCTGAATTGCTCGATTCCTTTTTACAGCAACACGCTGAAAAGGTGCAAGCACATGGCTGAACAAGACATGCTATTTGATAAGTTGCAGGTGCGTAATCATTTTGACCGCGCCTCCGGCACCTATGACAGGGCAGCCGTTTTACAACGAGAGGTGGCTGATCGCCTGTTAGGAAGACTAGATTATGTGAAAATAAAACCTGGCGCCATTGTTGATGTAGGCGCTGGTACCGGTTATTTAGGGGATGGTTTGTTAGCACGTTTTTCATCAGCAAATTTGTTTGAGCTGGATGTGTCATTGCAAATGCTGATAACGAATCGCAATAAGCTGCCCTGGTACAAAAGAATATTGAAGAAAAAAAACTTGTTATGTGCTGATGCAGAAAACTTGCCCCTGGCCTCGGAAAGTATGGATTTGATTATTTCAAATCTGACCATGCAATGGTGTAACCAACTAGGGCAGACGTTTAGTGAATTCAGAAGGGTATTAAAACCGGGCGGATTATTGATGTTTACGACCTTTGGTCCGGACACATTAACCGAGTTACGACAAAGTTGGGCTGCTGTTGATAACCAGGCCCACGTTAGTCGCTTTCTGGATATGCATGATATTGGTGACGCATTGTTACAGACTGGATTGTCTGAGCCGGTGATGGACGTTGAGCATTTCACCTTAACTTACAGTGATGCTCGCGGCTTATTCGATGACTTGAAAAGCATTGGTGCTACCAATTCATTGGCAAGTCGTCAACGAGGTTTGCTGGGTAAAGCTGCATATATGAAACTGTTGAATGCTTATGAACAGTTCAGACAACAGGGGAGTTTGCCCGCCACTTACGAGGTTGTCTATGGGCATGCCTGGAAACCCGTACACGCCAGCGCTCCGCTGGATGCGCGTCACCAATTACCCGTAGGTTGACCGGCGATGTTAAAAGATTTCTTTATTGCAGGAACTGATACTGATATTGGCAAGACGGTGGTTGCGGGAACGCTACTGAGAGCATTGCAATTAAAGGGGAAAACTGCCATCGGTATGAAACCAGTTGCTTCAGGCAGTCGACAGACCTCGGAAGGGTTACGTAATGAAGATGCGCTATGGCTGATCGATCATAGTAGTAAGATTATGCCGTATACCACCGTGAACCCATATGCCTTCGAGCAGCCGGCCGCTCCACACATTGTCGCGAAGTTTGCCGACACGGTCATCGATCTGGAGGTTATTTATCAGCATTATCTTGCATTAAGTGCAGCCTGCGATCATGTTGTCGTCGAAGGGGTCGGTGGTTGGCAAGTACCATTGAACTCAAAATACAGTACTGCGGATTTAGCTCGCCGCCTGGATTTGAAAGTCATACTCGTCGTGGGCATTCGCCTGGGCTGTATTAATCATGCGCTTCTCAGTTATCAGGCGATTATAGATTGCGGTCTCGATTGTGCTGGTTGGGTAGCTAACCTGATTGATCCCGAGATGGACTATCAGCAGGAAAATATTGACGCCATCAGGGAACGTGTCAATGTGCCTTTGTTGGGTGCATTACCCTTCAGCGAAAAACTATCGAGTGACCAACTCGCTTCCAAGATGGATATTGATTGTATTGTATAAAAATATAATATAAACAATGAGTAACAAGTTTTACATTACACATTAAAGTGTGTGACATTATGCTTATGTGGAGTTATGTGCCTTTCAGGCTAATAACTCAGCAATTGTCCAGTTTATTGAATAAATGTTGCGCCTAATAAGTTTGCAAACCATGAACAAAATTTATACCTAAGTAAACCACTAGGGTTTAGCTAAATGCTAAGTACATGTAATAATTCCCATTAAAATTTATTATGTGTGTATATATTATAATTAATTAATAAAATACTAATAAAGTAACATAAATTGAAGTTATGACTTAAAAGCCCAAATTTAATTGCTAGGATGGCGCGCATGCGGTAGGATCAGCGACGATTAGTAAAAGTCTGTTAAGTCAGCAGACAAACGCCAGGATGAATCGTATGAGTGTCACTCAGTATCCTGAACAATTGGATGATGCGCATTTTATCATTCGACCAAATAATTCGATTAGCTGGCAAGGAACCCGGTTATTCTTTATAGCAGCTGCCATTGTGACGTTAGCGGTGGCGATACTATTTGCACTCAAAGGCGCATGGATGGTGTTGCCTTTTGCGGGTCTAGAAATAATAACTTTGGGCGTATGTCTATATATATGCGCCTGTAAAAATGCCGAGTGTGAAGTTATCCATATCGGTAAAGATTATGTGAGAGTAGAAAAGGGCAGAAACAAGGCTCGTCAATGTGTCGACTTCAAGCGCCAGTGGTCTCGCGTTAGTTTGATTAAACCCGAGCGCAAATGGTACCCCAGTCGTTTGGTCATTCAATCGATGGGGCGTAACGTTGAAGTAGGTGCCAGCCTGGTCGAAGAAGACCGGATCTCCTTGGCAAAGGCATTGAAACAAAAACTTTCACAAGAATAATAAAAGTTTCTAACTAATTACTATTAAATTGAGGAGTTTGAGAGGCATGTCGTTTAAGCATAATAATATAATGACAAAAAGCCTGGTTCTATTGAGTTTGTGGCTAGGGGCGGCAGGTCAGTCTCTGGCTGAATCCAAATTCAACTTCCAGGAACCCGTCAATCAAATCGGCAGAGATATCTATGACCTGCATATGCTGGTCTTCTGGATTTGTGTCGTTATTGGTGTTGGTGTTTTTGGAATGATGATTTACTCCATTTTCACACATCGAAAATCCAAAGGTGCGGTCGCCTCTGATTTCCATGAAAGTGCGAAAGTCGAAGTGGTGTGGACTATTATACCTTTCCTGATTTTGATTGCAGTCGCCATTCCCGCAACCAAAACTCTAATCGAATTAGAAGATACCTCTGATGCCGATATGACAGTGAAGGTAACTGCACTTCAATGGAAGTGGAAATACGATTACGGCAATGGCGTGACGTTTATCAGCTCCTTGCATCCGGATCATAATGAAGCCCGTCGTCGTAATTCTGGTGTTGATGTCACTAAAATCGAACACTACCTGTTAGAAGTGGATAATCAATTAGTATTACCTATCAATAAAAAAATCCGCTTTCTGGTGACATCCGATGACGTCATTCATTCCTTTTGGGTACCCAAATTTGCGATGAAAAAAGATGCCATTCCGGGTTACGTTAATGAGACCTGGACCACCATCGAAAAAGAAGGCGTTTATCGCGGCCAGTGTACTGAGCTGTGTGGTCAGGATCATGCGTTTATGCCGATCGTCGTCAACGCCAAAAATGAGAATGATTTTAACGCCTGGATGGATCAACAGAAAACGGCTTCTGCCGCTGCTGCGGCTGAGGCTGCTTCAGATAAAGTTTGGAGTGAGGCAGACCTGGTTGCACGTGGCGAGTCTATCTACATGGGTAAAGGCGGTTGCTTCGGCTGTCATGGCGCCAACGGTGAAGGGGTTGCAATCTTTCCGAAACTGGCCGGTAGCGCGATTGCAAATGGCGATGCTGCCAAACATATTGATGTCGTGGTAAATGGCGTCGCGGGTTCCGCGATGGCCGCCTATAGTGGACAGCTCAATGACCTTGAGTTGGCTGCGGTAATAACTTATGAACGAAAAGCCTGGGGTAACAATGCCTCTGTCGTACAACCAGCTGATATTAAAGCTGCACGTTAAGTTGAGTGTGGAGGATATTTAAATGAGTGAAACTATGACGCATGATGCCCATCACGAAGAGCATCCCACTGGTATAAAACGCTGGTTGTTTACCACTAACCATAAAGACATAGGTACGTTGTATCTATGGTTCAGCTTCACCATGTTCATGCTGGGTGGAGTCATGGCACTGGTTATTCGTGCTGAATTATTCCAACCGGGTATGCAGATTGTTGACCCTAACTTTTTTAACATGATGACAACACTGCATGGTCTGATCATGGTGTTTGGTGCCATCATGCCGGCTTTCGTTGGACTTGCTAACTGGCAGGTGCCGATGATGATTGGCGCACCGGATATGGCGCTACCACGTATGAACAACTGGAGTTTCTGGATACTGCCGTTTGCAGCAACGATGCTGGTTGCACCGATGTTCTTCGGTGGAGATTTTATGTCTGGTCAAGGTCCAGCATTTGGTTGGACATTCTATGAGCCACTATCCGGCCAATACCAACATTTGGCATTCTTTGTGTTTGCAATCCATTTGCTAGGTTTTTCATCCATCATGGGTTCAATCAATATTATCGCGACCATTCTGAACATGCGTGCACCGGGTATGACGCTAATGAAAATGCCGATGTTTGTATGGACCTGGCTAATCACTGCATTCCTGTTGATTGCTGTTATGCCAGTGTTGGCCGGTGCAGTCACTATGATGCTCACTGATCGCTACTTTGGCACCAGCTTCTTCGATGCAGCCGGTGGTGGTGATCCCGTGTTGTTCCAACATATCTTCTGGTTCTTCGGTCATCCTGAAGTTTATATCATGATCTTGCCGGCTTTCGGTGTCATTTCAGAAATCATTCCGACCTTTGCACGCAAGAAGCTGTTTGGCTATGCCTCTATGGTGTACGCGGTCGCATCTATCGCCTTCCTGTCCTTTATCGTATGGGCGCATCATATGTTTACAGTCGGTATGCCAGTCGCTGGTGAACTGTACTTTATGTATGCCACCGTGATGATCGCAGTACCAACAGCGGTTAAGGTGTTTAACTGGGCCACGACCATGTGGCGCGGTTCAATGACTTTTGAAACTCCGATGTTATGGGCTATTGCTACCGTATTCTTGTTCACCATTGGTGGATTTACCGGCTTGATGCTGGGCGTAGCACCTGCTGACTTCCAGTATCATGACACCTATTTTGTTGTCGCACATTTCCACTATGTACTGGTATCGGGTGCGTTGTTTGGGATTATCGGCGGAGTTATGTACTGGTTACCCAAATGGACTGGCAACATGTATAGCGAAACCCTGGGTAAATGGCATTTCTGGTTGACCATGATCGGTATGAACCTGACGTTCTTCCCGATGCATTTCACCGGTTTGGCAGGTATGCCACGCCGTTATGCTGATTATCCATTGCAGTTTGCTGAGTTCAATCAGTTGTCAACAATTGGCGCCTTCATCTTTGGGTTCTCACAATTGTTACTACTCTACGTCGTGATTAAATGTATCAAGGGCGGTGAAAAAGCAACCGATCGTGTTTGGGAAGGATCACATGGTCTGGAATGGACATTGCCTTCACCAGCACCTTATCACAGCTTTAACACAGCACCTGAAGTCAAATAAGAGGTCAGCCCGCCGACAGGCGGGCTTAAAATGCAATGAATGATGTAAGTGGAATGCAGAAGCGCAAAGCCAGGAAAACAGTTTTTTTTCTGATTGTAATTGTTACACTGATTTATATTGGTTTTTTTTTAGTACAGGCGAATAGATAATGTCCAAACCAGAAGCAAACGTAGATGCCGCCAACCAACGAGTGGTGAAAAAAACGTTGGTGATTGTCGTGGCTATGTTTGTGTTTGGTTATGTCGGTTTGCCGAAGCTTTATACGCTGATTTGCGATTCTTTCGGCTTGAATGGTCAGGTAGAACAATTATCGAATGCTGAAGCTGCTGGCATGGGTGTTGATAAAACACGAACCATCAAAGTTGCCTTTAGTTCCAATGTGAATAGTCGCCTGCCCTGGGGGTTTTCTCCAGACGAAGCGGAGATTAGTTTACATCCAGGAGAATTAAAACGAGTAAGTTATACCGCCAGAAACCTGTCTGGAAAAGATGTGGTAGGTCAGGCTGTTTACAGTGTGACACCGGTTGAAGCGGCTCGTTATTTTAAAAAGACTGAGTGTTTTTGCTATACACAGCAAGTGTTGAAATCAGGTGAAACCAAGCAAATGCCTGTGTTGTTTATGCTGGAGCCAGGGCTTCCTGACTCGATTAAAAGTGTCACCCTGTCATATACGTTTTTCAGGGCGGATAAATACGCTAGTAAATAGTGGGTTGTCGATTCGAATGCAGATAGAAAACAAAATAAATAATATTAATCTAAAGAGGGTTTCCTATGTCTAGTACACATGGTGGATATTACGTTCCGCAGCCGAGTTTCTGGCCCATAGTCGGATCGATTGGCCTGTTTTTGGCCACTGCGGGTTTTGCTACGGCGTTACCTAGCAAGGCCGGTGAGCCCATGGGCAGTCTGGCAGTCATGTATTTGGGGTTGGCGGTAATTATTGTCATGCTATTTGGATGGTTTGGTACGGTTATCCGGGAATCTGAGAACGGGCTTTATAATGCTCAGGTGGATCGCTCATTTCGCATGGGTATGACTTGGTTTATTTTTTCTGAAGTGATGTTTTTCGCAGCATTTTTTGGTGCTTTGTATTACATTCGTATTTTTGCCGATCCCTGGCTCGGCGGAGCAGGTAATAATTTCAGTACCAATGAATGGTTGTATCCTGAATACACGTCCCAGTGGCCGACAAATGGTCCTGCGAATGTAGGTGGTGAATACACTGTGATGGGTGCGTGGGGCCTTCCCGCCATTAATACGCTGATCCTGTTATCTTCAGGTGTCACGGTAACCTGGGCGCATTGGGGGCTCAAGAAAGGCAATCGTAATCAATTAATTCTTGGTTTACTGGCCACAGTGGTATTAGGTTTCTCCTTCGTTGGTCTCCAGGCTTACGAGTATATGCATGCCTATAATGACTTGAATCTTAAATTAACCACTGGTGCTTACGGTAGCACTTTCTATATGCTCACGGGTTTCCATGGACTTCATGTCACCATCGGTGCAATCATCCTACTGGTTGTGATGTTACGTGCAATGAAAGGCCATTTTTCAGAACATAATCATTTTGCCTTTGAAGCGGCTGCATGGTACTGGCATTTTGTCGATGTGGTGTGGTTAGGTTTGTTCGTATTTGTCTATTGGCTTATTTGATAAGCACAATGAATAATGCGCCGCTAGTGAATAGCGGCGCATTTTTTTTGCCTGACAGATCGTCAATAGGCAGAAATCGGGGAAGTTTATAAACCGTGTGGTTCTATCAGGCCGGTGGCTGCCCCTATCATCAGTAGGGCGAATAAGGCCACCGACAAGCCAATACGCCAGGTCAATGCTTTGACAACACGATCTGATTGACCTTTGTCTTTCATCATATAATACAGACCGGAAAACAAGGCTGACAAAATAAGCAGTAATGTCAGTACTGCCAGTATTTTAAACAAAGACATAAGAGTAGCATCGCTAAAGAGTGTAAACAGTTATAATAGCAATGATTTCGACTCGGTCATAGACACTGACAGGCTATTTATAGTGATGCGACATAGTGAATTACAATTCAGACACCGTTGGGGCCTGACCTTGACAGCAGCGGTACTGATACCTTTAGGTCTGGCCTTAGGCTCATGGCAGCTTCAGCGTGCAGAAGAAAAGCAGCAAAGACTGGATATCCAGGGTGTGCACATGAGTGCTGAGACCCTGGAATTACAATCCAGCCATAGTGATTTACAGCAAATTCGTTATAAAACCGCGCATGTACAGGGTCAATACGATTTGGGCAAACAAATATTGCTGGAAAACCAGAAATATAAGGGTCAGCCAGGGTATTACGTGATTACCCCCATGCGTTTGCAACAGAGCCAGTCTGTGGTGCTCATCAATCGCGGTTGGATAGCCCAAGGAGCCGACCGTCAAAATCCGCCCAGCATACCCCCAAGCAGCTCGGCTGAACTAATAGGAGTGGTCGATGCTTTTCCTGCTGTAGGAATGAAACTAGGTGAGCCAGGCACTCAGAGCGGCTGGCCACGACAACTGACATACTTGGATTTAGCTTGGTTAAGTCGTGAAACAGGGTATAATTTGCTACCTTATCTGGTCTATCAAACCAGTAAATCGCCTGATGGATTAATTCGAGACTGGCAACAAAATTTCCAGTCTGGTCAACGAATGACGCCGGATAAGCACCGAGGATATGCATTGCAATGGTACTCACTGGTCGTGTTAACGATCATTATGTATTTTGTATTATCACTAAAAAGAACAACAACACGACAAGACAATGAACAACAATATGACAAAGACCAGTAAGCAAAGTTTTTTTTCACGGTTTGCGATACCGCTGATGGTGCTGGTATTTATTGCACCAATGGTCGCAGCGTGGATTGTTTATAATTATTTCCCAGGCATGGTTCGCACACTCAATGCATCGAATCATGGCGAATTTGTTATTCCGCCGGTTGAAGTCAGTCTTGAAGGACTGACAGATATTGATGGCAATGCCATTGATAAGGACTATTTCCTAAAGAACTGGAGCTATGTCTATATTCGCCAGCAATGTGATGAGGATTGTTTAAATCATCTTGCAGTTATCAAGAACGTGCGTTTGACCCAGGGCAAGGAAATTTCAAGGCTACACCGAATACTGGTTCTAACAAAGCCTGGAGTCAGCGAACAGCTACGTAAAAATTTACAGCAGTTTCCTGGCATGCTAACCATCGTATTAACCGATGCAGCGCAACAAGAGAAGTTCTTACAGGCTTTTAAGTTTAAAGATAACACTGAACCTGAATCTGCCAAATATATTTATATTGTAGATCCTGATGCAATGCTAATGATGTATTACCAGGATAAGGAAGACATTTTAGCGCTCGGCAAGGACATGCAGAAAGATATGTCAAAACTCATGTACAACAGCAAGTTGAGAAAATAATTGCAAACCAACACAACCAATATGACTAAAGCGCCCATTGCCTGGGCGGACTACTATGAGTTGTGTAAACCAAAAGTAGTTATGTTGCTGGTGTTCACCGCTATCGTCGGAATGTTTTTATCGGTTCCCGGTATGGTTCCCTGGCAGCCCCTGGTATTTGGTTCCATTGGTATTGCATTGGCTTCTGCGTCAGCGGCTGCTATCAATCATGTTGTCGATCAGAAAGTTGATGAGGTCATGGCTAGAACTCGGAATCGCCCTTTGCCGCAAGGCCACATGCCGATTCGTAATGCCGTTATTTTTGCCTTTATTATCGGCATTATTGGTTTAGCCATTTTATGGTTTCTGGTGAATGCATTAACGGCCTGGTTAACCTTTGCATCACTGATTGGTTATGCGGTGATCTATACTATGTATCTGAAACGCGCTACGCCGCAGAATATTGTCATAGGTGGCGCAGCAGGCGCCGCTCCTCCGGTGCTGGGATGGACGGCAGTGACAAATAGTGTTGACCCGCACGCCTTATTACTGTTCTTGATTATCTTTGTATGGACG
>Ga0316205_10004015_pt1 | contig 13309 bp, 16 predicted proteins | sample 3monthpyrite_MG_FD_204941 | JGI IMG/M metagenome (GOLD analysis project Ga0316205, IMG submission 204941) | Microbial mat bacterial communities from mineral coupon in-situ incubated in ocean water Damariscotta River, Maine, United States -... | ecosystem: Environmental > Aquatic > Marine >... | reverse complement strand
CCTTCTTCATCTTTTCGGGTTGTCACTTCACCTTCAGGCTTGTGATAGGCAAGCACACGTGTTCTCAGTTCTTCAACCGGCTTAATTTCGATCCGCTTGTTTTTATAACTGACTTTATCACCGGCTTTTACAGCCTGACCAGGCGTTGCGATATTACCATTTACACGGATCAAGCCCTCTTCAACCCAGCGCTCTATTTCTCTTCTTGATCCCAGCCCCATGCGTGATAAGGCTTTTTGAATTCTTTCTGTTTGCATACGCTATAAACACCTGAACATGTCGAGACACGTTATAATAAGAAATTCACCTGACAATCAGGTGCTGCTTCTATTTTAACTGATTTATGAACAGGTAACAGATATGTCTAGCAATCGTGAGTTTATTTCTTTAAATCTGGCTGTATTAACCATTTCGGACAGCCGTACAGAAGCTGACGATACTTCAGGGAAAACACTGGTTGAAAGAGCGCAGGATGCTGGTCATCAAGTTAAAGATAAAAGAATTGTGGCTGATGATATATATCAGATAAGAGCGGCAATCTCAGACTGGTTCGCCAGTCCGGAGATTCATGCCATTGTCACCACTGGTGGTACCGGTGTAACTGGTCGTGACGGCACTCCTGAAGCAGTAAAACCCTTACTGGACAAAGAAATTGAAGGATTTGGTGAAATGTTTCGCATGATTTCATACGATGAAATCAAAACCTCGGCCCTGCAATCACGCGCCATTGCCGGTGTCGCAAATGGCACTTATATCTTTTGCCTGCCAGGTTCATCCGGTGCCTGTCGCACTGGCTGGGATTCAATCATAAAAGATCAAATTGACCACCGCACCTCTCCCTGTAATCTGGCAATGCTAATTCCTCGACTGCTGGAAAAATAAGCTAACACATTGTTTTTTCAACAACTGTATTGAGTTTTTATATCGATTCATCTATAAAGACTACATACGGTTGTATTTTTGGGGATCTAAGAATGGGAATCGACTTTTCAGAAAAGCGGAGCTTCTTCCGTATGCCAGTCGAATGTCAGCTCGAGTACACAGAAAATGGTAATGAAGAAACGCGTACCGGCCACGTTAAAAACTTAAGTGGTGACGGCATTTTGTTTCAAACAGATCATGCCATCAACATTGGTACTGAAATGACCATCATTGTTAAAGCTGGAAGTAACCTCACGCCACCGTTGCACGCCACCATTGAAGTCATTCGTTGTAACTTAACTGAAGATGATAGCTATGAAGTGGCCGCGACAATGAAAGAAGAATAAAACTTAAGCCACAATATCAAAAACATCTCTGGCGGGTTCTGCCAGAGTTGCGCTGGAATAACCAACTACTCCTGAAGATATGTCTGTCACACCGGTATTTTTCTGATTACCATCACCAGTTTCATTGTTCTTATTTACCTGCTGCTGAGCTTGCACTTGCTCTCTTTGCTGAATGGCAATTTCAACACGGGCTCTTGAAGCCAGTCTTGTGGCATTAGAAGCTACCCGTAAATCCTGTGGCGATGGTTGTGCTGGTGCTAATGCAGCTCTTCTGACAACTTCTGCTTTTTCCAGCGTTGCCTGTGGGTTGGAAGGGATAGCTGAGACATCAATACTGACCTCTCCACCAACAGCATAAAAACGCCCATTAGGACCACGCTGATAGGTATAAGAGGGGCCGCCCGTTACATATCGACCACCGGCTGCTACATGTGCCGCTTCATGAGCCCGCACTTCTCTGTCGCGTGACTGTAATTGTTGCAACTGTCTCGCCACAGCCTGCTCATAATTTTGCTGTTCTCTTTTTTGTGCCGGTGTTTGTTCTTCATCTGAACTTATTTGCTCGGATGAATGAGGTGGTTTTGCGGGTGTAAAGGTAGAAGGCGGAGTCGGGCGAGAGGTTTCAACACCACGAGAAGTATTTAAAAAATGTTGCGAAGTAATCTCCACCATCACAACTCTTCAGTTCAGGTTAATTAACGAGCAGTAACTCAGAATCAACTAAGCTTCAGTATCAAGCAAAGTACCAAGCACTTCATCTACAGATGAAACAACTTTAGCATTGGCCTGAACCTGAATCTCACTTTGTTTTAAACCAACTAATGAACCAGTAAGATCAGTTTCACTGCCAGCCTGATTTAGTTGATCGGCACTGGCTATTTCAGTCGCATTACGACGTAAATTATTCAGGCCTTGCTGAATACCCATCACTGCGCTGTTTTGTACTGCTAAAATACCCATAATCAACTCCAAAGGAGAATCACGTAACTAAATTTATAGCCGTTCACTGATCAAAAAACAATCAGATGAGACTATTCTAACTGATTTCAGCTTCGCTTGACTCTATTTCCTGACTAGCGGTTAACTGTTTGCTATCGATTTCAGCGTTTTCATCGATTTCTTTACCTGACAGTTTCAAACGCCTTATGCGCCTCATTCGTCTGATTTCGATTTTACGCTTATCTTCAAACTCTGCTGAGTGAAGATCTCCGCCAACATTTTCTCTTAATACTGCTTCAAGTTCTTCGGCTTTTTCATTCAGCGCCAGTTCAGGCTCAATTTTATCCAGATCTTTTATATCTGCCAGTGATGGCAACTCATCAAGAGACTTGAGATTAAAGTAATCTAAAAACTCCCGGGTTGACCCATAAATAGCCGGCTTTCCTGGCACATCTCTATGACCAATCACTCTGACCCAGTCTCTTTCTGTCAGTGTTTTAATAATATGACTACTGACACTGACACCACGAATCGCTTCAATTTCTCCACGTGTAATTGGCTGACGGTATGCAATTAATACCAGTGTTTCAAGTAATGCACGTGAGTATTTGCTGGGCTTTTCTTCCCATAACTTACCAACGTGTTCGGCGTAATCCTGTCGTACCTGAAAGCGATAACCGGAAGCAACTTCTTTTAACTCCATCGCCCGGCCTGCATAATCATTTTGCAGCATTTCAAGTACTTCTTTAATAGATTTCTTTAAGCTGGTTACTTCAGTCGATTCATTATCCTCAGTAGTTTCAGCAGCTTCTTCGTTATTCTCTGAAGATACCTCTACTACTGGCGCAGTTTTTTCATCATTCATTGCATCATTTGCAGCATGATTTTCAATTTCTGTTTTAATCGCTGCGGTTTTCTTTTCAGTCAGCATTTTTTCGAGCTGACTTAAACTCAGGATTCGATCAGAAGCCACTAAAATAGCTTCAACAACATTTTTTAATTTAATTTTATCCATTACATTACCTATGACAAAGAAGAGTCATCATCGGAAGCGTAAGAATCATCAACTGAATCTTCATCTATTTCCTCTTCTTCAATTACTGTGTCATCACTACTCGTTGATAACGCTTTAACATGTATTTCTGCGTACGGCTCTGACTGAACCATATCAATTAAACGTTCTTTAACCAGCTCCAGAATTGCTAACAATGTCACAACCAGACCACGTCTGCCTTCCTGAACATTAAAGAGCGATGTGAATTCTGTGAATTCTGAACTGGATATTTTTGACAAAACAATCGTCATCCGTTCACGAACAGAAATCGGTTCACGTGATATATGATGATGCGATGTCATCTCAGCACGTTTTAAAACATCCTGAAACGCCAGCAACAATTCACGTAGCTCAATTTCAGGTAACGGTTTATCCTGTTTTAAATCTGGCAGTTCGACATTAACTTCGTAAGTGTCGCGGTTCATTCTTGGCAACTGATCCACATCTTCTGCGGCTTTACGGAATCGTTCATATTCCTGTAGTCGCCTTACCAGCTCTGCACGAGGATCTTCTTCATCCTCATTTTCATCCACTCTTGGCAATAGCATGCGGGATTTGATTTCAGCCAGCATCGCGGCCATTACCAAATACTCCGCTGCCAGTTCCAGCCTGATTTCCTGCATTAAATGAATATATTGCATGTACTGCGAAGTAATTTCAGAAATGGAAACCGTCAACACATCCATATTCTGACGTTTAATTAAATACAGTAATAAATCCAGCGGACCCTCAAACGCTTCAAGAAAAATTTCAAGCGCATCTGGTGGAATATATAAATCTTTAGGCAGGACAGTTAATGGTTCACCTTGCACCAAAGCAAATGGCATTTCATCCTGCTGTGGTGACTGGTTTGCCGCTTGCTGATTTTTTTCTTCAGTACTCAATCGAGTTACCCCAGCCCCATGGCTTTACGAACTTCTTCCAGTGTATCTCTGGCCACATCACGTGCTGCTTCACAACCTTCATCAATAATTGCTTTAACCGAATTAGGATCTTCGATGTAATCTTTGGCTCTTTGCTGAATCGGCTTTAATTCAGTGACCACGGCATCAATAACCGGCTGCTTACATTCAACACAACCGATACCAGCACTTGCACAACCTTCTTTTACCCAGTTCTGAGTTTCTTCATCTGAATAAACTTCATGAAATTGCCATACCGGACAATTTTTAGGATCACCCGGATCAGTACGACGAACACGAGCGGGATCTGTTGGCATAGTACGCAGTTTCTTAGCCACTTCATCCGGATCATCACGCAATGAAATAGTATTGCGGTAAGACTTCGACATTTTCTGTCCATCCAGCCCCGGCATTTTTGATGCTTTGGTCAATAATGCCTGAGGCTCAGGTAAGATTATTTTACCTGAGCCTTCAAGGTAGCCGAACAAACGCTCTTTATCACCAATTGAAATATTCTGTTGTGATTCCAGTAACGCCCGAGCCACATCTAAAGCTTGAGCATCGCCTTTTTCCTGATAACTTTTACGGTACTCATGGTACATTTTGGCGTTCTTTTTGCCCATTTTAGCAACAGCAGATTCGGCTTTTTCTTCAAAACCTATCTCACGGCCATATAAATGGTTAAAGCGACGAGCCACTTCACGGGTTAACTCAACATGCACAACCTGATCTTCACCAACAGGCACCTGTCCTGCTTTATAAACCAGAATGTCGGCACTTTGCAGTAAGGGATAGCCAAGAAATCCATAAGTTGCGAGATCTTTTTCTTTAAGCTTTTCTTGCTGGTCTTTGAATGTAGGCACCCTTTCAAGCCAGCCTAACGGTGTAATCATGGATAATAGTAAATGCAGTTCAGCATGCTCAGGCACGCGTGATTGCACAAATATCTTAGCTGCACCCGGGCTTACCCCTGATGCCAGCCAGTCAATCACCATGTCATTGGTACTTTCAGCAATAATGCCAGGGTTTTCATATTCAGTGGTCAATGCATGCCAGTCGGCAACAAAGAAAAAGCATTCATACTCATGCTGCAAATTAACCCAATTTTTCAAAACCCCGTGGTAGTGGCCTAAATGAAGCAGACCGGTCGGGCGCATACCCGACAATACGCGTTGATGCTGAACAGGAACGGTATTCAAAAACTAACCCTCTAATAACCTAACAAGTGCCTTACTTATACTTCCGGCGTTATCATCGACACTATAAACCAATGACAGAATATACAATTGTCTGGATCTGACTAATAACCGGACCCAGAATTTTACCTAATATGCCGCTAAACAACAGCAATAACAGAATAATCAAACCATATGGTTCAATTTTCATGAATTTAATTGCCGCCTGAGGAGACAAGAAGCCCGCTACAACACGGCCTCCGTCTAATGGTAATAAAGGCAATAAATTTAATGCCATCAGCACAATATTAATAAAGACGCCGGCCTGTGCCATCATTGCCAGTGGACGCTTAAGCCACTGATCTGGCTCCAGCCAGTTTATGGCAAATGCCATGATAAGCGCCCAAAAAAGTGCCATTAGTAAATTTGAGATCGGTCCGGCCGCAGCAACAATCGCCATATGCTGAATCGGCTTTTTAAAGTTTCTGGCATCGACCGGCACTGGTTTGGCCCAGCCAAAGACAAATCCACCCAGCGTCACCAACACTAAAGGCACAATCACCGTGCCAAAAAGATCAATGTGCTTAAGTGGGTTAGCTGTGATTCGACCTAAAGCACGTGCCGTTGGGTCACCTAGCTTGCTGGCAACCCAACCGTGAGCCGCTTCATGTAAGGTAATGGCAAATATAACCGGCAGTACCCAAATAGTAAGTGCTTCTAGAATCTGATCAAAATTCATTCTTATCCTTGTTGTTCTGACTCATCTTAAAGATAAATCAGGCCATTTCAAGTCCGTGATCAGTGCCTTTACCTTGCCGTCTGACCACTGGCACCTCACCGGTTAAATCAATCACGGTAGTCGGCTCAAAACCACAATGTCCACCATCAATGATCAGATCCAGTTCATGCTCTAGTGTCTGCCTGATCTCCCAGGCATCAGTAATCGGTAATTCTTCACCTGGTAGGATAGCTGTCGAGCTTAAAATCGGCTGACCCAGAGAAGATAACAGATCAATCACAATCGGATGATCAACCACACGGATACCTATTGTTCTGCGTTTAGGATGCATTAAACGGCGAGGCACTTCGTGCGTTGATGGCAGTAAGAAGGTATATGGACCCGGTGCCAGCGATTTTAATAAACGGTAATCTGCATTGGTGACTTTGGCATAGGTCGATATTTCAGAGAGGTCTTTACAGACTAATGTGAAATGATGTTTATCATCTACTTTTCGGATTCGTCGAATTACTTCCAGCGCTTTTTTATCACCAATATGGCAACCAAAGGCATAACTGGAATCCGTCGGATACGCGATGACTCCACCTTTATCCAAAATAGCCACTGCCTGATGGATTAAGCGCCCCTGAGGGTTAGTCGGATGAATTTCAAAAAACTGGCTCATTTATAATTATTCTGTTTTTGTAATGGCCGGCATTCTATCACTCATAACCTGCTATGGCCTATCTAAATAAGCATAAGCCTCGGTATCAGAGTCAGGCAACTTATGGTAGATTAATCAGCCCAAAAGTCATGACTTAACCACTAAAGAACAAAATGAAGCTATTAATAGATTTTTTCCCGATCATCCTGTTTTTCATCACCTATCATCAGGCTGGCGTTATCACTGAAAACACCCCCTTAGGTGGTTTATTTGATCCTTCTCAGCCGGAAATTATTGTTGCTACTATACTGGCAACAGGCGTGGCAATTGTTGCCAGTTTTATCCAAGTTGGTGGTTACTGGCTCAAAACCCGTTCAGTGGAAAAAATGCATATCTTCTCACTGGTGCTGATCACTGTATTAGGTGGCATTACCATCGCCTTTGGTGACCCCGCCTTTATTCAGTGGAAACCAACTGTGCTCAACTGGGTTTTTGCCGCCGCATTCCTCATCAGTCAATACGTTGGCAAGAGAAGTCTTGTTCATCGCATGATGGCATCACAAATGGATTTACCAGAAGCAGTCTGGAAAAAACTAAACCTGTCATGGGTTGGATTTTTTATTGTCAGTGGTCTGGCCAATATCTATGTGGCTTTTTATTATGCTGCTGAGCTCGATGAAAAAACTCGCATGGACACCTGGGTCAACTTCAAGTTATTTGGTCTGCTGGGTCTAACGTTCATATTTGTCATCGCACAGGCCCTGTACTTGTCTAAATACATGACACCGGAAACAGAAACAATTGACAGTAACGAGGATAATTCCTGATGTTATATGCCATCATTGCAACCGATGTGGACAACAGCCTGCAGGACCGTTTAGCCGCTCGCCCTGCGCATTTGGAGCGTCTGCAACAATTACAGCGTGAAGGTCGTTTAATCATTGCCGGCCCTCACCCTGCAATTGACAGCGAAGACCCTGGCGAAGAAGGTTTTACCGGCAGCCTGATCGTCGCCGAGTTTGATTCATTATCAGATGCTCAAGACTGGGCAAATGCCGACCCTTATAAAGCCGCCGGCGTTTATGCAGATGTCGTGGTAAAACCATTCAAAAAAGTATTCCCGCAGTAAAGACTTGCTGAGATAATAATCAATCAGGTAGAATACGCCGCTTGGTCAGACCAACTGACCAAGCAATTTAGTATGACAAAGTGGTTTTGAGGTTGCTTGAGAGATAAGAGCAAAACAAAACTACTTTGTAGTAAAAAATTAGGATGACAGAGTGATGTTGTGCTAGCTTGAGGAATAAGAGCTAAACGATATTTCCTTTGCAGTAAAACTTAGTATGCCAGAGTGATGAAATTGGTAGACATGAGGGATTCAAAATCCCTTGCTTTCACGAGCGTGCCGGTTCGAGTCCGGCCTCTGGTACCATTTAAAAGTTACTACCGCCAGCACAAAGTAACTTGTCAATATTTCCTATTCGCGCTCAAAAAATACTCACATCAAAACGCCCATCTAACTTAACTTAAAATAAATTTCTTCGATTCACACCCTTAGTATGTATTCAATAAGAAGTGATTTATATGAAAAAACAAATGCACACAGAGAATTTAGCAATAGTTAGCTTCTGATCAGATATTGTTCTTTAGCATCAACTGGTACAAAACGATCAAGATGTTTCGGATTAACACACAACCTGTTACCGCATGTCTGCTTCACGAGAACTCCCGGGGACAAATCATCAATAAAACCCAAATAACTTACTTCTTGAGCACCGATTATTCGCGTATCACCATTATCGTCTTTAACCATAATTCGACCATAACCACTGTTTGAAATTTGCCCGGTCCATTGCCAGCAATCAGTGTCTGACATTTTTTGAGATTGAGTCAGAATTTTTTCCTGATAGTACTTATTCATTTTACAGACCTCATAAACTGTTTTGACGAATTCTCGATAACACGCTACATTTTAATATTCTCTGCCCAGTTTGACTGGCATAAATCGCGATACAATCAGCTCGTTTATCGAGCAATTGTTCATGAAATCTCTGGATAGATATTTTTCAGCTTCTAATTAATCCCTCATAAATTAAAAACTTTAAACCGGATTACCCAATCCAGATAGGATCTCTATTATTCGGTTTAGATAACAACAGTTGCACGTCACCAATCACACGTTCTTCAAAACCACCTTCACAATAACACAGGTAAAACTCCCAGAGCCGGATAAACTCATCGGCATAACCTAGCTGCTTGACTTCTTCTATTTTTTCAAAAAAACTAACACGCCAGTCATGTAAAGTGTGAGCATAATGCGGACCGATATCTTCAAGATTAGATATCTTCATATCAGTCGATTTGGTGATTGAACTCTGCATTGCGGTAATCGATGGAATAAAACAACCGGGAAATATAAACCGTTTGATAAAATCAACTTCCTTTAATGCTTCTTCATAACGCTGATCTGCAATCGTAATAGCTTGCAACAACATCAAACCCTCTGGTTTCAATAAACAACTGCAAGTTTCAAAATAAGTATTCAAATAATGATGACCTATGGCTTCTATCATTTCGATGGATACCAGTTTGTCGTACTTCCCATCCAGATCTCGATAATCCTTGAGTAAAACCGTAATGCGATCAGACAGCCCCGCTTTGTTAATTCGCTCTACGGCGAGGTCATATTGTTCCTGCGAGATTGTTGTCGTCGTTACACGGCAACCGTAATGAGTCACCGCATGGATGGCAAAGCCTCCCCAGCCCGTGCCAATTTCTAGTACATGATCATTTTCCGTCAGGTGAAGTTTGAGGCAGATTCTATCCAGTTTGTAGTTGGATGCCTGTTCCAGAGTACTGTCAGGCTCTGGGTAAATTGCCGAGGAATACATCATGTTCTTATCAAGGAACAGCTCAAACATGTCATTACCCAAATCGTAATGTGCCGCAATGTTTTTACGACTGCCTGTACGTGTATTTTTATTTAACCAGTGAAACATTTTAAATAATGGCGCTTTCAGACGAGCAAAATGTCCATCCATATCATCCAGCACATTTCGGTTAACCAATAACAAGCGCACCAGCATCGTCAAATCACTACAGCTCCAGTCTCCGTAGATATAAGACTCTCCGGCACCGACGCTTCCACCAAAGGCAATCGACGAATAAAAACGCTGGTGATATACCTCGATAGTTACCTGCATATTAGACTGAGCCGAAGCATCACCAAATTTATGCGTAACATCATTATCGATAATAATCAGTTGTCCTTGGGTTATTTTACTAAGCTGAGATAATACCGCCGGTTTTGCCAGCCGATCCAGCCAGAACACCTTGTTTTCTTTACGAAGCTGAGATGAAGGAATAATTGATGTATTCATGATGATTTCACCGAATCCGGTGTCTCCTTTTTGTTTAATCCATTGTGAGGATGATCATAAACGGGGGTTCTTTTTAACCATAAACGGAATGCCTGATAGTAGATTCGGCTGACAACACTGATGGTCATCATTGGAAAACGTAGAAGACACTTTAGTAGCGATAAAGAATTAATTTCCTCACGCTTCATTGTCATCGTCGCATCAAAATGTTTGCTATCATTCTGAAGCACATTCATATGGATATGAATCGAATCATCTGGAGAATCAAAGCGCCAGTCATAGCGCTGCTTCATACTATTAAAAGGTGACACATGAAACTGTTTTTCAAATTCGAAGCGGAAATGATGACTATCATCTGGACTTATTTGATGCACATAGCAGTGTTTTTCATTCCAGGGCGTATTATTAATTTCAGATACAATACTGTGTAATGTTTCGCCATCTGAATTAAAGCAATAGAAAAAACTGACCGGATTGAACTGGTAGCCAAAATAACGCATATGAGTCAACAACCGGATTGGACCTAAAGGCTTTGACCCCGTCTGTTCCTCAACTAACTGGCGAATAGCATCCTGTAATGGGACCTCTTTACCACCATAATAATAATCTCGTTGAAAAGAGACGATATTTTTCTTCTGATAAGACCATAACCAGAAACGTGCAAACAGATCAGGCAGTTCATCCAGATCCAGGTACATCATGAACATGCGATAATTAAATGCATGCTCATTTGGCGTGAATCGCCGATGCCTAACTTGCCCGACGTATATGCTGCTGTTCATTTTTTATTGTATCCTCGAAATGCTCTAATGCATTCAATGCACTGACAACTCCATCTTCATGAAACCCAAAACGCCAGTATGCGCCGCAGTAAAAAGTTCGATGACTACCATTCACTTCATGCTGGCGTTGTTGTGCAGCGACACCACCCGGAGTAAACATTGGGTGGTCATATTTCATCGATTTAATGATTTTACTTTCATCAATGGCTGATGAATTATTCAGCGTCACACAAAATTCTTCTGGTGCCTGAATTCCCTGTAAAATATTCATATTGTAAGTTAGTGCGACTCGATCCTGTTTTTGTTTCAGAATATGATAATTCCACGCAGCCCAGGCCAGCTTTCGTTTTGGTAAAATTGATTTATCAGTATGCAGAACTGCATCGTTTTCCTGATAAGGAATTGTTGATAACACCTGCCTTTCAAGTATCGTTGGATCAGAAAGCATGGCTAAAGCCTGATCACTATGTGTAGCGATAAATACATAATCAAAATTCTCGGTACCATATTTTTCTGTTTCAATGACAACATAATCGTCATGTCTTATCAGTCTTTTAACCGGTGTTGATAAACGTATATTATCTTCAAAAGGCCTGATAAGTTTTTTTACATATTCACGTGAACCGCCTTCAATCACATGCCATACAGGCCGATCATTGACATTTAACATACCATGATTATGAAAAAACTGGATAAAATAATGAGCAGGAAATTGATGCATTATGCCGGGATCTGAAGACCAGATAGCTGCACCCATCGGAATAATATAGTGCTCGACAAATTCACGAGAATATCGATTACGTTGTAACAATTCACCAAGACTTATCGTTTCATCTTTTTGCTCTAATACCAGTAAAGCCTCTTTACCAAAGCGTAAGATATCTTTTATCATTCCATAAAATCTGGGGTTAAGCAGGTTGCGTCTTTGTGCAAAAAGGCTGTTTAGTGTTGTGCCATTATATTCAAGCCCACTCTTATCGCATTTAACACTAAAACTCATTAAAGAGGGTTTTACTTTCACATTTAATTCATTCAATAACTTTGTAAAGTTAGGATATGTTTTATAATTGAAGACAATAAATCCTGAATCGATCGCATATTGTTTATCTTTCAACTCAATGTCATGTGTATGTGTATGCCCACCAATATATTCATTAGCTTCGAAAACAGTCACATCATGTTTTTTTGACAGGTGGTAGGCGGCGACATTACCGGCTATACCCGTTCCGATAACTGCTATTTTCATAACGAACGCCTCTTTTCATATACTCGTTGAGGGACTTCACGCAGGCCCCAGATCAGCCCCATCTTTTCCATCAACAACAACCCATAATAAGTCATATCAATTTCCCACCACATAAAACCCTGTCGCGCAGAGCCTGGAAAATAATGATGATTGTTATGCCAGCCTTCTCCCATCGTAATCAGTGCCAGCAGAAAATTATTACGACTATCATCATTTGATGGGAAAATTTTTCTACCGAGAGTGTGTGCAAATGAGTTGATAGTAAATGTACCGTGATACAAAAACACAGTTGAAACAAAGAATCCCCACACTAACATTTGCATGCCATTTGTCTGCAGCTGAGGAAAATAAAACTCTAAGAACAGCCCAAATAGATATATGAGTGCTGCAAAAGTTACCGGAACCAGCGCATCGTAACGATCCAGGAAACGTAACTCTGCATATTTGGAAAAATCACTGACACGATCCAATCGTGTCGAAAAATTTCCACGTGATAAAAACCATCCCAAATGACTCCATAACAGACCGTGTTTTTTTGGAGAATGCTGATCATTTTCTTGATCCGAGGTAACATGGTGAATTCGATGATGAGCAGCCCACCACAAAGCACCACGTTGGACAGCCGTTGCTCCCAGCGCAGCAAAAATAAATTGCATAAAACGACTGGTTTTAAATGCACGATGCGAGAAATATCGATGATAAAATCCTGTAATAGCAAACATACGTATGCCATAGAGCAATATTGCTACAGCTACGGCCACAGGACTCCATCCGACTATAAAAACGAGACCACAGGCAAGATGCATTGCAATGAAAGGAACGGCCCTAACCCAGTCTATTTTTTTATCGTTATTGCTAGCTGGCCTATCAGAATAAGTATCAAACCACGACTGAATGCTTTTCAGTTTACTGGTTTTTGCATTTTCTGACTGTGCATTATTTTCCATAAATTACTGTTCTTTAGTCTTCACTGATAATTGAGGAACGCGTTGTAACAGATTGATGTCGTAACCAAGATTAGCGATAAACTGTTGCATTTCACGATATTTTTTCTCATCCAACTGAGGTTGTCTCGACATTAACCAGACATAATCGCGTTTTGTTCGTGCAATAACGGTAAGCTGATAATCTTCATCAATATAAGCGATTCTGTAATCCGCCTGGAAAGGCCAGATAAACTG
>Ga0316205_10004014_pt1 | contig 13310 bp, 12 predicted proteins | sample 3monthpyrite_MG_FD_204941 | JGI IMG/M metagenome (GOLD analysis project Ga0316205, IMG submission 204941) | Microbial mat bacterial communities from mineral coupon in-situ incubated in ocean water Damariscotta River, Maine, United States -... | ecosystem: Environmental > Aquatic > Marine >... | reverse complement strand
GTAAAGTATTGCAATATGGATAATAAAGTTTTTAACTCACTAAGCTAACAAAACAGTTTTGGTTAAACTTATTAAACGCCATGCCATTTAAACTTTCATGGCTTACTTCAAGAGAACAATATAGTAAGCTCATTTCACAAGGTAAAACCGTTGCATTTGTTGGTATTGGTGTCAACTATGCGCCAGTAATTACGCGATCTCATGTTGGCGTAACACTATTCGCGATTTTGAATGCAGATAGGATTCAAAAAATGGAGTGGTAGTGATTGATATATTTATTGCACAAAAAACATAAATCTTCTAGTCTAGAGCAAGGCAAAACTTCAAACCCCATAAAATGAAAAAAATTACATGTTGAATCGGTAAATAATTTAATTTGGAATGGGAGATAATGTGCAGCAAATAATTTTAACCAAATAATTCTTAAAATATTCTTATTTTTAAGGTTTTATTTGTCAATTTTTTCAAAATAAATTGAAATTCAGAAAATCAAAATTTAATTATAACATAAAAACAATGAAAAATTTAATTCTACTTATCGTCTTTAACCTTCTAATAGTTGGTTGTAAAAATAATAAAGCAACTTCAGAGGATAAAAGCCATAATCATAACACTACCCAAAAAGCTGAAGAACCAAAGAAAAAGCCATTAAGTCCGCACACAGAAACAATGGCAATGATAGGCGATGCACATATACATATTGACTATTCTTCCCCAGGAGTTAGAGGAAGGATTATATTTGGTGGCTTGGTTGGTTATGACAATGTATGGCAAGCTGGAGCGCATAAAGCTACCTGGATAGAAACCAACAAAGATCTTATAATAAATGGTGAAGTGCTTCCAAAAGGGAAATATGGCTTGTTTACCATTCCATCAAAAGGAGATTGGACAGTGATGTTTAATAAAAACTGGGATCAACATGGAAAGGATGAATATGATGAAAAAGATGACGTCCTAAGGTTTAAGGTTACACCAACCATTTTAGAGGATACAACAGAACATTTAGAGTATAAAGTGAATAAAATAAGTGAAACAGAAGGTGAGATTTCGCTTGCGTGGGAAAAAGTAAAATTAAGTTTCAACTTTAAAATTTAAACTTAACAAACATCCCAGCCCTATATAATGTATTAGCTGTGGCTAATTCTAGGTAAAACTAAAGCTGACAGCTAAATTGACCAAAATACCATAACATTCTCACAGTTGGATGTGCATGTAAAAATTCTATGTTAAGTAATTGAATTTTTTGCTACCAGTTTAATCTTTTATAATAACCAAAGTTGCCTTATAGCCAGTTCTAATAAGCCACCTATTTGATGCTAACGTGTTACCATCTGGATCTAAAACAATAAGTTGTGCAGTGTTTGGAGAAGATGCACCTTCGTTTAAAGCAATAAAATTTATAGTATTATAACCTTCTTTTAAATCGACATCAATTGTATAAAAATCTCCATAAAGAGTTAGGTTTGGATGAATAACCACATCATTAACTGTTATTTTTACTCTATCACCATCTACATATTCATGATCTCGACTTTTTATAACTACTGTTTTTGAAGTAGTCCTCAAATCACCTAAGTAATAATCCTTAGCAAATTGACCTAAATCTTGCCTATCTTCACTAAAACGTTGTTTAACTTTCCATTCCTTATCAACCAAAGAACTTTTTTTGGTCATATCTACGGTATGGGTTTTTTTATTCGACTCAGGTATAGATTTGTAATTGAGTGTATATCTTATGTTTTTATTTGTTAAACCTTTAATAGGAGACAGTTTAAACGATATTTTTAAATCAACTTGCATAGTACTATCAACAGGATCTATTTTAAACCCTTTTTGCGAGTCATTTACCTGAGCGATTGTGACATATACAAAGCACAAAAAAAATATAGAAGTTGTAAAAAATTTCATAACTTATTTAGCATAAATAATGCTTGGGGTTAAAGATATATATTTGATTCTTATTTTTTAAACCTATAATAATATTAACGATACTTTATAACAATTTATAGTTATCTTAACAAAAACTATTCCATAGCTATAACTTGATGGATTGTTTATTATTTTTGCATCTGTTTAATAATGATTAATGCTTATTGTTTATGTTAGAAGGATTACAAAGAAATTATGGCTACTTGTTCGAGGATGACCTTTTAAAAGAAATAAGTGAGATAGGTACATATAAAAAAGTTTCCGAAGGATTTATTGTAATAGATATTGGCGAGCACATAAAAAGCATCCCATTAATTTTAAGTGGCGCCATAAAAGTGATGCGAGAGGACGAGAAAGGAGATGATTTAATACTTTATTTTGTTGAACAAGGCGATACTTGTGCCATGACCATAACTTGCTGCATGGGTGAAACCAAAAGTGAAATTAGAGCTGTCGCCGAAACAGACACAAGAATAGTAATGATTCCAATCCAGAAAATGCAGGAATGGATGCATAAATACAAAAGCTGGCAAAGTTTTATCCTTCAAAGCTACCATGAACGTATGAAAGAGCTTCTGGAGGCAATTGATACCGTAGCCTTTTTAAAAATGGACGAACGTTTGTATAAATACCTAAGGGATAAAGCTATGGTCAATAGAGATGATTTAATAAAAACAACACATCAAGAAATCGCTCAAGATTTGCATACTTCTAGAGTGGTGGTTTCAAGACTGTTAAAAAAACTTGAAAACGAAAATAAAATTAAACTGCATAGAAATAGTATTAAAATAATCGATTTATAGTTATACTTTTTTCAAGTAACAAATGTTACAAACACACAAATATTAATTACTTATTTTGACAAAAAATTTATTATGGATTTTATTTTAGAGCCTTGGCCATGGTACATAGGTGGACCTTTCATAACATTAATCATGTTTTTCCTTTTTTATTATGGGAAGAAATTTGGGATTTCTTCAAACCTCGAATCTATTTGTGCAATGGGTGGCGCAGGAAAACTTCACGAGTTTTTTACTTTCGATTGGAAAAAAAATAGATGGAACTTAATGTTTATAATTGGAACTGTAATAGGAGGCTTTATAGCTTTTAAATTCATGACTCCAGATCAAGCAATTGCATTAAACCCCGAGACAATTAGCGACTTATCAGAAATTGGATTTCAAAATGCAGGAGTTCAATATTTACCAGATGAAATCTTTGGCTTAGAGGCGCTGTTGTCAATAAAAGGAGCTGCCATATTGATTATTGCTGGTATTTTAGTTGGTTTTGGATCAAGGTATGCTGGAGGTTGTACTTCAGGTCACGCCATTACTGGTTTAAGTAACCTAGAATTACCTTCGTTAATAGCTGTTATTGGTTTCTTTATTGGAGGGTTAATCATGACGTGGCTTATTTTACCATTATTATTTTAATTCCGAAAAATTATGAAAAATATTAGATTTATTGTTTTAGGTATTCTCTTCGGAATTGTATTAAGTAAAGCCGAAGTTATTTCATGGTATAGAATCTATGAAATGTTTAAATTTCAATCGTTCCACATGTATGGAATTATTGGTTCAGCAGTCGTTTTAGGAATCATTTTGTTCTCATTCTTCAAAAAAGGAACTATTAAAAATTACTTGGGTGAAAAAATAATGATAGAACCTAAGGAAAAAGGCTTTTATAGAACGATTATTGGTGGAACTATTTTTGGCTTGGGTTGGGGCTTGATTGGTGCTTGTCCTGGACCAATGTTTATTCTTTTAGGTAGAGGCGTGCTGTCCATTTTAATTGTCATTTTTGGTGGGCTTTTAGGTGTCCTTTTTTACCATGCCATTAAGCATAAGTTACCTCATTAGTTAGAATTAAAATAAATAGAGTAGTTAAGTAACTATTGTTACAGTTTTTTGATCAAAGTTGGTTAACTTTGAGAGGTAAGCTTAACAATTAACTATTCAAATTTAATTATGAAGTACGGCTTTATTATTGATAACCGAAAATGTATTGGTTGTCATGCTTGTACTACTGCCTGTAAATCAGAACACGATGTCGCAGTAGGTGTTAACAGAACCTATGTTAAACAAGTTGAAAAAGGGGAATTCCCCAATACCAGAAGGATTTTTTCCGTAATGCGTTGCAACCACTGTACAGATGCACCTTGTGTGGAAATTTGTCCTGTTGAAGCCCTATACATTCGCGATGATGGCATTGTAGATTTTGACAACAACAGATGCATTGGTTGTAAATCGTGCATGCAAGCCTGTCCTTATGATGCTTTATACATAGACCCTAATACAAATACAGCTGCAAAATGTAATTACTGTGCACACAGAGTGGAGGTTGGTCGTGAACCAGCTTGTGTTACGGTTTGTCCGGAACATGCCATTATTGCAGGCGATATGCATAATCCAGACACTGAAATTTCCCAATTGTTGGCACGTCAAGCTGTAAAAGTTAGAAAGCCTGAAAAAGGAACCAATCCCAATCTATTTTATATCGATGGCGACGAATCATCACTTAATCCAGAAGCTACAGATAAATCGGGTCCAGGTTTATGGAACTCACAAGCTCGTGGTGTTGGTCACTTTGCAAAAGCTGCAGAAAAAATGTTGCATACAAACGATGATGTAGATCTGTTACAAATGAGTATCGATAACGAAATGGAAGCTGCATACCAACGAAAGGATAATGAAAATCCTAATTACATTGACGTACTTAATGGTAAAGCCCGTAGAGTTTATGACACGCCAGACAAAGGCATACTTTGGGGCTGGGAAGTATCAGCTTACGTATTTACAAAGGCCATTGCTGCAGGCGCTTTCCTAATTCCGTTTTTGGCCATTATTTTAGGACATGAAGTTTCCAATACAGCTAAATTGTGGTCAGCTGGAATCTCATTGGTTGGATTGGCATTAACGGGTTTATTCTTGGTAATGGATTTAGATAGACCAGACAGGTTCCTAAACGTATTATTACGTCCACAATGGAACTCATGGTTAGTAAAAGGTGGCTATACCATTACAATTTTTGGATTATTGGTAACCCTTTGGGGAGCAAATACCTGGTTCCAATTAGGCATACCTGAAACACCATTATTATGGGTAACTGCTGTTTTTGCAGTATTATTGGCTATTTATACGGCATTCCTTTTTGCACAGGCTAAAGGTCGCGATTTCTGGCAAAGTCCAACATTACCTTTACACATGTTAGTTCATAGTGTAATGGCAGGCGTTGCAATTTTTGTATTGGCGGCGTTAATTTTTGGAAATGAAGGTTGGATGTCAATTTTAGGCATCACATTAATTGTTGCCTTAGCAGTCAATTTATTCTCGATGGTAACAGAATTAACAATAACACACCCAAGTACAGCTGCACATACAGTTGTAGATATGATTACAAAAGGAAGGTATAAAAATTTATTCTGGATTGGAGTTGTACTAATCGGAAATGTAATTCCATTAGCATTATTAATTTTTGCACCAAGTACAACAATGCTAACTGTTTCAGCAGTTCTTGTGTTAATAGGAATTTACGTAACAGAAAAAATTTGGGTAGAAGCACCACAACGCATTCCGCTTGCTTAATCAAGATTTATTCGATTTATGATTACTTCGATTAAATTGAAAACATAAGAAAAATGGAACAATTATTAAAAAATAGAACTAAATCACTTGCGATTATGGTATGGCATAATTGCCAAAAAACAGGAAATGAGTTTTATGATTTCAAAAGACAATTAGTAAGATGTTCAAGTTCAGTTGGAGCAAATTATAGAGCGGCTTGTAGAGCAAAATCTGATGCGGATTTTTTAAATAAATTAAAAATTGTTGAAGAGGAATTAGATGAAACAATGTATTTCATTGAATTAATAATTGAAATAAAGCCAGAGTTGTCTGATGTTTGGAAAAAAGCCTATGATGAATCAGAAGAGTTATTGAAAATAATGGTAAAATCAATAGGAACAGTTCGTCAAAAAATAAGAAGTAAGAAAAAGTAACGATTAATCGAGTAAATCATAAATCGATATAATCGAATAAATATAGAATCATGGGATATAAAAAGCCATCATTTATAGAAAACATCGCAGAAAAATTGGGAATCATTCCTAATCTGCACAAAGAAAACTATCAAGATTTTCAAGATGATATGCGTCATTTCACTGATGAGGAAGTGGCTCAAATGTACGAGAATTTTCCGCCACCGGAAAAATGGGACAATTGGGTAGAATACAATCCTAAAGTTTGGCCTAAAAAAGATAAAAAGACCTATCAAATTGTACCAACTACATGTTTCAATTGTGAAAGTGCTTGTGGTTTAACTGCATTTATTGATAAAGAAACACAAGAAGTCAAAAAGTTTGAAGGCAATCCGCATCACCCTGGAAGTAGAGGACGTAATTGTGCAAAGGGACCAGCAACCATCAATCAAATTACAGATCCTGACAGAATATTATTTCCATTAAAACGTAAAGGAAAAAGAGGGGAAGGAGAATGGGAACGTATTTCATGGGATGAGGTTTTAGATACCTTTGCAGCTCGCATCAGAAAAGCCATTAAAGAAGACAGACACAACGAAATTGCCTACCATGTTGGAAGACCTGGTCATGAAAAATTCATGAATTGGATTCTTCAAGGTTGGGGAATCGATGGCCATAATTCGCATACCAATATCTGTTCATCTGGAGCGCGTTTTGGGTACAACCTTTGGTATGGTTACGACAGACCATCACCAGATCATGCTAACGCTAAATTCATTTTGTTGGTATCGGCACATTTAGAGTCTGGTCATTACTTCAATCCGCATGCACAGCGCATCATAGAAGGTAAAATGAAAGGTGCCAAATTAGCGACCATGGATCCGCGTTTATCCAATACCGCATCCATGTCAGACTATTGGTTGCCATCATATCCAGGAACCGAAGCGGCTGTTTTATTGGCAATGGCATTGATCATTTTGGAAGAAGGATTATATAACAGAGCGTATCTTGAAAATTGGACCAATTGGAAGGAATACCTAAAAGCAAGACACACTGATAAGGAAGTTACTTTCGAGAATTACATTGCTGCAATGATAGAAGAGTACAAAGATTTCACTCCAGAATTTGCAGAAAAAGAATCAGGTGTAAAAGCTGGAATGATTGTGGATATTGCTCGTCAAATTGGTGAAGCAGGAGAACGCTTTGCCTCCCATAACTGGCGTGCAGCAGGAGCGTCAAACCTTGGTGGTTGGTGTGTGGCAAGAGCGTTACACTTTTTAACTGTGTTAACTGGAGCTGTTGGTGCAAAAGGAGGCACCTCTCCAAATTCCTGGAATAAGTTCAAGCCTACGCAGCCAAATTCACCAAAACCTCAAAAGGTTTGGAACGAACTGCATTTCCCTAAAGAATATCCTTTGGCATTCTTTGAAATGAGTCAGTTATTACCACACTTTTTAAAAGAAGGAAGAGGAAAAATGGATGTGTATTTTTCAAGGGTATTTAATCCTGTTTGGACCTATCCTGACGGATTTACCTGGATGGAAACACTTGCAGATGAAACAAAATTCGGTTTGCATGCAGCCTTAACGCCAACTTGGAATGAGACAGCATTTTATGCCGATTTTGTGTTGCCTATGGGATTGGCATCAGAGCGTCATGATTTGAATAGCTATGCAACCCATGGTGGAACTTGGATAGCTTTTCGTCAACCAGTATTAAGAGAAGCTGCTCGAAGAAATGGAAACCCTGTGGAATATACATACCAAGCAAATCCTGGTGAAGTATGGGAAGAAGATGAGTTTTGGATTGAATTATCTTGGCGCATAGATCCAGATGGAAGCATGGGAATTCGCAAACATTTTGAATCCCCTTATAGACCAGGAGAAAAAATTACAATTGATGAATACTATCAATATATTTTCGAACGAGTTGAAGGTTTAACAGAAGCAGCAAAAGCTGATGGATTTACAGGGCAGTTTGCCGAATTGGAGTACATGAAGAAATATGGTGCTTTTGCTATTGAAGAAGGCGAATCATACAAAGTCAATGAAAATGAACTTTCCGAAGAACAAATAAAAGGCTCAAAAGTAGATCCAGAAACTGATGTTATTACAAAAGATGGTAAGCCAATTGGAGTCATGATCAAAGGTAAGGCAATGGTTGGATTCCCAACGCCATCGCGTAAAAACGAATTCTTTTCGCAAACTATGGTCGATTGGAAATGGCCTGAATATGCTACACCAACTTATATAAAAAGTCATATTCATAGTGACGTTTTAGATAAATCCAAAGGTGAATATGTATTGGTTCCAACATTTAGATTGCCAACCTTGATTCACACACGTTCCGGTAATGCAAAGTGGCTGGTAGAAATTTCCAACAGAAACCCAATTTGGATGCATCCGGATGATGCTGTAAAATGGGGATTCAAAACAGGTGATTTAGTGAAAATGAATACCGATATTGGTTATTTTATCGATAAGGTTTGGGTAACCCAAAGTATGAAACCTGGAGTGGTTGCTTGTTCCCACCACATTGGACGTTGGAGACGACCACAGGATAAAATAGGTAATCGTTGGGCAACCAATACCGTAAATATTGAAGGTGACGGAAAAGGTGGTTGGAAAATGAATACCATTTCTGGTATTAAACCTTTCGATTCCCATGATTCCGATTCTAAACGTATCTTCTGGAAAGATGGAGGCGTGCATCAAAATATCACACATGCAGTTCATCCAGATCCTATTAGCGGCATGCATTGCTGGCATCAACGTGTTAGAATTGAAGTGCCTGGAAAAGATGAAAAATATGGTGATATTTATGTGGATACTAATAAATCCCATGAAATTTATAAGGAATGGTTGGCCATGTCACGTCCAGCTCCAGGACCAAATGGTGAAAGAAGACCGCTTTGGTTTAACAGAGCCTTTACACCAGATAAATCCGAAGGAGGATGTTATTACATTGACTAAAAAAGTGACACCGTGACTCAAAGTCACGGTGCTACTAAAAAGAATAATTATGCAATTTGAAAAAGGTTATTTATATCATATTTACAACCAAGGCAATAACCAAAGGAATATTTTTTTTAACACCGAAAATCATCTTTTTTTCTTAAAAAAAATAAAAAAGTTCATTTCCCCTTATGCAGACATTATAGCTTGGTGTTTGATGCCCAATCATTTTCATTTAATGGTTTTGGTTAGAGAGGAGAAAATACCTGTATTTGAGAGCAACACCGTGACTCGAAGTAATAGTAACACCGTGACTCAAAGTCACGGTGTTACTAAAACCAGAACATTTAATGATTCCATTGGCATTATGTTGCGTTCATACACTAGGGCAATTAACAAACAAGAAAATTTTACCGGCAAATTATTTAGGGAGAAAACCAAAGCAGAATGTATAAATTGCCCAGAAGGTCCAACTCCATCATTTATAGGATCGAAAATTAACATTCAGAATACTGAAGCGCAATATCCCCAAGTTTGTTTTGATTATATCCATCAAAATCCGGTGAAAGCAAAATTGGTTGATAAAGAAACAGATTGGGAATTTTCCTCGGCAAAAGATTATGCGAATATTAGGAACGGAAAACTGGTGAATAAAACAGTGGCGTTTGAATATATAAATTATAAGTGATTGAAAGTAACACCGTTTAGTAACAATTTAGTTTTACCTTGATTCAAAAAGAAAGAGTAACACCGTGACTTCAAGTCATGGTGTTACTAAACAGTGTTACAAATAAATAAAATAGTTAAATTAGTAAATGCTTAAAAAAGTTTTCCCTTTCCTTATTTGGTTACCAATAGCAAAACACACGCTTAAGGACGATATTATTGCTGGAATAACAGGAACAATTATTGTAATTCCTCAGGCTGTAGCTTTTGCTATGATTGCTGGTTTACCACCAGTTTATGGATTTTATACAGCTATGCTTACTCCAATAATAGCTGCATTATTTGGTTCTTCTTATCATCTAGTATCTGGACCTACAACTACTAGTTCAATTGTCTTATATGCAATAGTTAGTAAGTTTATAACACCAAATTCAGATATAGAAGCATTTATATCTTTAGCTATTTTACTTTCCTTTATGGCAGGGTTATTAAAGTTGTTAATGGGATTATTTAAGATGGGTAAACTGGTTAATTTTGTTTCAAACTCAGTAATTATTGGATTTTCAGCTGGAGCGGGTATCTTAATCGCATTTAAACAATTAAAGCATATTTTTGGATTAAATATTCCTCAAGGTAGTTCCTTTTATTCTATTAGTAAATATATTATCACTCACATTCCAGAAATTAATTGGTACGCATTTTTGGTAGCTATTTGTACATTATTAATAGCTATTATAATTAGAAAAATAAAGAAAATATCAAAACTATCTATGCTTATAGCTATGGTTATTGGTAGCATTATAGCGCTTTATTTTGGAAGTGCACATAGTATTGAATTGGTTGGTGAAATTCCGTCTAACTTGCCACCTTTTGATTTACCCAATTTTGATTTAAGTAACATGAAAATGCTAAGCTCTGGTGCTTTAATTTTAGCGATTTTAGGATTGGTTGAAGCTGCAGCTATTTCTAGGTCTATAGCTTTGCATACTCACCAAAGATTAAATATCAATCAAGAATTTGTATCACAAGGTATATCAAATGTAGTCTCTAGTTTTTTCTCATGCTACACGAGTTCTGCATCATTTACGCGTTCTAGTGTGAATTTTCAAACTGGAGCAAAAACACCAATGTCAGCAATCATTTCAGCAATAGGGTTAATGATTGTTGTTTTACTTTTTGCTAATTATGCTTCTTTTTTACCAAAGGCAGTAATGGGAGGAATTATAATTTTAGTAGGTTACAACCTAATTGATATTAAGCACATAAAAACAGTTTATAAAGCGAGTGGAAGAGAATTAATTGTGTTGTTTATTACCTTATTAGGCACACTCTTTTTTGATTTGGAATTTGCCTTGTTAGCAGGTATTTTAACATCATTTTTCTTCTACATGGAAAGAACTTCAAAACCAAACATTGCAGTTCTTGGTGCCGATAAGAATAAGCGATTCATAAACATTATTAGAGACGATGATGTTAAAGAATGTTCTAATTTAAAAATTGTTCGTATTGACGGTTCATTATATTTTGGGTCTATTGAAAAGATATCTAACTATTTTTCTAAACTTTATGAAGACAATGAAGTGCAACATGCTTTAATTGCTGCTGATGGTATTAATTTCATTGACTTAGCTGCTGCTGAATGGCTGACAAATGAAATTAAAAAATGGCAAAAAAATAGAGGAGGTATATATTTTGCTGGATTGAAATTAGTGAGTCAGGATGTTTTACAAAAAGGAGGATTTCTTGATAAAGTAGGCAATGATATCTTTTTCGAAGAAAAGAAAGAAGCTATTCATGAGATTCATCAAAAAATTGACAAACCTTGTTTAGAAAAGGTTTTTGATGAATGTAAAACTAGCTAATGGCTTACTCAGTGTAATTCAGGTTACACACTATAGTACAACTTACACTATCTTTGCTCTTGTAAATTAATTCTATGAATTTAAAATCTATTCTACCTATTCTAAATTGGCTACCTAACTACAAAAAATCTTGGTTAAAAGGTGATATTAGTGCAGGGTTAACAGTTGGTGTAATGCTTGTTCCACAGGGGATTGCTTATGCTATGATTGCTGGTTTACCACCTATATACGGCTTGTACACAGCTTTAATACCCCAAATTGTATATGCTATTTTTGGAACGTCAAGACAGTTATCTGTTGGTCCAGTAGCCATGGATTCATTAATTGTTGCCTCTGGCCTTGTTGCTTTAGCAGAAATTGGTACTCAACATTTTATTGAATTCGCAATATTATTAGCGTTGATGATGGGAATATTGCAATTCCTTTTCGGTATTTTTAGATTAGGGTTTCTTGTCAATTTTTTGTCTAAGCCTGTGATAAGTGGTTTTACATCAGCAGCTGCATTAATAATAGGTATAAACCAATTTAAACATCTATTTGGAATAGATATAGGCAGGAATAATAAAATTCAGTTTTTATTAAAAGATACTTTTAATAATATACTAGAAAGTAACATAATTACTACTGCAATTGGAATTCTATCAATTATCATTTTAGTATACCTAAAGAATAAGTATCGAAAAATTCCAGCAGCATTGGTTGTCGTTGTTCTTAGCTTATTAGCTGTTAAAATATTTCAATTAGATCAATTTGGAGTACAAATTGTTGGAAGTGTTCCAGAAGGTTTACCTAGTTTTAAAATCCCTTCATTTAATAAGGAAATTATCATGCAACTAGCTCCTGTAGCACTCACATTATCTTTTGTTGGGTTTTTAGAAGCTGTATCAGTTGCAAAAGCTATAGAAACTAAGCATGCTGAGTATAAAGTGCTCCCAAACCAAGAATTAATTGCACTTGGATTATCTAATATGGTTGGTTCTTTTTTTCAAACATATCCTGCTACTGGAGGGTTTTCAAGAACAGCGGTTAATGATCAAGCAAATGCTAAAACACATCTAGCATCTTTAATTTCTGCAGCAATAGTAGGTTTAACGTTGCTTTTTTTAACACCAGTATTTTATTATTTACCAAAAGCAGTTTTGGCTGCAATAATCATTGTTGCAGTATTTGGATTGTTGGATTTTAGAGTTCCAAAACAATTATTGACTTATGCCAGAAGAGATTTAGTAATTTTAAATATTACGTTATTGATTACTGCAATGGTTGGGATTACTGAAGGAATTATTGGTGGTGTGGTCTTGTCCTTAGGAATGCTAATTTATAAAACCACAAAACCACATATTGCTATTTTAGGAAAAGTACCAGAAACTTATTTCTATCGCAACAGAAAACGGTTTAAAGATGTTATTATTCATGACAATATTTTAATAGTTAGGTTTGACGCACAGTTATATTTTGCCAATACAACTTATTTCAAAGATAAATTGCAGGAATTTAGTAAATTTAAAGGGAGTAAATTAAAATTCTTGATTATTGATGGAGAAAGCTTAAACAGCTTAGACAGTAGTGCCATTTTTGTTTTAAATGAAATGTATTCCTATTTTAAAGACAAACATGTACAAATGGCTTTTACGGGTTTAAAAGGACCCATAAGAGATATAATGGTTAAATCTGGGCTTATGGATAAAATTGGACATGAGTTTTTCTTTATGAGTATTCAAGAAGCTGTAGACTATTATGAAGCCGGTTTTAAAAAAGGATCAAAATTCGATAAATATATCAATCAATCAAACCAATAAAAAAAGTTATATTTATTGTGTAACTCAAGTTACAATAGTTGGCGTGATTTTTGATTAAATTTAGCTATTAAATAATTATGAATCAATAAAATAAAATAATATGAAAGTAGAACAATTGTTTACT
>Ga0316205_10004013_pt1 | contig 13311 bp, 11 predicted proteins | sample 3monthpyrite_MG_FD_204941 | JGI IMG/M metagenome (GOLD analysis project Ga0316205, IMG submission 204941) | Microbial mat bacterial communities from mineral coupon in-situ incubated in ocean water Damariscotta River, Maine, United States -... | ecosystem: Environmental > Aquatic > Marine >... | reverse complement strand
AGTAGCCTTAACAGCATGTATGAGAAAATTTATTATCATGTTAAATGCCATGATAAGAGACAGGTGTGAATGGGCTTATTAATTAATCTTTAATCGGATTTGACATCACAGTCGCTTGTTATGTGTGACTATGATTAATATGCACGCCAACATTCAGTACCTTCAGAAAATGCAACAATTATTATATCTTTGTCATTAACCTCAATATGTACTTTACAATTTTCTTTTCTAGGTGGTTTTACTGAAAATATTTTAATTACATTGCCATTGCTTAATGGTTTTGTGTCATCAGGTTGTAGTTTGGCAAGATAACCGATATTGAATACATATGATTCTTGAAAATTACTACCTACTAAACGCTCTAGGTCTTCTGCAAATATTCGATAAGCACCAGACTTAGTAGCAACACAACTTGTGATGGCTAAAGCTAATATTATTAAGATAGAAACTCTTATCATTTGATTAATCTACACATAACGCCGAGGTAAGTGGCGGAGCGTAAGCGGAGTCCAAGCATGTGCGCTTTTTGCATATGCGAACTTGACCGTTTTGTTATGTGTTTTATCTTTCAGGAAACACGAAGTCATTGGAGACCTTTTTAATAATGTAGGTGCCTTTTTGGGTAAAGTGTTCATATTTGAAAACTTCATTATTTAATTTGATGATTCTATATGCATCATAATTATAAGGGTCTGATGGATTGGCCGGATTAAATTCTTTTCCCTTAACCCAGCCTCTAAAACTTGTAAAATAGACAGGGCCCGACACGCCCCAATGACCAGCTTCAGTTTGTTCTTGATGTTTGCCTTCTTTATCATAGACACGAAATGTAATTTTATATGTTCCTTGTGGAGATCTTTCCATTATTTCTTGCCTTACACCACCATCTTTAATTGGTTGACTGCCAAACCATTTGCCACTTAGAAATTCCCATTTCTGTTCTTCTGTTGTTGATAGATCAGTTTTTATGTTAGTAATAATTCCATTTGATGTATTAGTAGTAGCGCATCCAGTGGTAAGAAATATTAAAGCTAGAGTAATAAATGTATTAATTTTCATATTTTCCTTTTACACATAACAGCTGTTTAACGGAATTAGTTCCTGTTATCACCCTTTCTCTTTCCATGAATAAAACTGCAATATTAATTAAATCAATGATTTAATTAATATTGATTTGTTATTGAAAAGACAAAAAGCGGAATTAATTCCTTATTATTGGTTATTTAGGGGTAACATATAACGCTTTTCCATTAATATCAACAACTTACTAAACAGGTGCAATTATGGGGTAAATCTAAATTATTAACACAAGTCAGGCATGAGATTGAAAGACGAAATTACAGTACTTCAACAGAACGTATTTATATACACTGGATGAAACAGTATTTTTATTATCATAAACTCCAGCATCCAGCGGAGTTAGCTACACAACATATTGAACAATTTCTTACGCATTTAGCCGTTAAACGTAAGGTATCGGCTAGCTCTCAATCTCAGGCACTTAATGCATTGGCCTTTCTTTATAGACAAGTTTTAAAAATTGAGATGGGGGAACTAGATAATATTATTCGTCCGAAACGGTTTGAATATCTTCCTACTGTTTTAAACGCTAAAGAAATTAAAGTCGTTTTAAATACAATGACTGGAAGACCAGGTTTAGCTGCCAGTCTTCTTTATGGGACGGGGATGCGAATAAATGAGTGTGTAACACTTCGTGTACAAGATATTGATATTTCAAACGAGTCTATTTGTATTCGTAATACTAAGGGTAAAAAATCACGCTAAACCTTATTGCCTAAACAATTAATTAAGCCTATTACTCAGCACCTTATGTGGCGTAAACAACTACATATCAATGATCTTAATAAAGGCTGGGGTTATGTAGATTTGCCAAATGCATTAAATCGTAAATACCCTAAAGCGGAAACTCGATTTGAATGACAGTATGCTTTTCCCTCTATGACAATTAATCGAGATAAAAATACCGCTCATATAGTTAGACGCTGGCATATGTCTAAATCTACCCTATCTAAATCACTGAGAAAAGCTGTGGATCAATGCAACATTACTAAACGTGTAACGGCACATACGCTACGACACTCATTTGCAACTCATCTTCTGCAGGCGGGCACAGATATTAGAACTATTCAGCAACTTATGGGGCATAAAGATTTAAAAACGACAATGATCTATACACATATAGCAGCTGATCACTGTAAAGATACGAAAAGCCCTTTTGATTGTTTATTTGACTGATTTTTTATTATTAACCTGCCGTATATTTTGAGTATATGGCAGGTACCATATTAGATTTTACTTAATGGCTGCTTAGTGGTGTAAGTAAAATATTAGCAACATCGAATGCATACTTGCACTTAACCGATATCACTAATTCACCTTCTATTAGTTTCGACTTTAATAACCAGTTTTCGACTATATTTGTTTGGAATACTATTCAACCGTAACCGATTTAGCCAGGTTTCTTGGTTGGTCGACATCGGTACCTTTTCTCACTGCAACAAAATATGAAAATAACTGCATTGGAATTGCATACAAAATAGGCGCCACTTCCGGCTCAACTGCTGGAACTGTCATAACATGGCACATATCCCCCATATCACTCATATCCAGTCTTTCATCTGCAAACAGATAAACTTCACCGTTACGCGCTAGCACTTCCATTAAATTAGACTTTAATTTATCTTCCATTCCATCTTTGGGTGCTACTGCAATTATTGGCATCTCCGGATCAACCAGTGCCAATGGTCCATGTTTCAATTCACCGGCAGCATAAGCTTCAGCATGTATATAAGAAATTTCTTTTAACTTTAACGCGCCTTCCATTGCTATTGGATATTGCACGCCTCGCCCAAGAAAAATAGAATTTAGTGTATCTTTAAATTCATCTGCCCAGTCTTCGATATGGTTGTTCTCAAGTACACCTTCAATAATAGACGGCAGTCCAATTAAGTTTTCAATTAGTTGTTTTTCTTTCTCTTCAGCTAAGCCGTGACGCTTTCCTAACGCGAGAGTCATCAGCATCAGGCATACTAACTGGGTTGTAAAAGCCTTGGTTGAAGCAACACCAATTTCCGGGCCTGCTCGTGTCATTAAAACTAATTTTGACTCACGCACCAGTGAGCTTTCTGGCACATTACAAATAGCCAGTGAATGTTCTGTTTTTTCCTGAAGGCTTCGTAATGCTGCAAGCGTATCAGCAGTCTCTCCAGACTGAGAAATAGTAACAATCAGAGTGTCATCTGAAACAACCGGGTTTCTATAACGAAACTCTGAAGCAACCTCTACGTTACAGGGAATACCGGCTAGAGACTCTAACCAGTAACGCGCTACCATGCCTGCATGAAATGATGTTCCACAGGCAATAATTTGAACCCGTTTTACATTATCAAAAATCTGTGCAGCATCGGCACCAAAAGCTGTGTCTAAAACTTTACCGTCATAAACACGACCTTCTAATACTTCACCTAGTACAGCCGGCTGCTCATGAATTTCTTTCATCATATAATGACGGAATTCACCACGACTAACCGCATCAACACTTAACTCTGATGTGCTTATATCTCGTTTAACCTGCTGGTCATTTTTATCATAAATAACCAGACTATCTTTTGTGATATCAGCAATATCACCTTCTTCTAAAAATATAAAACGTTGCGTAACCGGTAATAGAGCAGCCACGTCTGATGCAATAAAGTATTCACCAAAACCCACACCGATAACAAGCGGGCTACCACTACGGGTAGTTATCAAACGTTCTGGCTCATCAATTGAAATCACACCTAATGCATATGCACCTTCAAAATCTGCGGTAGCTTTTTTTACTGACAACAACAGGTCATCACCGGCTTTTTTATAAAGCTCAATCTGGTGCACAACCACTTCAGTATCGGTTTCTGACGTGAAAGTATAACCACTCGCTTTTTGCTTCTCGCGTAATTCACCATGATTTTCTATTATGCCATTATGAACGACGGCAACTGAATTATTGCAGATATGAGGATGAGCATTTGGCTCTGATGGTTCACCATGCGTAGCCCAACGAGTATGAGCAATACCCAGAAAACCTTTTAACGGGTGCTCATTCAATGACTCTGATAAGTTTTCAACTTTGCCAACACGGCGCACTCGATCAAGACGGCTCTCATCGTTTATCACCGCAATACCCGCTGAATCGTACCCCCTGTATTCCAGACGTCGTAGACCTTCTAATAATATAGGGGTCACATTACGCTCGGCTACTGCTCCTACAATTCCACACATGTTTTTATAATTCCTTAATGCTTAATCAATATTTATAAATCTTAACGTATTCTAACTGCTGAACGGGTGAATGCAAACGCGCCCTGACGCTATTTATGGACATTTAATCAATTATCGAGTCGTGATTTTATTATTCGTTTTTAATGCCCATAAAAAACCGCCCTGATTGAGGCGGCTTTTATAAAAACCATCATACATATTGCACAAATTTATGTATGTAAACAGGGCTATTTTACAGCCTAGTCATCAATACAGCCCTGAGGTGACGGTAAACCGGCAATACGTGAACCCTGCTTCGCTGGCCCACCAGGGAACAACTGATACATATGCTGTCGATTTGCACTTTCTTTACCCAGTTCTTCCGTCATGTGACGTATCAAAACCTTCACCATGGGTGTCACCCCGTATTGAAAATAAAATTTACGCAAAAAGTTAATCACCATCCAGTGCTCATCCGTTAACTGAATACTTTCTTTTTTTGCCATAACATCGGCTAAGGCGTCATTCCAGTCTTCAAGATTTACCAGATTACCCGAAGCATAAACCTTAATTGACTTACCATTAAAGTCGAACTGATCATTAAAGTGTCTAACCTTGGCTTTATCTGCTGATGAACGCCCCGCCACTGTCTTCATTCTTAGAGACTGATCTAATTCTGCATCTAACTGTGCTAATGGCACACCTGCCAGACGACTAGCCTGTTTTTGTACACCCTGGGGAAACAGGGCATCTAATGCTTCGACAGTTGATCGCTCTTTTCCGTATTGTTTAGAAATTTCTCGACGCAATAACTTTAAAATAGGGGAGGTATTATACTCTTTGTAATATTCGCGCATGATATTCAGCACATCCCAGTGCTCTTCAGTTAAAACCAGACCATCAGCTGAAGCCATCGTTTCAGCTAAATTTGGCGTCCAGTCATTCATGTTTTGCAGGCAACCATCCGCTCTAAGTTCTATGATATTACCTTCAACTTCAAGACTGCTCATAATATTTCCTCTGGTTATTTAATTAAGTATTAACGATAAAGCTTGATCCTCTATTATTTGTCTCAAGATAATGCCAGGGTGAACTTGCTATGTGGACACGCACTCTTCAAACAAACCAGTACAGATAGGGTGATCTAAAATCGTAATACTTAAAACACCCTACGTAATCACTCAATTTTCATGAATACGTATTATATTTTTAGCTGATATATCTAAGTTTATCTAGTATTTCACAGACTTATTTTTACGATTTTTTTTATTACTAAATGACTAACTAATAAATGAATTTATAGGCATAAAAAAGCCCTGAAAAATCAGGGCTTTTAAGGTCATGTCTGGAAAGTAATCTCTAGAACGGAATATCATCATCAAAACTATCATCGACAGGCGCCATTGGCGCTGGCTCGTTTGCCGGCTGAGGTTGAGACTGTTGTTGTGGTGCAAAATCACCACCGCCACCTGAGCGACCACCTAACATTTGCATTTCATTAGCAATTATTTTAGTCGTGTAACGGTCATTACCGCTTTTATCCTGCCACTTCTCAGTACGCAAACTACCTTCAATGTATACCTGCTGCCCTTTCTTTAAATACTCGCCAGCTATTTCGCCAAGACGATTAAAAAAGGTAATGTTGTGCCATTCTGTACGCTCCTGCTTTTCACCGGTTTTTTTATCTTTCCAGCTTTCATTGGTAGCAACACTAATTGATGTTACTGCACCGCCGGAAGGCATATAACGGGTTTCAGGGTCTTTACCACAGGTACCCACCAGAATTACTTTATTTATGCCTCTTGCCATGTTTTTGCCCTATATTATCTATGATTTTACATATAACACTGCAGCTACTAATTGCAGCATTATGCTTATGTTTCGTTAATTGAGTACTTCAGTAATGCCTCTTTATCTAGCGCATGCAACTCTACTTTCAGATATGCAATACCCTCTTCTGGCTGAATTATCGCTTCAGCCACACCCTGTACCGAGACTAATGCAGAGACCATCTGATTTACTTTTGATGGCTCTATTTTACCGATTTTTAACAGGTATGTGCTGACATATCTCGGATTTTTCATTGTATAGGCTAACAGCAACCATACCAATAAGGCAAAGCTACACATCAGATAAACACCCTGAGCACCCGCATATTCAAACGCAAGCCCACCTAACACGCCTCCAAGGAATGCCCCCATGAACTGGCTTGACGAATACATGCCCATTGCCGTGCCCTTACGATCAGCGGGTGACATTTTAGAAACCAGCGAAGGCAAACTCGCTTCCAGTAAATTAAAAGCACTAAAAAATACCACCATTGTTAATGCTAAATGCCAGATAGAGCTGCCGCCAAAAAACAGATTGAGCTCTGCAACAGCCAGCACACCAATAGCACCCACAAAGATCTGCTTCATACGGCGCCGGGTTTCAGCAATAATTATAAATGGCACCATGATGCCTACACTGAGTAAAAACACGGGCAAATACAGTTTCCAGTGATCTGCTGAAGCTAACCCCGCCTCATTCTGTAAGACTAATGGAAATGTTACAAAGGTCGCCATCAATACCATATGTAAAATTAAAATACCAAAATCCAGGCGTAATAGCTGTGTATCCGCTAATACCGCTTTAAACAAAGTCGGGTTTGCCTGTGTATCTCGATGAAAAATACTTTCTTTTGGATTGGGTACCCAGACAAATAATATAATCAACGCAAATAAGGCCAGTATTGCGGTCACAATAAATATACCCGACAAACCAAAGATTTGATTAAGAACCGGCCCGGCAACCATTGCAATGGCGAAAGCAAATCCAATACTCACACCAATGAAGCCCATCATCTTTAAACGGTGTTCTTCCCGTGATAAATCAGCTGCCAGCGCCATAAGAACAGCAGCTACTGCACCACTCCCCTGTAACGCCCGGCCAATGATAACGTCATATATAGTATTCGCATCAGCCGCTAACAGGCTGCCCGCCGCAAATACCAGCAAACCGATTGTAATCATTGGTTTGCGCCCGAAACGATCCGACAGCATACCGTAGGGAATTTGTAATAAGGCCTGGGTTAAACCATATATACCTAATGCCAGGCCGACTAATAACGGAGTTGAACCTTCATATTGATCTTTATAAAGCGCGAATACGGGCAATATCATAAACAAGCCTAACATGCGTACCGCATATATAGTCGCCAGTGAGAATCCTGCGCGTTTTTCTAATGAGCTCCAGCTCGTCTGCTCACCCATCTGCTGAGAGTTATCACGCATTAATATCTACAAATCCTGAATATCGATTATTTAAAAGTCGATATCATACCTTAAAAATGCTCTTTTGTTTTTATCTGACGCACTACTTTGATGTCTCCGGATAGAGGTTGGGGAATCGATAATTAGAACTTAATTATTTTGCAAAAAAAAAAGCCGACCCGATAAGGTCAGCTTTTTAATTTTAGAGATTTTGTTTGCTTCTACTGAGCTGGCGGAGCCACTGGAGCAGGAGCAGGCGCATAACCGTATGGTGCTGGCGCATAACCATAAGGTGGAGGCCCATAAGGAGCATAACCATTATATCCGTTATAACCATTATATCCGTTATAACTATTCTGCCCGTTATAACCGTTGTAACCATTTCCGTAACCATTACCTCGACCACTACCGCTACCACTCATACTAAAGCCGAAATTGCCGTCACCCATCATATCGCCGCCGCCATTACCGTAACCATTGTTATAACCGTTATAACCATTGTTGTAATTATTATAACCGTTGTTATAACCATTGTTATTGAATGGTCCCCACCAGGCACTTGCTGTAGTTGAAGCCATAGTTAATGCCGCTGCAATTGTAATTAATTTTAGTTTCTTCATGCGCTTTTCCTCATTTTCTCAATTAATAATGAATAGAACAGATATCAATGACTATAAATTTAGATCCAATCCAATCCAAACCTGAATAAATCAGGTCCCGTTATAAAATATACATCTGTTATATATACTGTAATACGTTTATATTTTTAGTGATTGACATAGGTCAAAAGCCCACCCATAAGTGATTTCCTAACTTTTAAGTGATAATTATTCTCAATTATATAACTCATTTAAGTACCTTCTTTATCTAATATCAGCACGTACTCTATAGTTAAATATTGTGCACTTAGGCCTCTAATATCACAGAATATGGTATGCTACGCCGTTACTTTGCAGCATATAAAACGGCCCAAGCTTTCATGATTACCGAGATCCAGATACGCGGCGCACGCACACATAACCTGAAAAATATTGATCTGGATATACCCAGAGATAAACTGGTTGTGATTACAGGGTTATCCGGCTCTGGAAAATCATCTTTAGCATTTGATACTATTTTTGCCGAGGGCCAACGTCGCTATGTTGAATCCCTTTCAGCTTATGCGCGTCAATTTTTATCTATAATGGAAAAACCCGATATAGATCATATAGAAGGGCTCTCCCCTGCTATTTCTATCGAACAAAAAACCACATCACATAATCCTCGCTCTACCGTTGGAACTGTCACCGAGATTTATGATTATTTACGTCTTTTATTTGCCCGTGCTGGTACACCAAAGTGCCCCGATCATAATGTCGCACTTGCAGCTCAAACGATTTCACAAATGGTTGATCATGTTACCGCCTTACCACCTGAAACCAAACTCATGTTACTCGCACCGATTGTTCAAGATCGCAAGGGTGAACACAGAGAACTACTGGAAGATTTAAAACGACAGGGATTTATTCGCGCACGTATAGATGGCAAAATTATAGAAATTGACCAGGCTCCTGAATTAGAAAAGAATTTAAAACACACAATTGAAGTAGTGGTAGATCGTTTTAAGGTCCGTGATGATTTAGAGTTACGTCTTGCCGAATCATTTGAAACAGCGATAAACCTCACCGATGGTATAGCTCGTATCGCTTACATGGAGGATCAAAAAGATTCGTCTAAAGAAGATATCGTTTTTTCTTCACGTTTTGCATGTCCTCAATGCGGTTATAGTTTAAGTGAACTAGAGCCTCGATTATTTTCATTTAATAACCCGGCCGGTGCATGTAATGAATGCGATGGCCTTGGACATATACAACATATCGACCCCGCTCTTGTTGTAAGCAACCCTTCTTTAAGTTTACCTGGTGGTGCAGTACGTGGTTGGGATAGACGCAATGCCTGGTATAACGGAATGTTAGAAAGTCTTGAAAAACATTTCAAGTTCGAACTGGATACACCTTTTAACGAGTTAGATGAAAAAATACAGGAAATAATATTATTTGGTAGTGGTGAAGAAGATATCGATTTTAGTTACCCTTCAGCAAAAGGTGGAATGAAAACTAAAACCCACCCTTTTGAAGGCATCATTCCAAATATGCAACGCCGTTTCAAAGAAACTGAATCATCCGCTGTTCGTGATGAAATGACTAAATACTTTACTGACCGTGCTTGCCCAAGTTGTAATGGGCAGCGCCTAAACAAAGGTGCAAGACACGTGTTTGTAAGCAATCAAACACTTCCTGAAATCACTCATTTATCAATTTTAGAATGCCTTAATTTTTTTCAGTCACTAGTACTTGAAGGCAACAAAGGTGAAATAGCAGAAAAAATAGTAAAAGAAATATCATCTCGTTTACAGTTTCTGGTAAATGTTGGTTTAAACTATTTATCTTTAGACAGAAGTTCTGACACATTATCTGGTGGTGAAGCTCAACGAATTAGATTAGCAAGCCAGATTGGTGCCGGCCTTGTTGGTGTTATGTATATCCTCGACGAACCATCGATTGGCTTACATCAACGAGATAATGATCGATTACTTTCAACGCTAATTCATTTAAGAGATCTAGGCAATACAGTAATTGTTGTTGAACATGATGAAGATGCCATTTTAAATGCCGATTATGTTATTGATATTGGGCCGGGTGCTGGCGTACATGGTGGCCATGTTGTCGCTGCAGGCACACCAAAAGAAGTTATGTCGAACCCTGCATCATTAACAGGACAGTATTTATCTGCTGCACTTGAAATAAAAATACCCGAGAAAAGAATTCCGCACTCTGGACAAGTTCTAAAAATATCCGGAGCAAGTAGCAACAATTTAAAACAGGTTGATGTTGAAATACCCGTAGGTTTAATGACATGTGTAACAGGTGTTTCAGGCTCAGGTAAGTCTACTTTAATAAATGATACTTTATATAGGCTTTTAGCCCGTGAAATAAATAAATCTTCACTTATTCCTGCAAAATATACTCATCATGAAGGCTTAGATCAGTTCGATAAAGTTGTTGATATTGATCAGGCTCCCATTGGAAGAACACCCCGATCCAATCCTGCAACTTACACCGGGCTATTTACCCCTATTCGGGAATTATTTGCGGGTACTCAAGAAGCTCGATCTCGCGGTTACAAACCAGGCCGCTTTAGCTTTAATGTAAAAGGCGGGCGATGCGAAGCATGTCAGGGTGATGGCGTTATAAAAGTAGAAATGCATTTTTTACCTGATATTTATGTACCTTGCGATGTCTGCAAAAGTAAACGTTACAATCGAGAAACTCTTGATATCAAATACAAAGGTAAAAGCATTAATGAAGTATTAGAGATGACAATCGAAGATGCGGTTGTATTCTTTAAAGCGGTACCTGTGATCCATAGAAAACTCCAAACATTAATGGACGTTGGACTTTCATATATAACACTTGGTCAAAGAGCAACAACATTGTCTGGCGGTGAAGCTCAACGCATAAAACTTGCTCGCGAACTATCTAAAAGGGATACTGGCAATACAATTTACATTTTAGATGAACCAACAACCGGATTGCACTTTCACGATGTAGAACAGTTGTTACAGGTTCTCATCAGGTTACGAGATCATGGCAATACTATTATTATTATCGAGCATAATATGGACATTATAAAAACAGCTGACTGGATTATTGATCTTGGTCCAGAAGGCGGTACAGGTGGTGGTGAAATCATAGCTCAAGGCACACCTGAAGAAGTTTGTGAATCAAGTGTATCTTTTACAGGTAAGTATTTAAAATCAATACTCAATAAATCTAAAGCATAGTCAGTTAAAATTATGAGACTACTTAAATTATGGCCATTAACATTCCTGTTCATAAATTCATGCTCTCAAGACGCCATCAAAGATGAAAATAATTTCACATATTCAATACCAGTAGGTTCGAGTTTCACTCTAAATAAACAAATAATTATTAAAGGCAATACTGGTCGAACATTCTTTCAAAATGGTGTTGTTATAGATGAAAGCAGTTTAAATATTTACTATCCGCACTGCAGCTTAACCATGAATACCTTAACAGATAAAGACAGGTTTATTTCTCCTGTTATTTTTATTATTCAAAAAGTGATTGATGATGAAGAATATGCACAGGGTTATATTCAATTTGCATCTAATAATATCTCTGTAAGTTCTGGGGGCCCTTTAATAACAGGACTCGTTAGTTACTATTATTTAAGCTCTTCAATAGAAACCGATGTTAGAGCTCTGGAATGCATAAGATGGGACTCTTTATATGAAAACAGGCATTTAAGCATTCTTGAAATACGCAAATCGTTAGGCGATATACTAACGTTACAAATAACAGAGTAATTAACTGTCACGACAAAAGCATTTATTTCATGCACAAAAAAGCCGGAACTAAGTCCGGCTTTTTTATTCAATGAAGTTAAAGTTATTCTACTTCAACAGCATCTTCAGCTAGTTCTGGGCGATCAACCAATTCTACATAAGCCATTGGCGCAGCATCACCAGGACGGAAACCGCATTTCATAATACGTAAGTATCCACCAGGACGCTCTTTATAACGAGGTGATAAATCTGTGAACAGTTTACCAACCATATCTTTATCACGCATTCTGCTGAATGCTAGACGACGATTAGCAACACTATCTTCTTTAGCTAATGTAATCAAAGGCTCAGCAAAACGACGTAACTCTTTTGCTTTTGGCAAAGTAGTTTTGATTAATTCATGTTTGAATAATGAATTAACCATGTTTTGAAACATAGCTTTACGATGGCTACTGTTTCTATTTAATTGACGACCTGAATGACGATGACGCATTTTCTTTTACCTTAAACAGATTCTCTGCAAATTAAACTAATTAGTAATTAGCTTGCTTGTTTTTCACGAATAGACGCTGGTGGCCAGTTTTCAAGGCGAGCACCAAGTGACAAGCCATGTGATGCCAGTACGTCTTTGATTTCAGTCAGTGATTTTTTACCCAGATTTGGAGTTTTAAGTAACTCTACTTCTGTGCGTTGAATTAAATCACCGATGTAATAGATGTTTTCTGCTTTTAAGCAGTTCGCTGAACGAACAGTTAACTCTAAATCATCTACAGGGCGTAATAGAATTGGATCGATTTCTTCCTCTTCATCTTGCTGCTCTGATTCTTCAATGCTCTGAAGATTAACAAATGCAGATAGTTGCTTCTGTAATACAGTTGCCGCTACACGAATTGTTTCTTCAGGATCTACTGTTCCATTGGTTTCTACATCAAGGATCAGTTTATCTAAGTTTGTACGTTGCTCAACACGTGCACTTTCTACAGTGTAATTAACACGTAGAATAGGACTAAATGAAGCATCGATCGCTAAGGCACCAATAGAAGTTGTTTCAGCGCCTTCAGCAGCTTTACGCTGTGTAGCTGGAACATAACCACGACCCTTAGTAATCTTTAAAGTCATATTCAGGTCAACATTACCTGTGATATTTGCAATAACATGATCAGGGTTAACAATTTCAACATCATGATCTGTTGCGATATCACCGGCAGTTACAACACCAGCACCTGATTTTTTAAGCGTTAATAATGTTTCCGATTTCTCGTGCATCATTATTGCAACGCCTTTCAGATTCAGTAGAATCTCAAGCACATCTTCCTGAACACCTTCGATTGAGCTGTATTCATGTAAAACGCCATCAATTTCAGCTTCTACGATAGCTGCACCTTCAATAGAAGATAACAGAATACGACGTAGTGCATTACCCAGCGTATGACCAAAACCTCTTTCTAATGG
>Ga0316205_10004012_pt1 | contig 13312 bp, 9 predicted proteins | sample 3monthpyrite_MG_FD_204941 | JGI IMG/M metagenome (GOLD analysis project Ga0316205, IMG submission 204941) | Microbial mat bacterial communities from mineral coupon in-situ incubated in ocean water Damariscotta River, Maine, United States -... | ecosystem: Environmental > Aquatic > Marine >... | reverse complement strand
GCTTCAATACTGATGAGCCTTATGTAAATCACAGTAACAAAGCAGTAAACCGGATGACCTGAAAGCGAAACATAAGCATAGTATGGGCATAAAAAAAGGCCGACAATGCCGGCCTCTGCTTTTTTGTAAGTCACTCGGCCGGATCAATACGGCCGGCTGATTTTATTTATAATGCGCCATCGCTGCCTTAACAGCTTGACCACCATTAATATTGGCTCCCATCGAGGTCATCACAGCATCCAGTGCACCCAGACAGTTAAGCACATTGGTTTGGTTACTGGCATACCCCATCAATCCAATGCGCCATACTTTTCCTGCCAGATCGCCAAGACCGGCGCCAATTTCCAGATTATAGTCATGTAGAAGCTGGGTTCGTACTGCTGCGTCATCGACACCCTCAGGAATAGTTACAGCGTTAAGCTGAGGCAAGCGGTCCTGCTCATTGACGATAAATCGTAATCCCATAGCTTCAATACCGGCACGCAGCGCCAGATGGTTTTGCTGATGACGCTGCCAGGCATTTTCCAGGCCTTCCTGCTGCAGAATAACCAGTGCCTCATGTAATGCGTACAGGGCGTTAATAGGAGCAGTATGGTGGTATGCGCGTTTCGCGCCGCTGCCCCAGTAACCCATCACCAGATTCATATCGAGGAACCAGCTTTGCACTTTGTGCTGACGGTTCGTTATTTTTTCCTTTGCCGCTTCACTGAAACTGACCGGTGAGATACCTGGTGTGCAAGACAGGCATTTTTGCGTACCGGAATAAATTGCGTCAATATTCCATTCATCGACTTTTAACGGTGAACCACCCAATGAAGTAACAGCATCAACAATGGTCAAACAATCGTACTGGTGAGCCAGCTCCACCAGGGTTTTTGCGTCAGACAAGGCGCCTGTGGACGTTTCTGCATGTACAAAAGCGACCACGCTGGCGTCAGGATTAGCTTTGAGTGCTTCTTCCAGTTTATGAGGGTCAACGGCACTGCCCCAGGCATCCTGTACCATAATAGCGGTGGCGCCACAGCGCTCAACGTTTTCTTTCATACGTCCGCCGAACACACCATTCTGACAAACGATGACCTTGTCACCAGGCTCTACAAGGTTGACAAAACAGCTCTCCATACCCGCAGAGCCGGGCGCTGAAACCGGCATGGTCAGCGCGTTTGTGGTTTGAAAGGCGTATTGCAGCATTTCCTTTACTTCTTCCATCATTTGCACGAATACTGGATCAAGATGGCCGATAGTAGGTCGTGACATCGCCTCAAGAATGCGTGGATTGACATCAGATGGACCTGGCCCCATCAGGGTACGCTTTGGGGGATGGAAAGATGAAATGCTCATGGGCGACCTCTTATTGTCAGAATACGAAAATAACCACTTAAAACAGCGCCATATCCTATCAAATAACCGGGTTTTTATAAATATGAATTTAAAATGAAAATACGCAAATTAATCACTTATTCACACCAGCAAAGGTAAAGCCTGGCTTGTATTCAAGCAGTTACTGGTATTTGACCTGAATAAAACATTAAATCTATTGGCCACTTCTCTGAAACATTGCGCCGCTTAACTTCAGGCCTGACTCATTCAGGATTCATACAGAAAACAACGAGTGGTATGCTCTATTCCCGTTATGTCAGGATATTTCTCACGACATACCGGCATGGCATCGGGACAACGCGGATGAAAATGGCAACCCGTGGGAGGATTGATGGGTGAGGGTATATCACCTTCCAGACGGATAATATCGGTCTGCTTGTCGGGATCCAACCTGGGTACGGCAGACAATAGTGCCCGGGTGTAGGGGTGACGAGGACTATTCAAAACCGCCTCAACCGGGCCTTTCTCAACTATTCTGCCGAGATACATAACAGCCACGTCATGCGCCAGATAGGCTACCACAGACAGGTCATGTGTAATAAACAGATAAGACAGCTGCAAACGTTGCTGCAAGTCCTTCAGCAGGTTGAGAATCTGCGCCTGAACGGAAACATCCAGCGCACTGGTAGGCTCATCACAGACAATCAACTTGGGGTTAACCGCCAGCGCCCTGGCAATACAAATACGCTGCCGCTGACCACCCGAAAACTCATGTGGATAACGGTCTTTCATGTCGGGTCGCAGACCCACTTGCTGCATCAACTCTTCTACCCGTTGCAATCGACGTGAGGGGTCGGACTCAATTCGCTGAGCCAGTATACCCTCCTCAATGATATCGCGTACTCGCATACGCGGATTCATGGATGAATAAGGATCCTGAAAGATAATTTGTACATCCGAGCGGCGTTTCCTTAATAGCTCCCCCTTGAGTTCGGTGAGTGACTGACCCTCAAAGATGACTTCACCGGAAGTATACTGACGTAACAGTTGCAGAATACCTTTGCCAACCGTGGTTTTTCCACAGCCCGATTCGCCGACCAGCGCTAATGTTTTAGACTGGTCCAGTGTCAGGCTAATATCATCTACAGCATGCACATGGCCTACGGTCTTTTTAAACAGACCACGCTGTACCGGGAAATAGACTTTCAAATTGTTAACGCTGAGTAAGGCTTGCTGAACTGGTTCATTCGCTGGCACAGAATCAGACAGAGCGTCAGGCTGATGATCAATTAGTTCACCCAGCCGATGACAACGAGCACCATGCTGTTCACTCAGTGATTCCCAGGGTGGCTCACTGCTCTCGCAAAGTTCCAGACGATGATCGCAGCGTGGGGCAAAACGGCAACCGGTAAATTGTTGTGATAAAGAAGGCACTGACCCTTCTATCACGTCCAGTATGCCAGCACGTTTTTCCATATCCGGCAATGCGCGGAAAAGTTTACGACTGTAGGGATGCCCGGGCACATTAAAGAAACTGCGGCGATCGGCCATCTCGACCATTTGCCCGGCATACATCACACCAATATGATCGGCCATTTGCGCAGCCACACCAAGATCATGTGTAATCAGTAATATCGCCATACCGGTTTGCTGTTGCAGTTTTTTAAGTAACGTTAATACCTGTAACTGTATGGTCACGTCCAGCGCCGTGGTCGGTTCATCGGCGATGAGCAGTTCCGGCTCTCCAGCCAGCGCCATGGCAATCATCACGCGTTGCTTCATACCGCCCGACATCTGATGCGGGTACTCCCGTATGCGTTGAGATGGATCAGGTATACCCACTGCATCGAGTAACTCGAGCACACGTTGACGTTCCGGCTCACCTTTAAGACCTTTATGAACGCGTAAAACTTCGCCGATTTGCTCTCCAATAGTTAACACCGGATTCAACGAGGTCATCGGTTCCTGAAAGATCATGCCAATACGATTACCACGCACCCTGCGCATGGCCACTTCAGCATAACTACTAATACATTCACCATTGAGATAAACGCTGCCCTCTACAATGCGTCCGCCGGGTGCGGGCAGCAAACCCATAATCGCCAGTGCTGTCATCGACTTGCCACATCCGGATTCTCCCAATAAGGCGAAAGTCTCACCCTTGTTGATCTGGAAGCTGACACCGTCAACAGCACGCACAGGGTATTGCCCGCCTTCGATCCAGGCTTTGAGGTTATCCAGTTGTAACAAAGGGGTTTGCATCAGTCAGTCTCATTCATTGCTTCAATGTCGTTCCCAGGAAGCTCTGCGCACAGCTCGCTAATGACCTTCCTGAGCACAATACGTTGCTGGGTGGGTAACTTCATCCATGACAGAGCTATTTCAAATGCCTCCTTGTCAAGACGTGGACCTGTGCGAGCGACCTCCTCCTGCCTCTGACGTACTGCGACATCTATCTGGTCGCTTTTGCGCGGATATTTTGACCCGACTCCTGATAATAACCAGTTGGAGCGCACATCAAGGAATTGTGACACCTTAACCAGCTGTGAGGTCTTGGGGAAATCCTCACCCTTGAGCCAGCGCCCCACTACCTGTGATGATAACTTTAATTCCTTTGCCAGGGCTGATTGACGTCCATGACCCATGGGGGGGTAATTCATGTCATCCAGTCCTTCATGAAGTCGTTGTGCAAACTTTTCTCTCTCACTCGACATATCCTTTATCTCCTGTAAAACAAATACCTATTTTATTATTTTCGTTGTATGCGTGGATCAAACGCATCTCTGACCGCATCTGCAAAAAGATTCGCCGCGAGCACCAGCATAAACATAAAACTGAAGGCCGCAATCAGCGACCACCACACCATTGGCTCTCTGGCCATTTCCAGGCGTGCACTGTTGATCATGTTACCCCAGCTGTTAGTGGTCGGATCAACACCGACACCGACATAGGATAACACTGCTTCTGCGAGCACCAGACCACTGAAATCCAGCACCACAGTAATCAACACAATATGCATGACATTCGGCAAAATATGCCGGGTGACCACGCGCAGGTGGCGAACACCAAAAGCATTCGCCGCCTGTATATATTCAACCTGACTGATTTTCATGGCTTCGCCACGCAACAACCGGCACAAGCTGGTCCAGCTGGTCACCCCCAGTATCATGCACAGGAACAACAAGCGCGCATCCGCACGGCTGATGACATCGCCAAATTGATCCGGGTGGTTACTCATATAGACTTGTAGCATCAAGACTGCAGCAGCAATCAGCAGCACGCCCGGGATAGAACTCAAGGTGGTATAAAGATATTGAATCACATCATCCACCCAGCCACGGAAGTAGCCGGCCATAATGCCCAGGCTAATGGCAAAAGGCAGCATGAACAAGGTCGTTAGTGTACCAATCACCAGGCCTGTACGGATGCTTTTGAATGACTGATACAACACATCTTCACCAACTTTGTCCGTACCCAGTATATGATAATGTGGTGACAATTTAATCACCAATAACCACCACATTATCAATAGTCCGAGCGTGATGAATATCACTTTCCAGGGAAGGCTTTCCTGTCCATGCCATAGACGTACACACATCGCCTGCCATGACTGTTGCTTTCTTCGAGCCAGCCATAACACCATAATGCTCGTCAGGATTAACCAGCACAATAAGCCGACGACTAAAGCCTCTATTGTACGCTGAAGGATGTCACCCCACTTTTCCTTGTCGGGCTCCTGCAAGTGAGCTCCACCATACTTCAGGCGCGGATAAGCTCTGGCCTTGGAACCATCGGCACGCTGAATCATTTCTTTTGAGAACAAGTGGGTAGCGAACGGTGCCGAGTAAGTTTTTTCAACCCGAGTCCGCAAACCTCCCACCAGATCATCAAACAAACTGATGATTTCTGCATCATTACCTTTTTTGTAATGAATGGAATCCAGTAAACCGATGCTGACATAACACATCAATACCAAAAATGCGGCCATACCGAGCCGACGTTGAAAAACTTTTTTCCACGGCGAACGTAAATGCTCATGCCTGATCGTATAAACAACAAATATTGTGATAGCAACAACCAGCACAAATATCAAAATGTCAGTCCATAAAAAAACCGGTGTGATATTCATCATCGCTCACTCCAGCCTTATGCGTGGATCAACCAGAGTATAGGATATATCCGTCAGGATCAGGCCGAGAATATAAAGAACGGAACCGAGAAATACCATGGCTCGGACAATAGAAAAGTCCTGATGATTAATGGCATCAATGGTATAACTACCAAGGCCCGGAATACCAAAGAAGGCCTCGGTCACCAGACTGCCGATGAACAATAACGGAATCACGACAACCACACCCGTCAAGATCGGTATCATGGCATTTTTCAAAACATGCTTGAACAGCACTTTGAGTTCAGACAAACCCTTGGCCCGGGATGTGCGCACATAGTCCTTGTTTATCTCTTCCAGAAAGATAGTTCGATACCAACGCGTGCCACTGCCAATACCGCCAATCACGCCAATAATAACAGGCAGCAATAGAAATTTAAAAGCATCAAAACCGGTATCGTATCCAGAAATCGGCACCAGATGCCAGAGTTTGCTCATCAGGTACTGTCCGCCAATAATATAAAAGAGCGATGAAATCGACATCATAGTCACGCCGAGTACCACACCACTGATATCGATATAAGTGGCACGGAAAAATGCCAGCAACATCGCCAGCGTAATATTAACCAGTAAACCGACTAACAAGGCAGGCAAAGCGATCGCCAGGCTTGGCCACATACGCTGACTGATATCATAGCCAATATCACGTCCATCATCTGACTGACCAAAATCAAATACAAACAGTTTGACTGACTTTTCAAAAAATATCGTCTCGGTCAGACTTTCTATACCTTCCTTACTACCATTATAAACCAGAGGTTTGTCATATCCGCGTTCCTGCTTCCACTTAAGGGCAGCTTCTGCAGTCACTCGCTTTGCACCCAGATGCATAAAGGCCATATCATCGGGTGAGTTAACGAAAAAAAACAAGGTGAACGTAATCAGGTTAACGCCTATCAGGATAGGTATGGCATAGAGAACACGGCGTATGATATAGGCCATCATTTGGCTGCACCTCTGTTAACCGCATGATGCTCCTTACGAATATAGGTCAAAACACCTGGCAGGATCATCAAGACTATTACCGCGAGTATAATCATTATCGGTATAAAATCAGGTTGGTTCCATTCCCGCCTTTTTTGTTCACGCAGTGCTGGCTCAATGCGTTTGTATTTGAGTGTATTGTTAGCCATCAAGTTGGGTTTTACGTTTTCATACCATTCATGAAACAGGCTAAAGGCTACAGGATGAAAATCAAACACCCAAGGGCTATCACGTCTTAATACATCCACCATTTTATCAATGATCGCCTGCCGTTGTGGACTGTTTTCCATGGCATTCATTTGTTCAAACAGTCGATTGAAAATCGGACTGTCATAGTTAGCCCCATTTTCACCGTTTTTATCGACTTTTCTGTTTGGCCCGTACAATAAAAACAGAAAGTTTTCGGGATCAGGATAATCCGCATTCCAGCCCCAACGGAATATCTGTGCAGTACCTTTGCGCATTTTTTCCTGAAAGCGATTGAAATCCGTGTTACGTATCACCAGCTGGATATTGAGCTTCTGAAACTGTTTACGCAACCAGTTCAAATAGGACTTGGCATCAGGCCCGGGCATTGCCGTATCGTAATACAACAATAAAGGCTTGCCCGTTTTTTCATCCAGGCCATTGGCGTAACCGGCCTGTGCGAGCAAGCGTTTGGCTTCATCGACAGATTTTCGCTGAGGCTTGCCGTCAACCCAGTCATAAACATAGGGATTGATACCTGCCTCACCTTCTACGTGACCAAAGATACCCGGTGGCAGCGGACTTTGTGCAGGGATGCCACGACCATTGGCAAAGATCGAAATATACTCTTCAATATCGATAGCAATGGCAATGGCTTGTCTTAATAGACGCGCGCGTTCACTGTCTCCTCCGACCAATGAGTCTTGCATATTAAAACCATAAAACCAGATAGAGCTTGTCACTGCCGTCTTCAGTGTTATGCCTTTATCACGCATCGCATCCGTCAGGCGAACATCACCCTCGCCACTAAAACGAACTGTCTGATCAAAGCTGTCTGAGCTAATGCCAGCCGTATCATAATAGCCCTGTAAAAATTTGTTCCAATAGGGAATGGTTTCTTTTTCCAGGTTATAAACGACTTTATCAATAAATGGCATCTCCTGTCCGGCATCTTTCAGCAGGCCTGCCTGGCGGTCGCCCTTATCACCTTCTGATGGATACTGCTCACCATGAAAATTAGGGTTGCGCTGCATGACCATTTTCAGGTTAGGATTATTCTCGGTCAGCATATATGGGCCGGTACCAACAGGGTACCAATTGAGGGTAATGTTTTTCTCCACCAACCCGGCCTGTGTATAGAAACGCTCTGCCTCCGCGGGCATCGGCGCAAAAAAAGGCATTGCCAGCCAGTAGACAAACTGGGGATATTTTCCCTTGATGATAATTTGATACCGATACTTATCTACGAGCTTGACACCAGCCAGGTCATAATCATGTAAATTAATATAGGCGCGTTCATTTCCAGCAGTGCTTTTTTGTTCATCATTAAGCTTTTTTAATGTCCTGGAAAAATCTTCCAGGCCAACGATGTATTCAGCCATAACACCGTAGATAGGTGAATGCAGACGTGGATGAGCCAGACGCTTTATTTGATAGACATAATCTTCAGCGACCAATTCACGTGTATCGGTATGGGCAAAGTCTGCCAGTGTGTATATATTACCCAGTGCTTCATCACTGAGTGAGTGATAGCGGTAGTGACCCTGCTCATCCTTTGCAAAGGCAGGATGCGGTTGGTACATAATACCCGGCTGTATTTCTATATCATAGACACTATAGGCGATCTGATTCACATCCACATCATCTGCCAGGGCCTGTTTATCTTTATCAAGATAATGGGGTTGCGGTACAGCGGTTCCGGTCAGGGGCGTGAGTTGGTATGGGCGTTTCAGATAATGGTATTGCACCACCGGCTCATAGATTTGCGCGATGAGTTCATATTCATTGGATACATAGGAGCGTATCGGATCAAGATGCTTGGGACGTTCACTAAACTCGGCATACAGGATATTCTTGCCGTCATCTCTGACAGGATAAGGGTTATTCCAGGGACGATCATCGCAAGCAGCCAGGAAAATAAGCAGTCCCGGCAGAACAACAGTACTCAGCGTACGAAAAATGATATTCCCTGACATCAAGTTATTATTGTATCCTTGTCGTGCTATTTCAGCGTTTAATTATACGCTGTTAAAAGTCAGTCGTGTTTACTACTTTAACGTAGAATAACAGAAAATCCATTACTGACGAATGAATTCTGGTTTGTTACAATCCAGAGCATTCAAATACTGAATCATCATAATACGAGATATCGACTATGGGAATATTAACCGGCAAAAATGCACTCATTGTAGGACTGGCCAGCAACCGTTCCATCGCCTGGGGCATCGCGCAAGCACTTCACCGGGAAGGCGCTGATCTGGCCTTTACCTATCAAAATGAAAAATTACGAGACCGGGTAGAGAAACTGGCTGCACAATGCGATTCCGAGGTCACCCTGCCTTGTGATGTCAGCGATGACGGGCAAATTAATGCCGTATTTGAACATCTGGATGATTATTGGGACCATCTGGATATTATTATACACTCCGTCGCTTTTGCACCTCGCGAAACCCTGGAAGGTGACTACCTGGATAGTGTCACTCGTGAAGGCTTCTCCATTGCACACGATATCAGCTCCTACAGTTTTGCGGCACTGGCCAAAGCAGGTCGTAATATGATGCAGGGGCGTAATGGCGCCTTATTAACCCTGAGTTACCTGGGCGCTGAAAAAGCGATCAGGAACTACAACGTGATGGGATTGGCAAAGGCCAGTCTGGAGGCCAATGTACGCTACATGGCACAAGCACTCGGTCCGGAAGGCATTCGCGTTAATGCAGTATCAGCCGGACCGATTCGCACCCTCGCTGCTGCAGGCATCAGCAATTTCCGCAGAATGCTCGACCATACGGAAAGCATCTCTCCACTGCGTCGCAATGTCACTATTGATGAAGTTGGCAATGTCGCTGCCTTTTTGTGTTCTGATCTGGCTTCCGGCATCACCGGTGAAATCACACATGTGGATGCCGGCTATAACACCGTAGGCATGACACTGGCAGAAAAAACCAAGGAAGAATAACCAGTTAAAGGCTGGCCTGGTGATATCAGGCCAGCCTATATGAAGCTCAATCGCTCATCACGGTCAAGTCTATACGTTTAGATGGTGGCCTCTCGCCTTTCTTCACTATCCACCAACACCCCTTCTTCACCCTGCAACTTGGCAATGACTACCGCACCACAGGAATCACTAAACACATTGGTCGCTGTTCTGAACATATCGAGAATACGATCAACAGCCATAATCATCGCAATGCCATCAGCAGGGAGTCCGATCGCAGCCAAAATAACCGTGATCGCAACCAGACTGGCAGAGGGAATAGCCGCCACGCCAATGGATGTCATCAACGCGATCAACACGACGGTAAACTGCACACTAAACGGCAGATCGAGGCCATAGGCCTGCGCAATAAACATGGCGGCAACACATTCGTATAACGCGGTACCATCCATATTCACCGTAGCCCCCAGCGGTAATACAAAACTGGTGGTTCGATTGGATACGCCCGCATTCTTTTCCACACATTCCATCGTCAACGGCAATGTCGAAGCTGAGGACGATGTGGAGAAAGCCGTTAACATGGCCGGCGCCATGGCCCGATAATGTCGCAGTGGGTTAACTTTGGCGATAAATCGCAGTATTAATGGCAAAGTAATTAACAGGTGAAAGGCCAGGGCCGCCACCACTGTGAGAAAAAAAACACCAACCGTTTGTGCGAGTTCATCCAGCCTGGAAGTATCAGTATCCGCGATGACCTTGGCCACCAGACCAAAAACGCCGATAGGGGCAAACTTGATAATCAGGTCAGTAATCATCATCATGACCTGGTTCAAACCGGACCAGAAACCATACAGTGACTCGGCGTATGGCTCATCAATACGAGTCATGAAATATCCCATCAATAACGAGAACACGATCAGCCCCAGCAGCTGACCATTGCTGCTGGCCGCCTCGATAATATTAGGTGGAAATAATTGCAAAAAAATACCGGCCAGATCGCCTGCGCCCTTGCCTTCTACGCGGGACAGAACGTCCTTGACGGTATTATCATCCAGCTGACCTATGACTTCACGCGCAGGCTGGCCATCGATAATACCGGGTGTAAACAGGTTAACCATTAGCAAGCCAACTATAATAGCCAACAGGCTGGTGGCAAGATAATACAATAGCGTTTTACCACCCAGTCGACCCAGTTCGCCTGATGAACCAATACCGGCTATGCCAATGACAACAGACGAAACCACCAAAGGAACAATAATCATTTTCAGCGCATTAAGGAACAAGGCACCGACAAAAGCAAACATGGAATAAAAAGAAATGCCAAAAATAGCTGCATCCTTGCCGCTGACAACACCGGCAAGAACAGCCAGAACCAGCGCTATCATTATTTGCCAATGCAGTTTCAGTTTCATCTGTTTCTGGCCAGGTCTATGTTTTGTTTTCAGGAGTCATCATTACTGAGCCTGCTTTCGAATATCTTAATATCAGCCTGTGACTTAAGTTCCGCTACAAATGCTGCCAATTCGGCAGTACTCTGGCTGCGCAACATAAATTGCTGCATAAAATTACGCATTGGATCGTCTTTTTTTACCTCACCCTTTTGCATGCCTTTTATAGCGATGATCACGCCCTCACCTTTTTTTGTGTACGCCGAGGTATAACTGGTTTTCCCCTCTTCAGGACTGGGGGCCTTGAAAGCTGCCGATAATATGGCTGCATCATAACCCTGATCAACACGACCCAACCATCCTGCCGGCTTATAGAACAGGGATTTTTCCTTTCCAAGTTGCTCCATCTCTGCCCCGTCTTTTAATAACTTCAGCCAGGCTTGAATATCAGCATCCATGTTAATTTTAGCTTGCTTGCTTATCAGTGTATTCTGTATTTCAGACTTTACCTTTGCCAATGGCTGAGGTGTGCTCGCCTGGTAATCACCCAGTCGCACAACAACGACGCTGGCAGCATTGTCGTTATTTTTTCCCTTTAGCTCGATGAGTTTACTATTCAAAGATTGCGCCGGGTTTCCCTGAGCGAAAACATCATTCGAAAAAGCAGCTTCGAGTACTTTGGGGTCAGATGCTACAACATCTTCCACAAGGCCATCACGACTGAACCAGTCGGTAGTCTGAATTTTCATTCCCATTTGCGTTGCCGCTACTTCCAGACTATCAGGGTTTTCATAAGTCTGATTGTAGAGCAATTCCTTGCGATCCAGGAACAGGGTCTCAGCTTGTTGTCTGGCCATCATTTTCAGTACATCTGCTTTTGCATCAGCAAAAGATTTCTTACTGCCTGGTTTAAGATCGAGCACTTTAATAATGTGATAGCCAAAAGAGGTTTTGACAGGTTGGCTATACTCGCCTTTATTCAGCTTGGCAGCAGCCTCCTCGAATGCCTTGTCAAGCACCCCAGCCTCCAATATACCCATATCACCACCCTGGGAGGAAGAGCCGGCATCGTCTGAATACTCACTGGCCAGTGCTGCGAAGTCTTCACCCTGCTGGAGCTTGCTGTAAACTTCGTTAATACGTTTTTCTGCCTTGGCGGCATCAGTCTCATTGGCATCCGCTGCAGTTTCCACCAGAATGTGTGCTACTTGTCTTTGTTCCAGTGTTATGAAGCTATCCTGATTGTCCTGGAAAAATGTCTGCAGTTGATCATCAGTAAATTTAAGCTCTTTTTCAATATCCAAGGTATTGAGAAGCAGATACTCCAGTTTGATTTTTTCCGGTGTCACGAAATTTTGTTTATGATCCTGGTAGTACTGACTGATCTGTTCGTCGGTCACCTCTACAGCTTCCTTATAGCGATCCACTGGCAACTGCAGGTATGCTATATCCAGTTTACGACCCTGTAACTCCAGTAACTGGTCGATCTCTGTAGGTGTAACAAATGCGGATCCCAGTATACCGCCGACAAATTGCTGAATGATCAGGTCGCGTCCAAGGCCTGCCTGGTAAGCGGAGGGGTTAAGATTATTATAGTCAAGCAGCTCTTCATAGCGCTGCTGATCGAATTGACCATCAACCTGAAATGCAGTGTTAGCACGAATCTGTTGGACGATAGCCGCTTCATGAATGCGTAAACCACGTTCCATGGCCGCCTGAAATAATAATTCCTCCTGAATCATCTGATCCAGTACATTGCGTCGAAACGCCACCAGTGCCGCACCTTCAGGTCTGTCTTTTCTTCCACGCAGATCCCGGTCCACCTGTGCATTGAGCGCATTGCGAGATATTTCGGTGTCGTTGATACTGGCGACATTAATGGCAGAACCGCCACCCATGTATTCCTGTATTCCCCAGAGAGCAAATGGGACGATGAGCAAGACCACGATAACCCAAGCAAATACCCCGGTTGCTTTGTCCCGGATTGACTGTAACATATTGACTTCCTGTTAAATTATCATCTTTTTTTATTAAAAAAACACTGCCTACCACAGGCACTATTTTTATATGATACCTGAAATAAAAAAAGGGCGCTTCCTGTAATGAAAGCGCCCTTTAGTGTTGGCGGAGCGGACGGGACTCGAACCCGCGACCCCCGGCGTGACAGGCCGGTATTCTAACCAACTGAACTACCGCTCCATGATTGGTGGGTGCTGAGGGGATCGAACCCCCGACCCTCGCCTTGTAAGGGCGATGCTCTCCCAGCTGAGCTAAGCACCCGATCAAGAGCGCGCTAGTTTACGGCATCTTTAAGCGCTTTTCCAGCCTTAA
>Ga0316205_10004009_pt1 | contig 13322 bp, 11 predicted proteins | sample 3monthpyrite_MG_FD_204941 | JGI IMG/M metagenome (GOLD analysis project Ga0316205, IMG submission 204941) | Microbial mat bacterial communities from mineral coupon in-situ incubated in ocean water Damariscotta River, Maine, United States -... | ecosystem: Environmental > Aquatic > Marine >... | reverse complement strand
ATTTTCGCGAATTGCGTCATTCCGGCCCGGCAGTTCTCAGACTTGCCACTGTCGGTGTCGCTGTCGGCTGGACCCTCGGCGCGTTTGCTGCGCATGAGATTGCCAATCTTGCATGGCCGGTCGCTGTCTTGTTCGGAGGTATCTTGGTGGTCACCGGCCCGACCGTGGTGATCCCGCTGCTAAGGCAATCCTCTGTCCAGACACGCCCTGCATCGGTCCTGAAATGGGAAGCGATCGTCAATGACCCCACCGGCGCGTTGTGCGCGGTGATTGCCTATGAGTATTTTCGTATCTCGGCCGAGCAACCCGGCGCGACCGTATGGCAGGTTGTTCCGCCGATGATTTTCGCCGCTATCATTGCCGGGTTGATTGGCTATGGCGCGGCCAAGGCTATCGCATGGTCATTCCCGCGCGGCGCAATTCCTGAGTTTCTCAAAGTCCCCGTGCTCCTCACGACTGTGATCGGGGTGTTCGTAATTTCCAACCAGATCGAGCATGAGGCGGGTCTCGTCGCGGTGACGGTCATGGGTGTGGCGCTCGCCAATATGCATGTTTCAAGCCTGCGGAGCATTCACCCTTTCAAGCAGAATATCGCGGTTTTGCTCGTATCAGGAATATTTATCCTGCTCTCTGCATCGTTGAGCATCGAAGATTTGCGCTACCTCAATCCGCAAACCGACACCGGCTTTGCCTTCCTGCTATTCCTGCTTGCGCTGCTGTTCATTGTCCGGCCCGCAACCATTCTGATCAGCCTCGCATTCAGCAGTATCCCTTGGAACGAGCGATTGTTCCTCGCCTGGATCGCACCGCGAGGTATCGTGTTGGTTGCTATCTCGGGCCTTTTCGCCCTGCGGCTCAACGAACTTGGATTCTCAGACGGAAATCTGCTTATCGGGCTAAGCTTTGCGGTGGTCGTCGCAACGGTGTTTGCGCATGGCTTCACCGTCGATATCGTCGCGCGGTGGCTAAAGGTAAAAGGCAACACGAGGCCCGGCCTGCTGATCGTCGGCAGCACCCCATGGACGATATCGCTCGCCGAGCAGATGAAAGACCTTGGCACCCCAGTGATGGTGGTCGATTCCAGCTGGCAAGCCCTTGGCGCGGCGCGCAAACGCGGCCTTCCCTTCTATCACGGAGAGATCCTGAACGAAGCGACCGAGCACAATCTCGATCTCGCGGCATTTCAGGTTCTGGTCGCGGCAACCGGCAATGAGGCTTACAATGCCCTAGTTTGCAACGAGTTCGCGCATGAGGTTGGCCGCGATTCGGTATACCAACTCGGCGAATCGACCAGCGAGGCAGACCGCCATGCTTTGCCGCCCTCTATCCGCGGCCGGGCATTGTTTGAAAGCGGTTTTGGCGTGAACGATGTCAACGAGCGCCAGAAGCAAGGCTGGGTGTTCCGCAAAACGACCTTGTCCGATGAATTCGGTTTTGAGGATGCCCAGGATAAGCTCCCCGAAGCCGCGCATATGCTGCTAATCCTGCGAAAGAGCGGAACGATGCGCTTCTTCACGCATGTTGTCAGGCCCGAGCCGCGACCGGGCGACAAGATCATTACATATTCACCGCCGCGCGCGAAAACTCCGCAAGAAGCGGCAGAAAAGAGAAAAGGCCGCGATGGCCCGAAGACACAACCAACATGAGATCAACAATGAACACGACTTTGCGATTTGGCGCTGTATCTTTGCTGGCACTGATGATTACTGCTTGCGGGGGAGAATCGAACAAGGAAGTTGTCGATCCCGCTCCGAGCGTAACCGCCAATCCTGAGCCGACGGTAAGCGCAGGAGCCTCGATTATCCGGGACGACGTTCCCCTCGAGCGTGCCTTGCCTCCGCTCGAACCGCTCGACCAACGTATATCATTCGATGAGGGTGGGTCCGATCTGAGCGATGCAGCGATCGCCGAACTGGAGACTGTGCTGGCATCGCGTCAGATGGAAGCTGGCGGCGCAATTATCCTGCGCGGCCATACGGATAGTGCAGGGTCTGACGAGGCCAATATCCGTGCCTCGCAGAACAGGGCCGACGCGGTTCATGACTGGCTAGTCGAGAACGGCGTGTCGGAAGCTCGATTTACGATTATCGCAATGGGTGAGCAAAACCCCGAAATGCCCAACGCCAACCCCGACGGCAGTGCGAATGAAGCAGGCCGGGCATATAACCGGCGCGTGATGCTATCGATTATGCTGCCCCCAGAGCTCGAAAAGCAGCGGCAGGAGCAGCCGCAAACACTGGTTGAGCAGGTCACTGCGCAAGAATAATCGCGGCTTTGCGAATAATTGCACAAACGTTTGGTTGACGAATCCCGGCATTTGGTGGCAAGCGCGCTGCCTGAGCGGGCGGGTATAGCATAGTGGTAATGCTCTAGCCTTCCAAGCTAGCTAGAGGGGTTCGATTCCCCTTACCCGCTCCAGCCTCCCTCCCAAAGAACACACCAGACCTTTTCGATCATTTCACCCGCGCGAAATAATATGTTGCGTCAGCAGCAGAATCGCGGCATCGTCATCATAGGAACACAGTTCCTGCATTAAGAGTTGGGCCATTGGCTCACGCCAACCTGCCAGGCCGGCAAGGTGGTGGTCCTGATCGGACGATGCGGCCCTGAGGCAACCGGTCCCGAGCTGGTGTTTTCGGCCCCGTCGCAACCGACAAATGATTGGAGTTGGCAATGAAGGCATTGGTCAAATCAAAGGCCGAACCCGGATTGTGGCTACAGGATGTTCCTGAGCCCGACATCGGTATCAACGATGTTCTGGTCAAAGTGAAACGCACGGCGATTTGCGGCACCGACATGCATATCTACAAATGGGACCAATGGGCGCAGGATACGATTCCGGTACCCATGACCGTCGGTCATGAATTTGTTGGCGAGATCGTCGAGATTGGTAGCAATGTCCTGGGTTATGAAGTCGGCCAGCTCGTTTCGGGCGAAGGCCATGTCGTCTGTGGTCGCTGCCGCAATTGTATGGCGGGCCGCCGCCACATGTGCGCCGCTGCGGATGGCATTGGTGTGAACCGTACCGGCGCCTTTGCCGAATTGCTGTCGCTACCGGCGGCCAATCTGTGGCTCCACAATGACGGGATCGATCTCGACGTGGCGTCACTGTTCGATCCGTTTGGCAATGCCGTGCACACTGCGTTGCAATTCGACTTGGTGGGCGAGGATGTACTGGTTGTCGGCGCAGGACCGATTGGAATGATGGCGGCTGCCGTCTGCCGCCATGTCGGCGCACGGCATGTTGTGATCACCGACGTGAACGACAATCGCCTCGACATGGCGCGCAAGTTGGGTGTGACCCGCGCGGTCAATGTAGCTCGCGAGAAAATCGAAGACGTTCAGCGCGAGCTTGGCATGACCGAAGGGTTCGATGTCGGGCTGGAAATGTCGGGTAATGAGGCAGGCTTCCAATCGCTGATCCAAAATATGGCGCATGGCGGCAAAGTCTCGATCCTCGGATTACCCGAAGCCGGCATGGCTATCGACTGGCACAAGGTCATCTTCAACATGTTGACGCTCAAGGGCGTATACGGCCGCGAGATTTTCGAGACTTGGTACAAGATGAGCGTGTTCATTGATTCCGGGCTCGATATCAGCCCGCTGATCACCCACCGTTTGCCCTATACGGAATTCGAGCAAGGCTTTCAGGCGATGCTTTCGGGCGAGGCTTGCAAGGTCGTCCTCAATTGGGAAGTTTGAAAGAATGTACGGAAAATTCCAGCAACACCTCCAAGGCGAGATCGATCAAATCAAGGCGGATAGCCTTTATAAGGACGAGCGTCTGATCACCTCGCCGCAGGGTGCAACTGTCGATCTGAAGGACAGCCAAGTGATCAATCTGTGCGCCAACAACTATCTTGGTCTGGCGCAGGATCCTGAGGTCAATGCTGCCGCCAAACAGGGCCTTGCTGACTGGGGCTACGGCATGGCCTCGGTGCGCTTCATTTGCGGCACGCAAAGCCAGCATAAGGAGTTGGAGGACCGTATTTCGAAGTTCGTCGGTATGGAGGATACGATCCTTTACCCGTCTTGCTTCGATGCCAATGGCGGGCTGTTCGAAACGCTTCTGACGGCAGAGGATGCAGTCATTTCGGACGAGCTCAACCATGCCAGTATCATCGACGGTATCCGGCTGAGCAAGGCCAAGCGCTATCGCTATAAGAACAACGATATGGCTGATCTAGAGGCGCAGTTGATCGCAGCAGATGAGGCGGGAGCACGTTTTAAACTGATCACCACCGATGGCGTATTCTCGATGGATGGTTTTATCGCGCAGCTCGACAAAATCTGCGATCTTGCCGAGAAATACGATGCATTGGTCCATTTTGACGATTGCCACGCAACCGGCTTTGTCGGCGAGAATGGCCGCGGCACGCATGAATATCGCGGCTGCATCGACCGGGTTGATATTACCACTGGCACGCTCGGCAAAGCGCTGGGCGGCGCGAGCGGCGGTTACACCAGCGCGCAGCGCGAAGTGGTCGAATTGCTGCGCCAGCGATCGCGGCCCTATCTGTTCTCGAACACTGTTGCGCCGCCAGTCGTCAGCGGTGCAATTGCGGCGATCGATGCGATCGAGAAGAATCCTGGCCGCATCGCTGAATTGACCGAGAAAACCGCTCATTTTCGCACGCAAATGACCGATCTTGGCTTCGACTTGCTCCCCGGGGAGCACGCAATCGTTCCGGTCATGTTGTATGATGCCAAAGTGGCCAAGCAATTTGCCGACGAGATGCTCAAAGAGGGCGTCTATGTCGTCGCTTTCTCTTTCCCTGTCGTACCCAAGGGCAAGGCGCGTATCCGCACGCAGATGTCCTCAGGGCTGACGTATGAAGAAATCGATCGCGCGGTGGCGGCATTTGCAAAAGTGAAGAAACGCCTTGGCGTTTAGCTCTTGGCGGTCACCGCCATATTGTCGATGAGCCGAGTTCCGCCGATCCGTGCAGCAACGAGCAACCGGCCTTTGCGCTCACCCAATTCGTCGAGCTTTTGAAGGCTCGCGGCATCGGCCAGTTCGGCATAGTCGACGGAGGTGAAGCCCGCGCCAAGCAGCGCATCCTCCAGCGCGGCAAGTGTACGGCCGACATGCTGGCCATCCTCGATCCGCGCAATCGCTTCGCGCATTTCGCGCGGGAGTGTCGCAGCTGCTGATCGGTCTTTTGTGTCCAAATATCGGTTGCGGCTGCTCATCGCGAGACCGTCTGCCTCGCGCACAGTCGGGATACCGATGATGTCTTTTGCAAAGGGCCGGGTCAGATCGAGATCGAGCGCCATTTGACGTATTACAGCCAACTGCTGCCAGTCCTTCTCTCCGAAGCACGCGGCATCGGGCAGCACCTGGTGGAACAGCTTGCACACAACCGTTGCCACGCCGTCGAAATGGCCAGGGCGATCGGCGCCGCAAAAGCCCGAGCTGACGCCGCTCACATGAATATTGCTGGCGAAGCCTTCCGGGTACATCTCTTCGACCGTCGGAGCCCACAAAAGCGCCACGCCCTCCGCTTCCAGCATCGCCGAATCCTCGGCCAGCTGGCGGGGGTAAGCATCCAAATCCTCATTCGGGCCAAATTGCGTCGGATTGACGAATATCGATGCGACAACATGATCGGCATGTCTCTTCGCCTCGCGTATCAGCGTCAGATGCCCCTCGTGCAGAGCACCCATGGTGGGCACCAAAGCCACCTTCTTTCCGCCTCCGCGTAATGCGGCGACGGCATTTCTCAACATTTCCAACTCAGTGACGGTTTGCACGGCTGCTTGGCCTCCGGTAGTATTGGCCTTACGGTCTTAGCGCTGCTGCGGGCTGCAAAACAACACATTACAGGACCATTTGCATTGGCCAACGCTCTTCCCCACCGCATTACTTTCGCGAATGAGAAGGGCGGCACGGGTAAATCGACGACCGCGGTGCATGTCGCGGTCGCCCTGGCCTATAAGGGCGCAAAGGTGGCTGCGATTGACCTCGATCCGCGCCAGCGCACAATGGACCGATATTTCGAGAACCGCGCAGAAACGACGCGGAACCGCGCGATCACTCTGCCAAGCGCGACATGCGAAGTGTTTAAGGGCGAAACTCTCGAAGAGTTTGACGAGCTAGCGCTGCGTATGGGCGAAGGTCAGGATTTCTTGATCATCGACACGCCGGGCCGCGATGATGAGTTTGCTCGCCATGCAGCAACACAGGCGGATACGCTAGTCACTCCGATGAACGACAGTTTTGTTGATTTCGATCTGATCGGTCAGGTTGATGCCGAGACATTCAAGGTCCGACGGCTGTCATTCTATGCTGAGCTGATCTGGGAAACGCGCAAGATGCGTGCGCTTCAGCAGCGCAAGGAAATTGACTGGGTGGTGGTGCGCAACCGTACTGGCCATGTCGAAGCGCGCAATATGCAGCGGATCGAAAAGGCGCTGGGCGAACTCAGCAAACGCGCTGGTTTTCGCGTGGCCAAAGGCCTTTCGGAACGGGTAATCTACCGCGAGTTGTTCCCCTCTGGCCTGACATTGCTCGACAAGGGTCATTTGGGAGAATTGGGCACGAGCCATTTGGTCGCGCGGCAGGAAATGCGTTCGCTGCTTGCGGGGCTTCATCTGCCCGAGATCGAAAGCGTCGAACCTAAGCTGGAGCTTGCTTGAACCATGTATAAGCTAGCCGCCCTCCTCATCGGACTATCCTTCTTGTGCCGCTGGGCGCTCGGGAAGTGGCCATGGGAGTATCTCAAATCTCCCTCAACGCGCAGCCAGGCTGTGTTCAAGGCGCGCCAACTCTTGGCGGTTGATGCGCGTGCCAATCATGAGGAAATTCGCAAAGCCCATAAGCGTCTCGTCACTATGGTTCACCCCGACAAAGGCGGCAGCAATGCGCAGGTGCATGAAGCCGACGCTGCGCGTGACCTGCTGCTCGATGAGCTCCCCAACGAAAGTTCCGACACATAATGACTCACGTTTTTCATCCTACCGTTCTGCGCGAATATGACATTCGCGGAATCATCGGCGAGACTCTTGGCCCAGATGATGCGCGCGCGATCGGGCGCAGCTTTGGTACATTGCTTCGCCGCGCAGGCAGTAGAGGCGACAACAATCCCAAAGTCGCGGTCGGCTATGACGGGCGCGTCAGCTCACCGATGCTCGAAGGTGCACTGGTCGAGGGGCTCAATGCGAGCGGCTGTGACGTTGTCAAAGTGGGCATGGGGCCAACCCCGATGCTCTATTATGCCGCCGCTTCAGCTGAAGAGGTGGATGGCGGCATTATGATAACCGGCAGCCACAACCCCGCCAATTATAACGGCTTCAAGATGGTATTTCAGGGCCGCCCGTTTTTTGGAGAAGATATTTTGGGCGTTGGCCGAATGTCTGCCGCTGGCGATTGGGAAGATGGCACTGGGACCTTTGAATCCCGCGAGATTCTCGAGGAATATGTCGAGCGTCTGCTTGTTCCTCTCGCGGCAGTGTCCGGCGAAACGCTCGAGGGCCTTAAGGTCGGGTGGGATGCAGGCAATGGCGCGGCCGGCCCCGCGCTCGAAATGCTCGCGGCGCGACTCCCGGGTGAGCATCATCTGCTGTTCACAGAAGTCGATGGAAATTTCCCAAATCATCATCCTGATCCAACGGTCGAGGCGAATCTGGAAGATCTGCGCAGGCTCGTCGCGCAGAAGAACCTCGACTTCGGAGTGGCATTCGATGGTGATGGCGACCGAATCGGCGCGATTGATGGAGAAGGCCGGGTAATCTGGGGCGACCAACTGCTGATGATCTACGCTGAGGATCTGCTCCAGCGGATGCCCGGTTCGACGATCATCGCCGACGTAAAGGCCAGCCGGGCATTGTTCGACCATGTGGCTGAACATGGCGGAACGCCCGTAATGTGGAAGACCGGCCACAGCCTAATTAAGTCCAAAATGAAGGAAACTGGCTCTCCGCTTGCTGGTGAAATGAGCGGCCATGTGTTCTTTGCCGATGAGTATTACGGTTTCGACGACGCGCTCTATGCCGGTGTCAGGCTGATGACCTCGGCAGCAAATTTGGGCAAATCGGTAACCGAGCTGCGCAGCGCGATGCCCAATATGATCAACACGCCGGAGATGCGCTTTCAAGTCGACGAAAGCCGCAAATTTGCTGCGATTGACGAAGTGAAAGAACGCCTTGCGGCCAGTCCTGCCAATGTCGACGGCACTGACGGCGTGCGGGTAACAACCGATGATGGCTGGTGGTTGCTGCGCGCCTCGAACACGCAGGATGTGTTGGTAGCAAGGGCCGAGAGCAACAGCGAAGATGGTCTTGAGCGACTGATGGAGCAGATCGACGAGCAACTCGCCGCATCGGGGCTGCAGCGCGGGGAAAGCGTGGGCCATTAGTTGCGAGCAAAGCTTATGAAGGGTCCAAGAATGCTGAAATCACTCACCAATACGATTGCCATGACTGCGCTGGTTCTCGCCGCACCGCTGTCTGCCCAACAAAGTGATGCTGGCTCAGAATCGCTATCGGGCGCGAATCTTGACCAATTCGCTGAGCTGATGGGCGGCTTGTTCCAAACCGAACCGCTCACGCAAGAGCAAGAGGCCCGCCTGCCAGCCGCAACAGCGGTTGTGGGCTTGATGATGCCCGAAGGCTTTTACGCCGAGATGATGGGCGATGTGATGGACAAGACGATGCGTCCGATGATGTCCATGTTCACGTCACCTGATTTTATTCTCTCATCGCGCCTAACGCTGGATGAACCCGCGATCGATGCGCTTGACGAGGCGCAGAAGGCGGAATTGCTCAACATGCTCGACCCCGCATGGGATCGCCGCGTTGACGCCATTCTTGATGTGCTCTTGGGCAACTTGGGTGACGCGTTCGTCGCCATGGAGCCTCCGATGCGTGAAGGGCTTTCGAAAGCTTACGCAGTGCGTTTCGACGAGGGGCAATTGGAAGACATCGCAGTTTTCTTTGAAACACCGACGGGTGCTATCTTCGCCCGCGAATCAATGGCTTTGTTCGCTGATCCGCAGGTTATGTCGTCATCGATGCAGGCGATGCCGCAAATGATGGCCAGTTTCGGCAATATGGAAACGGCGATCGTTGAGGCGATGGCAGAATTGCCTGCAGAGCGCGGTTATGCGGATTTGAACACGCAAGAGCGCGGCCGCATGGCAGAATTGCTCGAGATTGCGCCCGAAGCTTTGGAGCAAGCCGTGGTCCCGCCAAAGTCGAATGGCGCCAATGGCGCATACTGAAACGGGGTAAGCGCGGCTTCCCACAGCTGGAGGATTGTGCTTCACCATTGAGGTGACCCGCGCCAAACTACCCTCCGAAATCGAAGATTGGTTTGCTTCGCGCGATTGGCGAATTCGCAGTCATCAGCACGATATGTTTGCGGCGTCGCAAGCGGGTAAGCATGCGCTGCTGGTGGCCGATACCGGCGCAGGCAAGACGCTCGCGGGCTTCATTCCGACACTGGCTGATTTCTGCCCATCGCGCCTTGGTGAAAGCGGGCCGCCAGATAGGCTGCACACGCTCTACGTCTCTCCGTTAAAGGCGCTCGCCCATGATGTTCAGCGGAACCTTGTCACTCCGGTTGAGGAGATGGGGCTGCCACTCAAGGTGGAGACGCGCAGCGGGGACACGCCATCGGATCGAAAGAAACGCCAACGCAGCAAACCGCCTCATGTTTTGCTGACCACACCCGAATCGCTGTCGCTACTCCTGTCCTATCCCGACAGTTTCGAAATGTTTCGCGGCTTGAAACGGATCGTGATTGACGAAATCCACGCCTTCGCGACGGGAAAACGCGGCGATCTCCTGGCCTTGGCATTGTCTCGGCTTCAGGCGATTGCGCCCGATATGCAGCGTGTTGCCTTATCGGCCACCGTTGCTGATCCCGAAGCCTTCCAACAATGGTTAGCCCCTTGGGGTGATCTGGACGATATCGAACTGGTTCTGGGCGAAACTGGGGCCGAGCCGGTTGTTGACATCCTGTTGCCTCAAGAAGAGCGTGTTCCCTGGGGCGGGCACGCTGCGACGTGGGCGATTCCGCAACTCTACGAGCTGATCAAGACGAATAAGACGACCCTGATCTTCACCAATACGCGCTTTCTCGCCGAGTTCATTTTCCAGAATATCTGGGAGGCGAATGAGGACAAACTCCCCGTCGGCATCCATCATGGCTCGCTATCCCGAGAAGCGCGGCGGAAAGTTGAGGGTGCAATGGCGCGCGGCGAATTGCGCGCCTTGGTGGCAACTGCCAGCCTAGATCTCGGCGTCGATTGGGGCGATGTCGATTGCGTTGTGCAAATGGGCGCACCCAAGGGTTCCTCACGGCTGTTGCAGCGTGTCGGCCGGGCTAATCATCGGCTCGACTTGTCGAGCAGGGCGGTGCTTGTGCCCGGCAATCGGTTTGAATTTCTCGAAGCGACCGCCGCGCGCGACGCGGTGAGAGAGGGGCAGCGCGATGGCGAAGAATTTCGCGAGGGCGGCCTTGATGTGTTGGCGCAGCACATCATGGCCAGTGCCTGTGCGGGTCCGTTTCATGAGGACGAACTGCTCAAAGAGGTGCGCTCCTCGCTTTCATACGCATGGATCGATTCCGAGATTTTTCAGCGTGTGCTGCGTTTTGTCGAGACGGGCGGCTATTCGCTGCGCGCCTATGACAAGTTCAAACGGATTGTCAGGTTAAAGGACGGGACGTGGCGCTTGGCCCATCCGGAGCACGCGGCAAGGCATCGGCTCAATGCGGGTATTATCCTCGATGGAGAGATGCTGACGGTTCGTTTCAAGAATGGCCGCTCCTTAGGGCGCGTAGAGGAACGCTTTGCGGCATCGCTATCGCCGGGGGACACATTCGCCTTTGCCGGAACCAGCCTGGAGGTTGAACAGGTCAAAGACATGGACGTATTTGTTCGTGCTTCAAAGAAATCGGCGATGATCCCGTCCTACGGCGGTGCGCGTATGCCGCTGACCACCCATCTGGCCGACAGGGTTCGCGCTATGCTTGATGATCGAGCCGGGTGGGCACGTTTTCCAGACGACGTGCGCGAGTGGCTTGAGATGCAGGATTACCGTTCGCGAATGCCTGCGCCGGGCCAATTGCTCGTCGAAAGCTTCCCGCATTCAAAGCGGCATTACTCGGTCTATTATACATTTGAGGGTTGGAATGCGAACCAGTCGTTGGGGATGCTGATCACTCGCCGGATGGAAGACCGTGGGCTACAACCTGGTGGATTTGTTGCCAATGACTACTCGCTCGGCGTGTGGGGTTTGCAGCCGGTGGAGGATCCTACGCCGCTGCTGTCGCCCGACATACTAACCGACGAATTTGTCGACTGGGTGCAGGATTCGCACTTGCTTCGGCGGGCCTTTCGCGAGGTTGCGATCATCTCTGGCCTGATTGAACGTCAACAACCGGGCAAGCGCAAAACTGGAAAGCAGGTGACCTTCTCGACCGATCTGATTTACGATGTGCTGCGCAAGCACGAACCCGATCACGTTCTGCTTGAGGCAGCCTGGGCCGATGCGCGCGCGCGGATGACCGATGTTGGACGGCTGGGTGATCTGCTGGACCGGGCGGCGAAGCAATTGGTCCATGTCGAACTCGACAGGGTCAGCCCGCTTGCGGTCCCTGTAATGGTCATGATCGGCCGAGAAAGTGTGCCGCAGGGCGCCATAGATGACGAGTTATTGTTGGAGGCAGAGAGCCTCGCGAATGCGGCGATGAGTGCGGAACCGCCGGATTAGCGTCATAGGAACCTACTTAAGCTCGCGGTATTTGTGATTGCCGACAAACCCGAATTTGGTGACGCCGCTTTGCTTTATTGTCTTGAGGGTTCTGGCAGACGTCTCGTAACCAGCATTGGCTGAGGGTTCGAATTGCAGTTCAGGTTCGACAGGGAGCAATCTGGTTTGCGCTAGAAGCACCGCCATTTGCGCCTGGGTAATAGGCTCGGCGTTCCAGAACAGCCGATCGTTTGAATCGATCACAACTTTGTTCTTCAAAAGATCGGGCGGCGGCAAACGAAAGTTCGTTTCATCGCCAGGCAGATCAACCGAGACCTCATGCGTCGCTACCGGGATAGTAATGATGAACATCACCAATAACACCAGCATCACGTCGATCAGAGGGGTGGTGTTCAGCTCTCCCATTGGCTTCGATTGGTCAGTCATTCGAGCATAGGCCATACAACTCTCCCAGTTTATGATGTCATAACATAACATACAGCGATCCGGGTTAGATGCAAATCTGCGGGGTTGGTTGGGCGTCAAATTGCGTCGCTCGGAGCCGTTCTGGCGATCTGCCTACCCACAAAAAAGGGGGCGGATCGCTCCGCCCCCTCGATTGGGATCAACTTGGTGACGGCCTATTCAGCCTTGCCAAATTGCCGATATTTTTCGTTACCGACGAAGCCGAACTTGTTCACGCCGGTTGATTTGATCAACAGCAATACAGAAGCGGAAAGCTGGTAACTTGCCGCCGCTTCCGGTTCGAACTGAAGCTCGGGCTCGGGAACGATCGCCTTGGTGAGGTCGAGGTTGCGCCGCAACTCTCCCTGATCGATCGCCGTGCCGTTCCAAAGAATTTCGTTCTGTTGGGTAAGCACGATCTTGTTCTTGATCGGATCGATCATGTCCTCGGGGGGTGGTTCCGGGTTAGGCGCTGGAAGGTCGATATCGACCGAGTGCGTCGCAACCGGAATGGTTATGATGAACATGATGAGCAGAACGAGCATGACGTCGATCAGCGGCGTCGTGTTCATTTCCATCATCGGTTCGCCGTCGTCACTACCGCCTGACATTGCCATATTGGATTACTCCTAAGTTTGTTTCATGCCGCCCCGGGCCTGAACGGTATCAACCGTTCGGATCGACCGGGTTGGAGATAAATCCGACGGTGGGATAGCCCGCCGCCTGAACATTGTAGATCGTGCCTGCGACGCAGCGCCAAGGGGCTTGAACGTCACCGCGGATGTGAACCTGCGGAATAAGCTCCGGGTTGTCCATCATCGCTTCAGCACCACCAGCGCGCGTCACAATCGCATCGAGACGTTCGAATGCCTGATCGTACAGCTCAGTCGAATCGACTGGTGTGGTGTTGTTGAAATATACCCGGCACTCACCGTCGCGCGAGGCGCCTGCGAAGCCAGGTTCACCGGCGTTTAGCCCGGCGACATCTGTCGTGCTGACCGTCAGAAGAAGGTTTTCGACCTTATCCTTAGACTCGATCGATTCCATGATTGGAATCTGGAGCTTGTCGATCGTTTGGATCGCAACCGGAACCGCGATCAAGAAGATGATCAGAAGGACCAACATCACGTCCACCAAAGGCGTGGTGTTGATATCTGACA
>Ga0316205_10004007_pt1 | contig 13329 bp, 14 predicted proteins | sample 3monthpyrite_MG_FD_204941 | JGI IMG/M metagenome (GOLD analysis project Ga0316205, IMG submission 204941) | Microbial mat bacterial communities from mineral coupon in-situ incubated in ocean water Damariscotta River, Maine, United States -... | ecosystem: Environmental > Aquatic > Marine >... | reverse complement strand
ATAGTCTTTTTAAGCACAACACAAACGACGCTGTAAAATGTCCATGTTGATTGCTTTTGTTAGATGTCTTACCCACTAAGAACTCTTAATAAATTATTAACTTCATCAGCTAATTCACCTGAAAGATTTCCAATTGATGAACTCAAATAGCTTTCGCTTTCATGGATTATTTCTTTACATAGTTCGTCGATACGTCGACCGGATAGTGGACCAACATGCAATATCTCTTGGCCATATCCGTTATATAATTCAGACAAAATCTTGACAACTTCAATTGTAATTAACTTATTAGACAAGAGTTTATCAACTATCAGTCTAGCCGCATATGGAGCAGAATCATATAAATCAGACTGAACAACAACATGATTGTCGATTCCCCAATATCCTTTTTTCCGAATTTCTTTGTTGTCGGAAAAAAGATTTTCTATTGCCATGGGAATTTCATTCGGATTTGAATGGCCATCACATGTTTTTAATTTGTTCCATTCAATAACCATAATACCTAAACTTATTTTGACATCTAACGTTCTACATCAGGGGTTTTCGACAGCGTGGTTTTTTTGGTGTAGAGTGGAGCAAAGCGACCGGACACCAAAAAAACCACGCTGTCGAAAATCCCTTGTATGTTATTGTTAGATTTTGGTCTAGCACAAACTATCCATATACTTTCTCATGATTCTAAAAATTTTACAAATTCTACATTATTGGATTTTTCTGTTAAACATCCACGCTTACTTTTATTGATAGATTTCATTTCTAACTTCTACATAACCCATTTAAGCTCTTGAATAAAACGTTCAAATTCGGAACTGGCTTTATTTTCAGAGAATGATTTTTGCCAGCTATACTTTAAGGTGTTATCTCCTTTATAGGAAAAAGTTATTTCACCTTTATTCGGCTTATACTCAACCTTTAGTAGGGCGTTATTTTCTTCAAGTGTTGGATATTGGCCAATATATAGTATTTCATGGGACGTGTACCCATAAACGCCGTTCCTATATTTTGAATTTCTAATCATTAATACTAAATCAATAATTGATTCAAATTTACAATGATGATTTTCATTCAAATCCTTGTAGAAGGAATATATTTCTTCCCAGCTTTTTGTAGGTATTTTCATGAGCTAAATAATATTCCCTGAAATCTAACGTTTTACATCAGCGTGTTTTGGTAAGCTTGGTTTAAATATGTTATAGCGAAGCAACAACATATTTAAACCAAGCTTACCAAAATCCGTTGGATGTTATTGTTATGCCTGACGTAACTCAAAATATTTTTTTAGATAAATTCATTGCTTTTAGTTCCAACTATTTGCGAACAATATTCTATAATAACCAGTTACTAATTGAAAACCTTACAAAACTACTTTTTGTATATAACTCCATCTCGATCGCAAACATAATTGGTTTCTACGTTTGTAGTTCTTGTTCTTTCATTAGGCGGAGAAAGAATCTTCCAGCTTTCATCTTTTTCCAATTCGGAACTATAATTTCTGTTTGTCGATTCAAGTAGAAATCTATGTTGAGCTTCCCTTAAACTTTCCCCATTTGCACCGCCTTCATAATCTGGTTCAGCAAATTGCACAGCGTCATCCTCCCACCCACACAAATCACAAATATCGTATGTACCAGGTGGTTTTTCATCCAAGGTTTTATATCCGCAACAGGGACAAGTATACATTAGTTAATTTTCTCTATTTTAGGCATAACGCCGGCAATAACTTGCAATTTACAGCATGGTTTGTGTGCGCGACAATTGAGCGCCAGCGAATAGCACGCACAAACCATGCTGTAAATTGTCGAGTTTATTGCTTTTGTTAGAGCTGTCATTACCTACAAACTCTCCTGATATTTTTTTGATTTATACACTGTAACAAAAACAAAAATTGAGTAGAAAAATGATATTGCTACTATATTTTTTGTATCTAACACCAGAGGACTAAAAAAATAAAATATGTTATCTAATGCTAAAACTACATATGGAATTGAAATGTATGAAATCACCTTTAGGTATTTGTCATTAGAAACTGGGCTAAATGATATTACAATTGCATAAACTAATAGCAAAATCACCACTATCAGACTTGGAAGCGTGAAATAAGCCAAAATACCCATTAATATCAAGAAGGATTCCGCTCCAAGGATTCCAGCTATAAGTGCTAAGCTAAGAACGTAAATACCAGTAATGACAAAAAAGAATTGAGCATTCCTGATTTTATTTAACTTTTCTTTTTCCACTAAACTTTCCTGTCAGCTCTAACAGTTAATTATAAAGAATAGGCTAATATGATGCTATACAGAATCCATCTATGTCTACTTAAGGCACCCATTAGAAACACCCTTTCCCAAATAACCCTTCAATTACAATTCGTAGCATACTCCCAGTTTATTGATTTTGAAAGTAATACATCGAATCGACCATAATATCCATGAGATTTATTATCCGACCAATATCTAACCACACAGCTATTCATTAAAGAAATAAACAATTTGATAATTAGATAAACTTTGTTGGCGGAGAGAATACTGCAGTCTTCTTTGAATGCTCACCAACGATACAAGTTAGCATTGAGTGAGTCTTTAAAAACATATTGAGAATCTATTTGAATGGAGTAAAAATTACTTTGTTAGAAAATGTCGCCAAATATTTTCAACTTAACGACATTTTCATTACTTAAAACAGGTTCACATTCTTGTCAATTTCAAAACCTACCAAAAACCAAACTCGTATTAAACGATAAGCCTGAAAGATCGGAATCTGATAAGTTTGCTTGATTCGTTTCTTGTACTAAACGATACGATACACCAAACGAAAGATCCGCATATTGTGTGATTGAAAAACTGACATTGGCTGATGGCTCAATAACAGCAAAAGTATCCGTAGTTTCCGAATCATCTGCGGAATGACGACCTTCATCTAATCCCCCAGCACCTAATAACATTTCAACGTTGTAATGCATCATTTTACTGGGTTCAAAAATATATCCTGCAATGACACCGCCATAACCCATGTGAAGGTCGGTATCTTTTATTTTACTGTTTGTGCCGTAACCTGCGAGGCCGACATACACATTGTGGTTTAGTAACCATGCACCTTTTAATCCCAACATCGTTTCTGTCGTGCCATTTAATTCAGTGGTTTTTGATGACAAGCCGCCAAATCCCCCGTGGGTGTATCCTTTGCCTTTAATTAAACTCTCTCGCTCGAAGGCACTGCTATTTGCTGATACAGTTAATAGGGCAATTAATGTTAATATAGCGGCGTTTGTTTTAGTAAAAGTTGTTTTCATTTCGATCTCCTGATTGTGTTGTTAATAACGTTTTTGACTTCTGGTATTTCAAACACATGGGCCGTCAAATTCTGTTACTTTATTTGTAATAAACCATAAAGACCAATACAATCAATAAGATATAATTTTTTCAAAAAAAGTAACACTTTGTTGCTTGCCCTGTGTTTTAACCGTAATTAGATGAGGATAGGAGTTTGGATCTTGACGTAGAACACTTATTCAAGACGTATCATGCAATGGTACTGCGGCGCTGCCGACAGTTGCTTAAAGATGAAGCAAGAGCAATGGATGCCATGCAAGATGTTTTTGTGAAGCTGGTGGAGAAAAAAGACAGTTTGACGGATGACGCACCATCATCAATGCTTTATCGCATTGCGACAAATCATTGTTTAAATGTTATTCGAGATAATAAGAAGTTTGTTCAACATGATTTTGGTAGCGAAGCGCATAACGAAGAAAATGAAAAAACCAGTATGTTACACGCCATCGCCAATGTAAGTGACACGACGGATCAACTTGTTGCGAGCAATATACTCGACAAATTGTTCAGACGTCATCCTGAGTCAACTCGCACTATTGCGGTATTACATTATTATGATGGGCTAACATTAGATGAAGTCGCTGAACATGTAAATATGTCAGTATCGGGTGTTAGAAAAAGATTACGCCAACTTAGATCGACACTACATGGCTTTCCTGAGTAATTAGTAGGAATAGAAGATGAAAGAAAGTTATTCAAACATTAAACTTGAACAATATGTCCTCAATGAGTTGTCGGCAGATGAAACTCGCAAGCTTGAGCATGCAGTGGAAAATGACGAAACACTTAAAAAACGTATTGAAGCAATTCGACATTCAAACACTGAGATACACGCGTCGGTTGATGAACAGGATGCATTGCGTGAAATACAATATCGAATTAAGAATAATGAAATTCGGCATGAACAAAAAGAAAATAATCTAAAACAAAGTAAAAATTCATCCTGGACTCGTTTGGCTTATGTCATGCCTGTCGTCGCTATCGTTGCTGTTTCTACTTTCATGATAAATGAAAATACGCCTATTACAACCTCTACACCGTTTGACGTTACCGAAGATGGTGTTCGGTTTAAAGGTTTACAACCGCATCTCAATATTTATCAACAAACAGATAGTGGCACTAAACTGATTAATCACAATGCCATTCTTAATGAAGGCGATTCACTGCAACTGTCTTATGTCGCCGCGGGACAGCAATTTGGTGCTATTTTTTCTATTGATAGTCGCTCAGTGGTGACTCAACACTTTCCATTTGATGGTGGATCTTCCGTCAAATTACAAGTGAGTGGCGAATTTATGATGAAGCGATCTTATCAACTCGATGATGCACCAAAATATGAGCATTTCTTTTTTATAACATCAAATTCAAGCTTCGATTTACAAGAAGTTATTCGTCTGGCAAAAGTTGACACTGCAGATAAACAGGAGAATACCAAAACGATAAGCCACTTGCCCGATCACATCGATCAATTTGTGATAACCATAAAAAAGGCTGGACAATGAAAACACAAATGAGAGTAATTCAGCCATTATATATTGCAGCTGCCTTAACTGTAGCATTGTTTTCGAGTCCTCTCATGGCAACAGAGATCGTAAAACGTTATGCCATTATCGTTGCCGCAAACGATGGCGGAGCAGACAGAGTACCTTTACGTTATGCAGAAACTGATGCATTGGCATTAACTAAAGTATTGCAAGAGCTGGGCGGACTTAAAAGCAAGAATCGATTATTGTTATTAGAGCCATCGCCCAATGAAATCATTTCAGCGATATCGCAAGTTCAAAAACAAATCAGCAATGAAAAGACGAAAGTAAAACGCAGCGAGTTATTCTTTTATTATTCCGGGCATTCCAACGAAAAAGGGCTATTGCTGGGTGAGGATCAATTGGAATATGGCCGTCTCAAAAACGCATTAACACAAGTATCATCTGACGTTCAAATCGCGGTATTAGACTCTTGTGCCTCTGGCGCATTTGCCAGAATAAAAGGTGGACGACATAATCCACCCTTTATGCAAGATGAATCTTCTAATGTTAAGGGATATGCTTTTTTAACGTCTAGTTCCGCCAGTGAAAATGCCCAGGAGTCCGATGCCGTTGGTGGTTCTTATTTTACGCATTATTTTGTTTCTGCATTGCGAGGTGCAGCAGATACCACCCTCGATAAAAAAGTCACTTTAAACGAAGCCTATCAATATGCTTTCCACGAAACACTTGCTCGTACAGAGCAATCTCAAAGTGGTGCTCAACACGCGGCTTATGATTTTAAACTAGCCGGTGCTGGTGATTTGGTATTAACTGAACTGAATAACTCAGTGGCAAGTATTCAATTAGAAAAGGAATTGGGGGGGCGATTGTATGTGAGAGATCAATCCGGCCGCTTGGTCGTTGAGATTAATAAAATACCGGGACTGTATGTAGAGGTTAGTTTGCCACCTCAAACGTATTTAGCCACTTTAGATAAACAAGGCCTTTTGTATAAAACTGCTTTTACCATTTCAAAGAATCAAAAAAACACACTAAATTTTGGTCAATTTCATCAAGTCGATCCTGAAAAGTCAGTTGCAAGAGGAAGCATATCAACATCTTCTTCTCCACCAACAATTCAAGCTATTTCTCAGAATTTACCACAAAGTCCATCTGACCATATTGCAGAAGACGAGATGTCGATATCTGAATTAATAAGATATAAAACAAATGCACGACGCAAAGAAATTCACGGTGTTTTCGAGCAAGTACCAATGAAATTTTCATTGATGCCTGGTTTTTCAATTCCAGGGAAAAATACAACAGGTCAAAAAGATATTTCTTCATTGGAGATTCAAGTCTTGGGTAGCGACTCAGACATGACAAATAATTCAATTGGTTTGCTGGCTTCAACAGTGAAAGAAGATGTTCTCGGCGCTCAAATTGCCGGCATTTGGAGTAATGCAGGTGGAAATATTCATGGCGCCCAAATAAGCGGCATTGTTAGTAATGCCAAAGGACATGTCTATGGTGGACAAGTTGGTGGAATCATCAGTGTGAATTCTGGCGGTGTTGATGGTGGACAGGTTTCTGGCATTGTGTCTATAACTAATGGCGATCTGCGAGGAGGACAAGTGGCAGCTATAACCAGTATAACCACTGGAAACGTTAAAGGTGGCCAAGTTGCCGCGATATCTTCCATCACTGGCGGTGATGTCAAAGGCGGACAAGGCGCGGCCATTGCAAATATCGCGGGTGGTGATGTCTCAAAATTCCAATGGTCGGGTATTCTAAATATTGCCGGTGGTAATACAGATGGCGCTCAAATTTCCACGTTTTTAAATATTACTGGTGGAACAAATAGTGGCGCACAAGTTGGTGTGTTGAATATCGCAAATCAAGTTAACAAAATGCAATTGGGCTTATTAAACGTTGCTAACAAAAATGACGGTATTGCATTTGGATTAATTAATGCAATTGGAAATGGCCGAGTTGATATTGACATTCATTATGACGAATCAGAATATAACAACTTAACAATACGCTCTGGCGCACAGCATATTTATAACCATTTTTCTTATGGTAAAAAGAATAATGGCGACGATGATTATGCTCGAATTCGATGGGGAGTTGGCTTTTCTAAAAAATATAGCCATCATTTTTCACAAGATTACGAGGCAATGTTGAGTTTACGGGTACCCGATGACAATTCTTTCCATGATGAGAATACTTATAAACACTATCCTAGAGTGCTAACAATAGGTAGCAATTTATCCTATGCGATCATTCCCAAAATAAAAATTGTCGCTGGTTTATCGATTAACGCTTTGATTAAAAAACAACGCGGTGATTTATCTAAAGAAACTTATTTTGGAAAAGAAACTGACAAAATCTGGCCTGGTGCCACGCTGGGTCTTCGCATTAGCTTGTAGGAAATTTAAAACACCTCAAAAAACGATGGTAATATAGAAAGGAACAACTGGGACAGACTCAAGATCTTCTTTTGAAAAAAGTATTGTTATCTGCCCCAGTTATTTAATGCTAAGTAACGTTTTTACTAATTCGTTTTTTAGTCAATGACTGAAAGAAGTTCAGGATTAGTGACAAGGTTTCTTACACCATGAGCATGATCTTCGTTGAAAACATTACCTTTGCACCAGTCTCCTACAGAAGCGATGTTAACTTTTGCAACTTTAGGACGAACACTCCAAGTAACTTGAAAAGGTGAACCTTTTTCATTATAACCTGGGCCAGTAGTTGATCCTTCGAATTGAACAGGTTCACCTGTATTACTCGGGATGTTTAATGGTTGGTGAAGGCCATTTTTCTCACCATGTTTGGTTAAATCACCAAAGTCGAGTGCATTCTTGTCGTTAACTAAAACATAAACTTGAGTCTCTACACGTAATTGTGGATTCTTAATCGCGTCACTTAAACACGCACCCAACGTAGGTCCAGGCTTAATTTTCGCGCTCGAATGAACATAATGAACTTCGATAGTGTCTCCAGATGCTAGACCGCCATGTTTACTCGGACAAATTTCACTACCAACAGGTTTTGTTTCTGCCGCACTCAACGTACCAGAGTATTGGTACCCGCTTCCATAGCCATGGCCATCTCCGTTTCCGGCATACTTGGTAAATTCCCCACCTTTGTGCTCAGCATTTTTATGAAAGTGAATATTACAAAGATTCATCTCCGCAGATGCAGGCGCAGAATTGAACACACGCGTATTTTTTCCAATTTTTGAATCAATATCACGCGGAGACTGAGGACCAAATCCTTTTCCCATCGTATTTTTTGCCAGCATATTACGCTGATCTTCAATTGCTTTGTCAGACATAGAATGACTTCCAGAACTGGCGCTAGCACCTAACGGTATTAATACAGCTGCTGTCAGTGTGATAAATACACTCTTCTTCATTTTACAACTCCTCCATCGTTTACTAAATTAATATAATTAAAATTCATCCACTTATTTATAATGGATTTTCTTATAGGATCGCACAGTATACCGTTACATCGATAATGCAACAATCTGATAATAATTGAATAATTAACAAACAATTTATTCGTTTAATTTGCGATCAAAAAAAACAAAGGTCAAATAGCAAGAGTCAGATCAAAAGAAAGCAACACAAAAAAGTATCACTCATTTTTATCCAGCGACGAAAAAACAAAAGCTTAAAGGGACTTGTGAGAAAGATCAGATATCATCTTCCAAACCAAATGCAGGATGACAAGAATTGTGTTGCTATATTCAACTATGCAGATTCATCTTTGCCCACGCTTTAAAAAATAATTCACAAACATAAAAAAGCACTGGAGCAACAAATAAATTTTTGGATAAATACAAAGATGCAGGATACATCTAACTGAAGAATCATTTCAGGAATTTATTTAACATAAATGTGATTTCGAGGACACCCATTCAAATTCACAGTAAAAACCCTTAAAATCTGCGAGTTATAGTACCGAACAATTATTCTATACAATTGAAATTAAATGGGTGTCCTCAATTTTTCCTTCATTGCTGTATAGCCAACTCCCATCGCGTTACAAGCTTCAGGAATTGTATAATTCTTATCGAGCACTAGACCTGCAGCTTCATTTTTAAACTCAGCTGAGTAACTTGGTCTCTTTTTAGTCATTGTGTACACCTTTTATTTTCGGGTTAGTTTATCCCATTTTGGTGTACAGATTCATTAGGCCACAACACTTCCAGAGATATTTTTCTTTGCTAGGAAATACTTCATAAGCCATTTTAACGGATTCACGGAATAATTTTTCGAAAGTTATCCATTGTAATTTTTCTCTGGCACGCGTAACTGCACTTGGATGTACACTTTCAGCGTTTTCCCACAAACCATTCCGTCTTGCTGTTTTAAAAAATTGACTAGATTGACTCGCAATACTTTGCTTTTTTCCGCTTGCCACCAGTGACAGAACTAAAGTGATTAAACGTGGGACTGTTAGTTTACGATTCCTGGAAAAATTCCTTGTATCATTAGTACTAACACTGTCTTTATCATGAGGGATTAACGTTAAAAATATTTCTGCATTATGTAATAGTTGGTATGATTTTTTGAACCAAATCTTGTGCCATATTCGATTCCTTTTAAAAAGTAGTTCTAGTATTTTGCATCAATGAATTATAACGCACTATATAAATAATGAAAAATAATCATTTCTTAAGTCAACAGCATTGGCGTCAGCCGAGGGCTAGCGGGAGTTATGTAACATTTCGCGGTAAATGGGTAGAACCCCAATTCATTTCATCATGACCCAAAAGTAAGAATATTTGAATCATGATGAACTCAGTTTTTCAATTTCTAAAGTATTGCTATTTTTCCAACAGATATTTTTCTTCAATTTTAGCAATAATCATGTCAGCAGCCGTTTCCGCTGACATATTTTTCATATGAAGATGTATTTCCGCACCTTCAGGGTTTTCATAAGGGCTATCAAAACCTGTGAAATTTTTAATTTCACCATTTCTAGCTTTCTTATAAAGACCTTTAGGGTCACGCTGTTCACAAATTTCAATTGGCGTGTCAACAAATACTTCAACGAACTCATGTTCGCCTAACATCTCTCGAACCATCCTGCGTTCTGCACGAAATGGAGAAATAAATGCGGTGAGAACTATCAACCCAGCATCTACCATTAATTTTGACACTTCGCCAACCCGACGAATGTTTTCCACTCTATCTGCATCCACAAAACCTAAATCTCGATTGAGTCCATGACGCACATTATCCCCGTCTAGAAGATAAGTATGTTTACCTAAAAAGTGCAGTTTTTTCTCAATTAAATTAGCAATCGTGGATTTTCCAGAGGCGCTTAGCCCGGTAAACCACAATACAACTGGCTTCTGACGTTTTTGTTCGGAGCGTGCTGACTTATGCACATCAACTGCTTGCCAATGCACATTTGTCGCACGACGTAAACCAAAATCAATCATGCCCGCAGCAACCGTTGTATTGGTTATTTTATCGATCATGATAAAAGATCCCGTTGCAGGGACATTTTGATATGGATCAAAAACAATCACATCGTCTAGACTAAAATTACACACCCCAACCTCATTCAACGCCAACACTTTTCCTGCTTCATGCTCCAAAGAATTAACATTCACTTTGTGCTTAAGCTCCGACACTTCACCAGTAATTGTCTTATTAGTGGTTTTAATGAGATAAGGTCGACCCGGCAACATAGGTTGCTCGTCCATCCAAATAACATGCGCTTGAAACTGATCAGTAGTCTCCGGTCTCTGTTCAAGTTCGGTGATGATATCACCCCGTGAAATATCAATTTCATCTTCCAGAGTGAGCGTCACCGCTTGATCCGAAATCGCGACATCCAACTCTCCTTCAAAGGTAACAATGGATTTAACCTTGCTGGTTTTTGCACTGGGTAAAGCAATGACAGCATCACCCGGTTTAATCATTCCTGACGCGATGGTGCCAGAAAAACCTCGAAAATCCAGATTAGGTCGATTTACCCACTGCACTGGCATTCTAAATGGTGATCCCGCCGTTTGTTTTGAAACATCAATGGTTTCTAATTGGGTCATCAATGTTTGACCTTTATACCAATCCATATTCGTACTAGAGTCCATTATATTGTCACCTTTAAGGGCAGACATTGGCACAAAAGTAATACTCAAAAAATTCAAGCTCTCTGAAAATAAGTTGTATTCAGCTTCAATTTTTCGATAAGTGTCTTCAGAATAATCGACTAAATCCATTTTATTAATGGCCACAACCACATGACGAATACCCAATAAACTGACAATATAACTGTGCCGCCGTGTTTGAGTTAACATACCTCGACGCGCATCAATTAAAATAACCGCCAAATCAGCCGAAGATGCACCGGTAGCCATATTGCGCGTGTACTGCTCATGACCTGGGGTATCAGCGACGATAAATTTACGTTTATCTGTAGCAAAAAATCGATAGGCCACATCAATCGTGATACCTTGTTCACGCTCTGCCGCTAGCCCATCAACCAGCAATGCAAAATCAAGATCATCACCTTGGGTACCATCTTTTTTACTGTCGTTTTCTAACATAGCCAGCTGATCTTCAAATATTAATTTCGAATCGTAAAGCAAACGACCAATCAAAGTTGATTTACCATCATCTACACTGCCACAGGTAATAAAGCGCAAGAAACTTTTCTGTTCCTGCTCTTTTAAATAACCTTCAATGTCTGATGAAATTTTTTCGGACTCTTTCACTTCATAGGATTTGTTTGACATTAGAAATAACCCTCCTGTTTCTTTTGTTCCATTGAAGCATTACTGTCTTTATCAATAGCCCTACCTTCTCTTTCCGATGTTTTTGTTAATAACATTTCCTGTATTATTTCCGTCAATGTTGTTGCGTTCGATTCAATAGCCCCGGTTAATGGATAACAGCCAAGGGTACGAAACCGCACCATTTTCATCTCTGGAACTTCACCTTTTTTCAAAGGTAAACGATCGTCATCAACCATTACTAACATGCCATCCCGCTTAACAACGGGACGCTGCTTGGCTAAATAAAGCGGCACTATGGGTATATTTTCCGAGTGAATGTATTGCCAAATATCAAGCTCAGTCCAATTGGAAAGAGGAAAAACTCGCATACTTTCCCCTTTCTGAATGCGATTATTATAAATATTCCACAACTCAGGCCGCTGGTTCTTCGGATCCCAACGATGCTGGGCAGAACGAAAAGAAAAAATACGTTCCTTCGCACGAGACTTCTCTTCATCCCGTCGCGCACCGCCGAAAGCTACATCAAATTTATATTTATCAAGTGCCTGCTTTAAGCCTTGTGTTTTCATCACGTCAGTATGTACTGCTGAGCCATGTGTAAATGGACTGATATTCATATCCACGCCATCCTGGTTGATATGGACGAGCAACTCCAATGCATTGTCTTTTACAAATTGTTCTCGAAACGCAATCATTTCGCGAAATTTCCAAGTGGTATCCACATGCATGATTGGGAATGGAGGTTTGGACGGATAAAAAGCTTTCATTGCCAAATGCAGCATCACACTGCTGTCTTTACCAATAGAATAAAGCATGACGGGATTTGAGCAGGTGGCAGCGACTTCACGCATAATGTGAATAGACTCTGCTTCAAGGCGTTGAAGGTGGGTGAGGTTTTTCATCGAATTAATAATCCTGTTTAAGTGTTATGTACAAATTTAGATCACCTTCTATTTGATCTGGCGTTGCACACCGGTTCAGTGAATTGTTAGTCACCATAAAAAAATACTATGTTAGCATCAATTATCTTAATGCTCCCTTTAGAAAAACAACAAAGCATGATTTTTATCTCCCAATAAGGGGTACCAGGGATATTCCGCCCATTTGTCGCACGCACCGCTGTAACTCCCGTAGTATATGCTTGTAGAGGTGCATTGATTTTTTGATCTTTTATATAGATTTGTCGTTCGATGAGTTAAAATCAATGACTTACATGCCGAATGCGACAGTTGGGAGCGATGTCCCTGGTACCCCATAATGAAAAATGATCGAGGATTGACCGGGTGGGCCACCCCGCATCACCCACATGTAGCTTTTACTTTGCGCTGTTTTACCCGGTTCGTTTAATACTTGAACAGTTGTTTCATCCATTTGTAAAATATTAAGGTAAATATTAAGGGGTCAGAGCCCTTTTCAAGAGCGTTTAGCTGGCCTGCCCCGTGTTGCATATCCTACTTTTTGCTTTAATGCTCTTTCAATCTTTTCTTTAAACTTGTCACTACCCAATGGCGTGCCTGTTTGCCATGCAGCTCTGATCGACTTAATATCATCTTCTTTATGATGCTTAAATAAATCGCGGTATGCTTTCCGTTGAGAAATTTCATCTTTACCAAGGGAAAGATAAATTCCATGTTTCGTGATCAGCTTATTTTTTTTGCCATAAGCATTATGTAAATAACTGGACCATGGATAATCTTTAACATTCTTTACCATATTAGCCCTTAACGGATTTAGTTCGATATAACGCATACAACTCAACAAATATTGT
>Ga0316205_10004006_pt1 | contig 13331 bp, 7 predicted proteins | sample 3monthpyrite_MG_FD_204941 | JGI IMG/M metagenome (GOLD analysis project Ga0316205, IMG submission 204941) | Microbial mat bacterial communities from mineral coupon in-situ incubated in ocean water Damariscotta River, Maine, United States -... | ecosystem: Environmental > Aquatic > Marine >... | reverse complement strand
GCAAGAACGAAGAGGCGATTGAGTATTTCTCTAAAGCCATCGCCATTTTACCCGATTATGTTGACGCCCATAGTAACCTTGGCCTTGTCTATTTTGCCAGGGGGGATATGAAACTGGCGGCGGAGAGTTTCAAAAAAGCGCTCTCGTTGAATCCGAATATGACAGAAGCCCACAGCAATCTGGCGGCAGCATTCCAGAAACTCGGGCAACTGGATGAAGCCATAGACAGCTGCCGTAAGGCCATATCGCTCAAGCCCGATATGGGGAAAGCCCACAATAACCTTGGCAACGTGCTGAGAGATGTCGGGGATCTGGACGGCTCAATCAACAGTTATCGTAATGCCCTCGCTGCCGACCCAGCCAATGTGTCGGCCTGTGATAACCTGCTGTTAACCGAACACTATCGCCCCGGACATGATGCACAGTCACTTTTTAATCTGCATCTTGATTGGGAATTGCGATACGCACAGCAGCTTAAGGCGGCCTGGCCTGTCCATACTAATGACCGAAACCCGGACCGGCGAATTCGTGTCGGGCTTGTATCGCCGGACCTCGGAAATCATCCTGTCGGTTACTTTGTTGTCGGGCTTCTGGAGAAATTGCAAGGGTCCAGCATTGAAACCATATGTTATTCGGATCGCAATGAAGATTGGCTGACCGAACGCATTAAAACGGCTTCCAGTGGCTGGCGAGACACGCGCGGAATCCCTGATTCAGACCTTCCAGGCAGGATTATGGCTGATGAAATAGATATTCTGATTGACCTCTCGGGGCATTCAGCCGGGAATCGCCTGCCAGTTTTTGCCTGCAAGCCAGCACCTGTGCAGGTGGCGTGGGCGGGTTATGTTGGGACAACCGGCCTTTCGGCAATTGATTATCTGATATCTGATATTCATTCCACCCCTGTGGAGGATGAACCTTACTACAGTGAAAAGATTATCCGCATGCCGGACGGTTGGTTGTGTTATACGCCGCCTGCGTATGCGCCTGATGTAGGGGCATTGCCATCAACCACAGGGGAGGGCGTGACCTTCGGGTCATTTAACAATCCCGTCAAACTGAACGAAGGCGTCATATCTTTATGGGCCAGGGTTCTGCAAGCGGTTGAAGGATCAAAATTACTGATCAAATTTCGGGGGATTGATTCAGCCGCCAATACAAACAGACTGACAACCATGTTCGAGGTTGCCGGGATTGATCGTTCCCGGCTGATTCTAGAAGGGGGTTCGCCGCACGAGGAATTACTTCAACGATATAATGACGTCGATATAGCTCTTGATCCGTTTCCCTATTCCGGGGGACTGACGACGTATGAGGCGTTATGGATGGGCGTGCCGGTGATCACTGTTCCCGGCAAAACGTTTGCCAGCCGCCATTCGCAAAGCCATCTGATGACCCTTGGTTTGCCCGAACTTGTCGCGCGTGACGAAAATCATTACGTTGAACTGGCTGCGGAACTGGCGCAGGGTACGGAAAGGCTCGCGGGGCTTCGATCTGGCCTGCGTGACATGATGGCGGCATCCCCGGTTTGTGATAAACAGAAATTTGCCGACGGGTTTTCCACTTTGATGAGAGATATCTGGCAAGACTGGTGCCAGGCCGAAAGTTAATCCTCTTTTAATTGCAAGGGAGTAGGGTTTTACCCGATTAGGATAATATCTACAGAGAGCGCTGGTTAGTATGCCCAAAAGCAAAAAGAGAAAGAAGAAGGCGGTGCCAGCGCCTGCCCGTATTAAACCGAAAATTGCCATTGTTCCGGTGCAAACCGACCCAGTTATCATCAAGTTATTAGAGTCTGGTACCAATCTTCAAAATGCCGGGAATTTTGCTGAAGCTGAAAACCATTACCGTAAGGTTCTTGAGTTACAACCCGAAAACCCGTTTGCTCATTACCTGATCGGCCTGATTGCTCACAATATTGGCAAACCAGACCTGGCCATCGATTATCTGTCCAGGGCGATTTCGCTTTTCCCGAATTTTGCCGATGCACATTACAATTTGGGCGTGGTATATCAGGCGATTGGCAGGAACAATGATGCAATTACCAGCTACAGATCTGCGGTTTCCCTTGATCCAACACATGAGAATGCCCTTAACAATCTTGGGAACGTCTATCAGGTTGAGGCGCGCTCACTTGAAGCCGTGAACTGTTTTGAAATATTGCTGGCGCAGAACCCCAACTATTCAGGAGCCTATGTTAATGTGGCGAGTGCATACGTCGCTCTTGAACGGTTTGATGAGGCTTTGGACAGTCTTGAAAAGGTGCTCTCTCTAAACCCAAGCTTTGCGGAAGCCCATAATAATCAGGCCATAATATTGGAAGATTTGAATAGAGAAAACGAGGCCGTGTCGGCCTATAATCGCGCGATTGAAATTAAGCCAGACTATATGCATGCTTTATATAGCCTGGGTGTGTTGCAGATGAAATTAGGCAACGCAGAGGACGCCATCGCCGCCTTACGCAAAGCGATTTCTCTCCAGCCCGGGTTTGCAATGGCGCACCGCGTATTGGCATTTATTAAAAAGCATGACGCTTATGATGATGATATGCGGGTCATGGACGAAATTTTTAATCACCCGAATTGCTCGGATGATCAGAAAATGGACGTGGCGTTCGGGCTTGGTAAGGCTTTTACCGAATTAGGTGAGCATGAAAAGTCATTTGAGTATTATATGGCGGCAAATGATTTGCGGCGGAAGGCGACGACATATAGCACGGCAGCAGAATCTGCGCGGTTTGAAAATGTTCGTCAGCATTTTAACGAAGAATACTGCGCAAATTTTGATGCATCTGGCGATACCGGCAAAGGTCTGATCTTCATTCTGGGGATGCCTCGATCAGGAACGTCACTTGTCGAGCAAATTCTGGCCAGCCATTCAAGAGTGTATGGGGCAGGGGAGCAATCTTATATTCAGAGAATTTGTGGCGAAATTGAAAAAGCTACGGGGCATTCCTATCCCAGGTCTTTATCCGGTCTGACATCAAAGGATTTCGATGATCTGGGCAAAGATTATGATCATCGTTTGCGTCGGTATTCTCCACAGTCGCCTGTCATAACTGATAAAATGCCGGCAAATTTTCAATATATCGGGTTTATCAGAAAAGCGCTTCCGGCAGCGAAGGTCGTTCATGTGAAACGAGACCCGATGGCCACCTGTTTTTCGATCTTCACAACTTTTTTCCAGGGTGCCATCCCGTATTCCTATAATCAAAAGGAACTGGGGGAGTATTACTGCCTGTATAAATCACTCATGGATCACTGGCATGCGGTGATGCCGGGCGTTATCCATGACATTTCTTATGAGGCCCTGCTTGATGAGCCGGAGGCTGAAATTCGCTCGCTTCTTGAATACTGCGATCTTGGCTTTGAAGAGGCATGCCTGAATTTCCATACCAATAAACGCACGGTTAAGACAGCCAGCGCCAATCAGGTTCGCAAGCCGATATACCGTTCATCTCTGGAGCGCTGGCGTCATAATGAGACACAATTGTCAGAATTGATTGGGGCTTTAGAAGCGTGCTGACTATTTGAAATCTGCAAGTTGTTCTGCGATGGCGGTGATCGCGTTATCCCAGGGCTCCAAAGTGTCTCTGTAAAAATAAGTAACATCCGGCCCGCGAGGAGAGAGAAGAAAATTACTCCACGGACTTTGCCGCCAGGTGAGTTGCCAGACCGTGGTGCCGACGGCAGCCGCAATCGGTGCAATGCCGGTGGCAACGGACAAAACCATGTCCAGAGATTTCGCCAGTGCCGCGATGTTCTCAATGTCGTCGAACAGATCGATGTCTTCAAGATTATGAATAGGTACACCCAGGGTATCTTTTGCCCAGGCCAGCTGGTCTTCGTAGTTGAAGCACTGCAAATTGATGAAGGTGACACCAGGTGTTTTCAGGATTGGTTCCCATTCGCTCAATTGTGTATAATTCGGTGCGCGCTCGCGGCTGTTGTGCGGGCTTGCCCAACTGATGCCCACTTTTGGTCCAGGCCCCAATTCTCGAAGGTGTTCGGTCCAGTGGGCAACGCGCTCAGGATTGGGGGTGATAAATGCACCAGGGGACAAGCCTTCACTTAGATCTGGCCGCAAACGGTGAAATAAGCTGGCAAGCGGAATGTGGGTGTCAATATCTGTGCGGGTTGCGTCCGTGCTTATATCTTCCGCTATGATTTCAGCTTCCGGAAATGACCGTTGCAATAAGGAAACCATTTTTGGGGTGCACTCAAAGATACAACGTGCCGAGCGTGCGATAACAAGATGGAGTGCCGACGCCCAAATAAGTATGTCGCCGACACCTTGCTCGCCCCACACAAGGATCGTCTTGCTACTTAAGTCCGATGTGCCGTCCCATAAGGGTTGTTTAAATTCGCGTGGAATAAGATTGGCATTTTTAGTCCTGACCTCCCACCGGCGTTCATAGGCGTCCAGGCCTTCCTGCACCCGGTCCAGAGCGAGAAGCGGGAAGGTTTGATTATATATGAACTTCGCATTGTCGGGCTCCAGAACCTCGGCCATTTCAAGATGCGTCAGTGCCTGTTTCTGATCTCCAGACATCCGAAAGCATGACGCCAGACTGTATTCAAAGACGCCTTTTTCTGGCATCAGGGCTTGCGCCTGTTTCAGGGTTTCAACCGCTTTGCTGAATTGACCCATATCGCGGTAGACCAGACCCAGATTATAGATCGCGTCTACCATACCGGGATCCAGGGCCACGACGTTGGCGAAGCAATTGGCGGCTACGGGTAAATTGCCCTGTCGGAAAAGCGTATTGCCCAGATTGAAATGAGTCGGCCCGCTTTTTGGGTTTAGCTGAATGGCCTTCAGGAAAATCTTGATTGCGTCGTCGATCTTACCCTGTGCTTCCAGCGCCAGCGCCAGACTGTTGAAGTATGTGTCCTCCTCTGGTGCCCGATTGGCTGCGTCGGTAAACGCCTGAACAGCCCCGTCCACTTTGCCCTGCATCATTCGCGAAGAGCCCAGCAGGAAATAGCTGTGCGCATGGTCGGGTGCCAGCTTAATGGTATTTAAGTAATGTTGCTCAGCCAAGGCAAACTCCCGGGCGTTAAAAAGGCTGACGCCCTGTTGCAAAACGGTCTCTATCGTTGTGGGCTTTGCGGTTGCCTGGGTTCTGTTTCGTTTATTGCCGGATTTTCGCTTTGGTTTGCGTTTCATAGTAGTGATTTCTAACATTGACGGTGTAATTAATGGGAATTCCGGGCGGACTGATAAAAAAAGTGCCTGAATTCTGCTGAATTATATGGGAAGGATAAGTGCAGTCTTGTCATTAATACAAGCCTTTTAATGGGAGGTGCCCTGCAGCAGGAATGAGAAAAAAGACCCTCTCTAAAAAAAACAGTTGCTTTTCCCTCTGCTGCTGGTATATATGGTCCTGTCCCGTACCAAAGAATTAGGGCGGGGCGCCTGCGCATGAAATGGGCAGGCGAATTTACATAACTTCAGAATGGAGTGGACGATATGTCTGACATTACCCTTACAGCCAGTATGCGCTCGAATCTTCTGCAATTGCAGGGGACGGCAAAACTTATGGATATGACCCAGGGTCGTATCGCAACCGGTAAAAAAGTTAATACCGCTCTTGATGGTCCCGCCGCGTTCTTCACGGCTAAAGGCCTCACCGATAAAGCCAGCGATTTTGCTACCCTTAAAGACAGCATGGGGCAGTCAATTAGTGCTGTTCAGGCTGCCGATAAAGCGATTACCGCTATCACAACATTGATTGAGCAGGCCAAAGGTTTGACCTCAAGCGCGAAATCAGCAACCACAACTGCTGAAAAATCCAGCCTCGCTTCCCAGTATGATGATATCCGTACCCAGATTGACCGTCTGGCCGGTGATGCCGTCTATAACGGTATTAACCTTGTTACGGGTCGTGGAACACTGACGGGCGGTACGTTCTCAGATACAAGTTCTGTCGCTGAAGCCGCAATTACCGGCCTGACAGATTTCTCCCGCATTGGAACGGATACTGCTGAAGGCTCGTATTCAGTGACGATGCAGCAAAAAGTTGAAGGTCAGACATCAGTAAGCAGTGCAACAACAGGTCGCTTTACATCGACCACGGTTGACCTGGATACAGGTACGAACATTGCCGACAGTACTGCACTTGCTTTTGTTGTTGATGGTACGACTGTTGGAACGTTTACCTATACCGATGCAGGCAATAATACGGTTGGTGAGTTTATCAATGCTGTTGGTGCAAACCTTGGTGAAGGTTTTGCCGATGTTTCTGCGTCTCTGTCGGGCAATGAATTGGTTATTACCGCTACGGACGGCAAAAAACTTCAGCTAACCGGCGGTGCGACTATCCTGTCCGAACTCGGCATTACCCATCAGGGGTATCAGACAGGTACGGACGTGACGACAGCTCTTTCCGCTGTTGGTGGCAATGTCAACGTGTGGACCGAAGGGTATTCTCGTGATTCTTCTACAACCGTGACTGTTGCTGTTAGTGGTAACGATCTGGTTATTACCGATGGCACAGACAGCACGACAGTTGCTTTTGCTGATTTTGCTACGGGCGGTGCGACCGGTACGATTAAGACGGCGACGATCAATGATCTGACCGTTAATATCGCTGTTACCGGGACGCTGACAGCCCTGACCGATGGTAACTCCACCACGGTTACCAAAAATCTGGCCTCCGCAGGTGATCGTGCCAACACCACGGATATTGTTGACAACACCACTGCCGTTGAAACCGCTCTTTCCGGCGTTTCCGATGTTTCCATCGTTGGTACAGCGGTTGCTGGCTCCTATTCGATTGAAGTGCAGAAAGAGGTTGCACAACTGCAAACCATCGTTACCGGCACCAATACATTCGCGGCCACCACCACGGATTTGGATACCGGTACCAACGTCACCGATGGCACATCCGTTGATTTCTACATCGACGGCGGATTGGTTGGTCAGTTCGTTTACGCCGATGCCGGTGACAACACAGCGGCTGAGTTGGTGACCAAGGTTTCCACCTTCGCCGACATCACCGCCACGCACACAGCAGGCCAGGGTATTACCTTTACGACGACAGCCGGCAAGGTTCTCGAAATTCGTGAGACCCTGGTTGGTGCAAACGGATTATTGAGTGATCTCGGTATTACCGCAGGCGTGCAAAACGAAACCACGGGTACGGAAGTCTACGACCTCACGTCAGGCCTCGGCATGACGGGCGGCGAACTTTATGCCCAGGTGTCCGGCTATACATCCGACAACACCACCAACATGACCTTTGCCATCAGCGGCACGGATCTGGTGATCACAGACGGAACCAGTAGCAACACGGGTACCATCGCGCTTTCCAGCTTTAATGCTGATGGCGTGGACTCGGTGACTGTCGGCGATTTGACGGTTAAGCTGGTTACGTCCAACGCCAATCTGTCAACCAACGCCAACCCGGTGGTGGCTCAGAGCCGCGTACCAGTGGCACAGGTTAATTACTTAGCCGTTACCGGTGCGTTCACAGCTGGTGATGCGGGTGACCAATTCCGTATCACGGTTGATGGTACAAACTACGACTATACCACAACTGCGGGTGATACGACGTTGGCTGGTGTTATGGCCGCTTGGGAAGCCGCGCATACAGCAGCTTTGGCAACGGCAGGTTTTACTACCAGTGACGCAGCGGCTGATGGTTCTATCCTGATTACCGCCAATACTGCAGGTAAGAGCTTTACCACTGCCATATCCGAACTCAACGATACGGGCGGTGATTTTGCCACGACACAGACGATTGATGGTACTGGTACATCCGTTCTTAACGTGACCGAACAGAAATCCATCACGGTTGCTGGTACGGTTGATGCCGGTGACGTCTATACGGCGACAGTCGGTGGCACGACCGTCAACTTTACGGCGGCCAGTGGTGCGACCACGGTAACCGCAGTTGCATCCGGTTTGGCTGCGGCGATCAATGCCAACGGCACCATCGCGGCTCTCGGTACGGCCACTTCGGCTCTCGGCGTTGTGACCTTCACCGAAGACGGTGATGTTGGTGGCACGTCGACGATCTCTTCCACGGGCACAAACGCAACGACTTCTTCATTCGGCGCGGATGGTACAAGCACCACCCAAACCCTGAAGAAGTTCGGTGCTTTCACCGCGACGGGTGATGCCCGTTACAAGATCTCGTCGAACGGTGCCACGGAAACGGTTAATATCGACACCTCGTCGACGACTGCCGTTACCGCATCCAACACGGCCTGGGGAAATGCCCTTAGCCTGACGGCTGATGATGCGGCAGTGGTTGCTGGTGAAAAATCGGTGTTAACGGTCGAAGATAACTCCGGTTTGTTCCAGGCTGTTGTTACGTCTAACAGCGCGACCAACAAGGTCAATGTCTCTGCCAGTTCCAATACCACTGTTAGTTCCTCAAACAGTGCCTGGGGATCAACGGTTGGTATCAAGGGTGATGATGCGTTGATGGTTGCCGGTCAGACATCTACGCTTGCTGTAACCAGCACCGGTGGTACTGGCGAAAACGACATGCAGGTTGACTTTAACCAGGACGCTACAGCGTTCATCAACGTGCAGGCAGTTGACGTTCGCGCCAATGGTTTGGGCGTTAACTCCGCAGTCAATAACTGGGCCACAACGTCCAACATTGATGCGGCGATTACCGAACTGAACGCTGCGTTGACAACTCTGCGCTCCAATGCACAGAACCTGTCAACCAACCTCAGTGTTATCCAGACACGTGAAGACTTCACCGCTAACTACATCAATGCCTTGACCGAGGGTTCCGATAAACTGACCCTGGCCGATGGCAACGAAGAAGCGGCGAACATGTTGATGCTGCAGACACGTCAGCAACTGGGTATTCAGGCCCTGAGTATGGCTTCCCAGTCTGCACAGTCTGTGTTGTCACTGTTCAGATAATCGATACCGATACGGGGGGAGCAGAAAGCTCCCCCCAGTTATCGTTCTGCTATCGTATTATATTTATTATTTTCCCTATTTTATTATTTACTGTTTATTATATTTTTCGCGCCTAAATTAAGCGGTTGCTATTTAATTAGTTGTGCTAACTCCGGAGAGCAAAATGGCTCTAAAGTTAAGCCTCAGAGAAAACGAAAAAGTCATAGTCAATGGTGCGGTGATTTCCGCAATTGGCCGATCGTGTGATATTTTGTTTCATAACCGCGCCAGAATTCTTCATGAAAAAGATGTCCTGACGGACACGGAAATTTTTGAAGCTATGGAAAAAGAGGGCACGTCACGTAGTGACAGCTGGCTCTATTATCTCATTCAATTGATCTACATTGACCCTGACAGCAGTGAAAGATTAATCAATCAACTGTCCGATACGATTGGTCTTTTAAAAGCGGATCATCCGGATCTAATACAGGAAATTGATGAAATCATAGGCGATATTGCAAACGGTGATCTGTTTTTTGCCATGAAAAAGTGTCAGAAAGCTTTCCCCGATTGCCTGAGTCCGAAAAACAACAAGAAGGCGGAACTGCAGGATGCAGACTAAAGCACAAGCGTATGAGCAAATTCCATCTGCCGATGATCCCAGAAAAGTTGAAGCATGGGGGTTAATGAAGGCGGCAACCGGTTTGGAAAATGCCTGCAAGGACCCCGAAGATGATGATGCTCTTCGCGAAGCCTTGCGGATGAATCAGGTTTTATGGACGATTATTCAGACAGCACTTCTTGAAGAAGATTGCCCTTTGCCGGCGGAGCTTCGGGATAATGTAATTACCCTGTCTATTCTGGTTGATCGCACGACGTTCTCCTGTTTGGGGGATCTGGATCGCGATAAGGTCCCGTTTCTGATAAATTTAAACAGGCAGTTGGCAATGGGATTATTGGAAGGTGTGGATGCTGTTGAAGCAACGCCATCCGAAGGGCCGGGTCCATCACCGGCACAGGGACCAACAAGTTTTGATGTTTAGAAAATGAGCGTCATTCGGAGGAACTGTTATGGAAGTCGGTCAAGAGTTTAGCTCACAAAAAGGAGCCCAGGTGTGGGAGAGCAAAAAGCGCGACCTCATTAATGACAATTTGAAAACCGCCCGGGAAATTGGGCGGGTCCGAATGAATAATGCCAGGTTAAATGTATTCAGCTCATTGTCGGCTGGAGACAAGGTAGATAATTTTAAATTTCATGTCGATTCAACAGGTGAATTAAAGCTTGCCGATTTCCGTGAAGGCGAAGCGCGCTTTCAGGTCCTGAACAAAATGGGCCGAGTAATCGCAGACAGCGATGAAAATACAAGGCTGCATTATCAGAAATTTCAGCAGATGCAGTCACCGGACGGGGCAAAATGGAAGCCCGGCGAATATTATATCAAGGTCATTCGGGAAGATAGAAATATAGATACGAAAATTCCCTATTCGATTCAGCTTCAGATGGGGACGGAAGTTAAAAATGACTATGATACGATCGAGTATGAAGCACCGGCTCCTGAACCCGGTGCGCCTGCAATAGCAGAAGATGCCGGACCGCAAGTAGATGGCAGTGCCTCAACACAGGGCGGTGCAATGTTGGCCGGAATGCTTGTCGCCGGTTTGAATTACATTGATGATATGATGAATTCTGCTGTGGAACTGTTATTCGGAGCCGGCAACAGATAGCGCCTGAAATATTGTAATTTCCACAAATAGTTGTCAAAATTTTATCACTTTCTGCCATATATCCGGCGTGTTCGGTATGTGCGGGACACTTGGTCTGTGAAATGGTTAAAAAGATGCTAAATATATAAGAATAATGGCTTTTTTTTGAATTATTTTGAATTATTTTCTAGGAGTTACGCCTCCGATCTGTTAGTATATTAATAAGGATTTCTTTTTCCTTGATACGCACAGAAGGTGGCAATCATGCTAGATATGGATGTAAAATCAGCCCAGGCGTCGCAGTATACGACGGCTCGGCCAGCAGCAAAGGCAAGCAGTCCTACTGCGGCCCCGGCTGCTAAACCTGCGGCCATTCAGCCTGCGGAATTTGTATCATCCCCGAAAGGGCGAATCGACTCTGATAGCGGTATGTTTGTTATTCAATTCCGTGACCGGAGTTCCGGTGAAGTTACGATGCAATTTCCCGCAGAAAAAGCGGCTGGAGTATATAAAAAAGCAGAATCTCTGTCGACTTCCGGGACATCTGGACAGTCTGCACCTGCGCCCTCACCTGTAACGCCGCCAACAACGGCTCCTGCTCCGCAGGAATCAAAGGCACCTGATGCACCTAACGCAACGGAGACATCTACAGAAGCGTAAGGGTGGTTATTAAAGCCAAGGCTTTGTTCCGGGGGGTATGAAGGTTTGTGATTTAGTGTTCGAAGAACAATGGTTCTTCGGCGGTTTTTGTATGTCTGAAACCAATCACTTTCTAAGTTGGTTTCTTGACGCCTCGATCACATCTACAGGAAGTTCGTCAGGCTAAGTTGTTTGATTTTCGCAAACACCTGGAATGAGGCCTCAAGAGCCTGTTGGTCATCAAGCATTTTGGTGATGGCTTCGGTGATATCAATGTTCTCCATGTCAGAGATATTGGTTTTCAGAAACGACGAATACCTCGAGTTAATTTCGTTGGTGTCCTGAATCAAAATTCTGCGATAGCCGATATCAATTTGGACTTTCTCAAGGCTGCTGGTGAGTTCCTGCACGCCAAACGGAGATTTGTTTGATGTATTGCGATTGATCGCACCATCAATAAGCGCGATGACGGCATCAATTCTGTCTGTGTTCTGGTCAAGACCGCCTTCACTTCCGTATTGTCCCTGGGCGATGATCGCCAGGCCGCGGATGATTTTTTCAAAAGCCGGGTCCGCAGCATTTAAGTCATTAATAAAGCTACGAGATTTGTCGACACGATGAACAGAACTAACCTGGTCACCTGCGTAATACGACGTTGATTTTACGGTTCCGGTCGTTTTCTCAATGGTAAAAGTCGGGGTGCGGGAATCCGTGCTGCCATTGCCTCCATTACCAACAGGTAGCTTGCTGCTCGTGGCCAGGGTGAGTGTTTTTCCATCTGCAGAAACGGAGTCGACGATATATGTTCCATCATCAAAAGTGGAATTAGAGACCGTAATAGCCATCCCCTGGCTTACCCCACTGAAAAACCCGGCATCAATGCTGCTGATTGTATCTTTACCGGTCCCACCATCAGTGAAAATTGTTGCACTGTTTCTCGCCGTATTTGTGAAAAACGGAGTTGTCTGTGATCCCTGGTCACTAAATCTTTGGGTTTTAACCAAAATTGTATTCGACGTAGTGTCAATACCCAGGACCGTATAATCACCATTATTGGAATCAATGGAAGCGTCCGAAACTATAATTTTTTGTCCGATCGTGATCCCATCAAGGCTGTTGTCTGTATAAGTGATTTTGTCAGGGGTTGATCCTGTATTTCGGGTGAACGTAAGCGACGGGTCATCGGCGACAACACGGGCGTTATTGTTCCCCTGGTCCTTAAACTCAATGACTCCCTGTGCGGCGGTGGCGGTTGTCAATTGGCGAGAAACGATATCGATGCTTTTGCCATCGCTGCTGACAGCGCCGACGGTGTAGGTTCCATCGTTCAGACCATCAACGGACCCGGATACTGTAAAGGTCGATCCTTTGTTCATACCGGCGAACTCAGCCGATGTTGACGTGATGCGGCTGACACCCATGTTGATGTCAGAATTGATGGCGTTGATCAATCCGTCACGGATATCAGATAGCCCGGCTTCTGCGCCTGTCACGGTATATGTGGCCGTAACACCGTCAATTTCCAGGGTGTAGACATCCCCGATCTCAACCGAGCCAGCGATCGTCAGGGTATCGACCTGGGCAATTTGAATGCCGCTTGTGGTCGTGGTTGTAAATGTTGAGGTGTTGTCTGCGGTTGTTCCGGTCGTTGGGGTGGTCAGAGTTGTTTTAAAAGCTTTGCCCCGGGTTTTGGCACTTAACGTCAACTCACCATCCGTGCTTCCTGTTCCGGCCTCGACGATTGCGCTCATTTTCGGGTCAGCATTGATGGCGGAGATGATGTTGGCCCGAATGGTTTGTAACGAGGTGTCGGTGACAGAAACTGTATAGGTTATTGCATTGCCATCTACATCGAAGGTGTATTGGTCGCCAACTTCAACTGTTCCGGCAATTTTTACTGTATCGACCTGGGCCGTTGTTATGATGTTGTTTTTGGTAATGGACGATAGCGTATTGTCGGCGGTTGTTCCGGTTGTTGGTGTGGATGTCGTGGTGGTGAAGTTATATGCGCCACTGTCTGAAGTGATCGTCAGCTCGCCATTTCCAACACCAGCAGCGGCGGTTACCAATGGCCCTAATGTACCATCGGCATTAATTGCGGCGACCAGCCCGGCCCGAAC
>Ga0316205_10004005_pt1 | contig 13331 bp, 12 predicted proteins | sample 3monthpyrite_MG_FD_204941 | JGI IMG/M metagenome (GOLD analysis project Ga0316205, IMG submission 204941) | Microbial mat bacterial communities from mineral coupon in-situ incubated in ocean water Damariscotta River, Maine, United States -... | ecosystem: Environmental > Aquatic > Marine >... | reverse complement strand
AAGTAGACCGGTCAATACTAAAAATAATATCACCACCCAGGCGCGGTGATTAAATACCCAGTTACTGATGCTTTCTGCTGTTGATAGCTTGTGATTCAAAATTCGATTTTCTCTATACCAGCTTCACCAACTGCAATAAAACTACCATCCTTGCATTCAGTTAGTCCCACTCTATGATTACGCTGAGTAGATTGCTTGCGAACCAAAGTCTCGCCATCAGTACTGTAAAAAAGTGTACCGGCATCACCTACCATAACCACTGAGCCACTAGAGGACTGTAGCGCTGCTGATAATGAGTTTTGAGTATTGATACTCATTTTTGTCCAGCTATAACCCAGGTCAGGTGTGGCATAGACATGGCCTCGCATGCCGTAAACCAATAAACTGTCATCGCTTAATGCAAGACTGCCAAAAAAACTTCCATCATAAGGTACTTTTAATTTCTCCCAGCGATCACCTCGATCGACAGACAAATACACAGCGCCTGCTTCACCGCTGACAACTAACTCACTACTCGGCATGACAGAGATACTATATAGATGAAAATCATCTTCACCATACAATGTTTTTGTTTCCCAGTTCTCACCGCCGTCAGAGGTATATAAATAACTACCATAGGCACCAACTGCAAGACCATGCTGTTTATCCAGAAAGACCACATCGAAAAGTGCTTCCCCGGATTCTATGTTTTCATGCACCAGCCGCCAGTCCTTACCTCCATTATCAGTTTTGAGAATGATGGCATCATGTCCCACGATCCAACCATTGGATTCGTCTATAAAGTAAACCGCATTGAGAGTAGCCTGGGTTGGAACAATGACTTGTTGCCAGGTTGATTGACACTGGTCAGCGATCAATACATGACCACGTTGACCAACTGCTATGTACGATTGACCAGTGCTGGCAATATCTAGCAGTAAACTTTGAGCAGCTAAGGGAGAGGATGTGGATACTGAATTAGCGTAATTTGCATTAAGACTGCAAAAACTGAGCAAGCAAAAAATGGTAATAAATGTTTTTTGTCCCATCATCTCATAACCATAAGCACATGCGATCAGACAACATTTGCAACTCAGAAACGTGAGAAAATTTCAGGACTAGCGGTTACCCTCTCGTCGCAAGGAGGACGGTGTGTAGTTTGATTTTTTTCGGGTGATGTTAAAATCATACATATCTTCCTTATTATTTAATCCCAGTGCCAGATAGCGGTTGGACTGCAAGTCATAGTGAACCTCAAGGGTTGTCCATAACAAGGGCTGATCATAATAATTGATGACATGGCCTTCACTGACACGCCAGATTTCACCACGGTTATCATACTTGTCAACCACCAGCACCTGCCAACTGTCTTCATCAATATAGAATACACGTTTTGCATAAATATGCCGCGCATCTGGCTTTAATGTGGCCTCCACAACCCAGACGCGGTGACGTTCATAGCGTGTTAATTCGGGATTGATATGCCCAGGTTTCAAAATATCTGCGTAGTTTAGCGAGTCGGAATGTAATTGATAACTGTTATAAGGAACAATCATTTCCTTTCTGCCAATTAAATTCCAGCTGTATCGATCAGGAGCGCCATTAAACATATCGAAATCGTCATTAGTGCGCAGTCCATCAGATGCAGTACCGGGATTATCGTAAGAGACATTCGGTGCACGTCGCACACGGCGTTGACCGGGGTTATAAGTCCAGGCATGACGTGGCTCCTTGACTTGATTTAACGTCTCATGAACTAATAACACACCACCCGCCAATCGGGCCGGTGCATTCACAGCCTGCTTGAAGTAGAGCAACATGTTATCCAGATCATCTAAGGTCACATTATCTTTGCTGTATTGAAAATCGAATTCATCTTCCAGCTTGACCAGAGTGTAGTTACCGCTGGCAGTAACGGCGGCCTGATTGATATGGCGTTTAACGGCATTACCTCGATAACGCACAATATGATTCCAGATAGCCTCAAGGCCATTAGCTGGAATCGGAAATGGAATTCCAATAATAGTATCGGCGATCCCATTGCCGTCATCCACGAGCCGCGCCTTTGTCGCATTCGCTTTGGTCGCATCGTAGATTCTTTGCGGATAGGATGCACTGCGATGTGTTGGGTAGACATTTAATTTATAGCCAGGATATTGCTTCATTAGTGCAATATGCCCCTGTGTTAATAAGTCAGCATATTGCTGAGCGTTATTAGCATCTATTGTGAACAGAATTTTATCACTGGCATATGGATCGGGATGATGACTACCTGCTTTGTAATTTGCAGGTGGCGTTGTAATCCCGCCTGTCCATGCCGGTATGCTGCCATCGGCATTACCTGCCTTGATGGCTCCCAATGGACTTAATTCTTCGCCCAGTTTAGCCGCTTGTTCCTCACTGATAGCAGCATAACTGATAGCCAGATGAACACTGCATAAGATACTGCCCAATATGATTATTGATTTTTTTTTCATCTGCTTAACCTAAAAAGAATATTTGACATTCATGGCAACAAAATCACGGTCACGAATTTGATTAAATTCGCCGCCACCAAAATAATTGGTATAACTGAAATCAGCGGTCCACTGATTGAGATAGTTGACACCTAAGCCCAGTGTAATTGCCTTCCGGCCTTCGACAAAATTACCACCTGGGCCCGGTGATGTTCCATTCACGTCATGTGAAAAAGCAAATCTCGGTGATAAGGTTGCTGCACCAATTGCTGAGTCATAATCGAGTCGCGTAACGAGTCGATAACCCCAGGAAGTCGCATCGGCGAAGCCATCACTTTGAAAGGAACCATCTGGAACGGTGGCTGCGCCAGCTGCTGGGTTACCAGGTCGACCCGTACCAGGGCCTTCAAAACGCAACGTAGATTTATTTGGCATATCCAACACATGTGTAATACCAGCTTCAGCCAGGACTACCCATTGATTAGCGCCAAAAGGATTACCTGCACCAAACACTTTGGTAGAAGTCATTTGGTATTGCAACACATCCAGTTCTCGGTAGCCCTGGATTGTCTGACCTGCACTAAAGCCACTCAATTGCGAAGGAACTCCAATGGCATCAAGTCGCAAGGCTGCGAATAGAATTTCAACATCATCAATCTGAAAGGGTGCATCCTTTCGATAAGACAGCTCCCCTTGAAGCGCAACTCCGGATTCATTCAATACGGTATTATAGCTAATCCCAAATAATTGAATGTCTTCAGGGTACTCCACGAAATAAGCACCAGTCGCGGCAGCTCCAATAGTACTGGCTGCTATGCCGCTGATAATCGGTAGGCGACTATGATAGTTTATGAAGAAGAGACCAAATTCCGTTTCATTCAGATCTGGAGCAAAGATTCGCATAGCCAGACCGAACTGGCCACTGTTACTGGCATCACGATCATTAGCACGTGGTACACACCTGGCTATAAACGTGGGATTGGTTGGTGGGAGGCCTGTACATACTGTATCAGGAACAAAGCCAAAACCAGTGGTGACATAAGCACCGCCATCACTGGCGAAATCATTGGTACTAAAATAAGTGCCGCGTGGATCGATCTCTGTATGTTCAAAGCGCGCAAGATAAACGGCCTCAAGGCTGACGTTTTCATTAATTTCTTGTGAAGCCCAAATCATCGGGACGGGTAACAGAGCCTCACGCAATTCTGCACCAGGTATTCGCAACTGGGACACATCGATGGGATTTAATACATTAATAGAATTCTGGATAAAGGTGCTTTCACCCCAACTGACTACTTGATTTCCTGCACGAACATCCAGCGCTTTGCCTCCTACGTCAAAACTACCACGCACATAGGCATCTAATAATCTTACATCTTTTCCAACCTTATCTTTTGCCTGTGGCGATAACTGCTGTTTGTCATTATTATGAAAATCATAAAAATAACTGCCGCGGACAAAAGCGCCAAAGTTTTTATAATCCATATCCAGTTCGTGGGTAACTTTGACTGCATTGGAAATCAGTCCTTTATTATAATTTTTATTACCATCATCACCATTCGCTGAATAGGCTCCACCACCTGCTGATATGGCAACCAGTGCAGGGTCGCGGGATTCAATACGTCTGGCGGCTCCCCAGGAAATAGTTGTATCGAAATGCCCATCAAGCTCACCACTTTCAAACTCGATGGCATGTACGTACGTCGTGGGAGTTTGCAAACCGATTAATAACAATCCGGGGAGCAGCGACTTTATATTCATATAAACCTTCTTTGTTTATATACGCCAATGTTTTTCAATTAGAAATTGAAATCAATTAACGTATTAGTTAACACTTATATTTTTATAGACTCGGCAAATTACAATTCGCCAGTCCTATCACTTATTGAGTTGGGTTAACCTAATAATTAGTAAAAGTCTTGTGAGTTTATCTTTTATACAGAGGAAATGTGGCTGAAACAAGCGTGAAAATTAAATTGCACAAAAGTTAACGCATATTAATGGTTACATTTTATAAATATTTGAAGGATAGGGCCGAGAAGATTAGTTAACCCTAATATGCAGGGAGAGATTCGGATTGTCCAGATATCTCGATATTGAAATTCGATTGACATTCAGACTGTTAAGTACTGGCTGATCACCTCCTTATCCAGAGAAGTCATTTCTCCATTGGCGACTGTCTTGCCACGATCCATGATAATAAATTCCTTGCCGACTTTTCTTGCGAAGGGTAATTTTTGTTCAACCAGTAGCACAGTTAAACCTTCCTGCTGATTTAATTTGATGATGACATCAGCAATTTGTTGAACAATATTGGGCTGAATACCTTCAGTGGGTTCATCAAGGATCAATAATCCAGGATCCAGGCATAACGCACGACCAATAGCCAGCTGTTGTTGCTGCCCTCCTGATAGATCGCCGCCACGTCGCTGGCGCATTTGTTTTAATACAGGAAAAAGTTCATAAATTTTTTCAGGGATATGACGTATTTTGTCACGCCTCGAGTCGAGACCTATTTTCAGATTTTCCTCAACGGTGAGTAATGGAAAAATATCTCGTCCCTGTGGGACATAACCGATGCCAGCTCGGGCACGGGATTCGGCTGGCTTACCTGAGATTTGTTGATCACTGTAAATAATTTCTCCAGACTTGATCGGTACCAGACCCATAATCGACTTTAACAAGGTCGTTTTACCGACACCATTACGACCCATCAGACAAACACAACTTCCCTGTTCAATCGTCACATTAATATCCCAGAGCGTATGACTCTCATTATAAAATTGATTTAATTTGGTAATAGTTAACATACTAGCTTCCGAGATAAACTTCTCTGACGCGATCATTATCCTGAACCTCATCCATGTTGCCTTCTGCAATCACACTACCTTCATGTAGCACAGTGACCGTACTGGCAATGCTTCTTACAAAATCCATATCATGCTCTACTACCACCACCGAATGATGCCCGGCTAGCTGCAACAGTAGTTCGGCTGTTTTGTCCATTTCCTGATGGGTCATACCCGCAACCGGTTCATCAACTAACAAAACCCTCGGGTCATGCATGAGTAACATACCGATTTCCAACCACTGCTTTTGGCCATGCGATAATAATTTTGCCGGTAATTGACTTTGCTCCTGTAAACCAACCAGTTCCATAACTTCCATGATGCGACTTTTTTGTTCAGCACTAAGCCGTGCCCGGATACTTGTCCATACCGCCTTATCCATTTTCATCGCCAATTCCAGATTCTGGAATACGCTATGCTCGGGGAATACGGTTGGCTTCTGAAATTTTCGACCCACACCGGCTTCGGCAACTTCGGACTCATTCATGCGAGTCAGATCAATACTTTGACCGAGAAAAACCCGACCTTTATCAGGTCTGGTTTTACCAGTAATGACATCCATCATGGTTGTTTTACCCGCGCCATTCGGCCCAATGATACAACGCAGTTCACCATCATGAATGTACAGACTCAAGTCATTCAGCGCCTTGAAACCATCGAAACTTACACTGACATTCTCGACATACAATATAGTACCGTGCGAAACATCAATCTCACTCCGATTGACTGCATGGCTTCCACTCATCGGATAGCGACCCTCGGCGACAAAATCGAACACTCGATCACGTCGCATGGTTTCGCGTAGCTGTTCAAGTGCCTTCATGAGGAGGCCTGTTGTTGTTTATTTTTTATACGATCAAACACACCGACTATTCCGCGCGGCAGGAACAGGGTGACCAACACAAACAAGCCTCCAAGAGCAAAAAGCCATACTTCGGGAAATACGCCTGTGAAATAGGTTTTGGCATAGTTCACCAGAATGGCCCCAATCACTGCGCCATACAAGGTTCCACGTCCACCTATCGCCACCCAGATGGCTAGCTCAATAGAATTCAGAGGTGAGAATTCGCCCGGATTAATAATGCCCACTTGCGGGACATACAGGGCTCCAGCTATCCCGGCTATTACCGCAGAAAATACAAACATCCAGAGTTTATAGCGCTCTACGTTATAGCCGATAAAGCGCGCTCTATCCTCAGCATCGCGAATACCAATCACCACCCGCCCAAACTTTGAATCCACAACATAGCGACTCAGTAAATAAGTGAGTAATAAAGCAATACCTGTGATAAGAAATAACACAATCCGGGTAACATCGGACTGTAAATCAAAGCCTAATATATCCTTGAAATCTGTCAGCCCGTTATTACCACCAAAACCCATTTCATTGCGAAAAAAAGCCAGCATTAATGCATAGGTCAATGCCTGGGTGATAATAGACAAATAGACACCGGTGACGCGAGAGCGAAAAGCCAGCCAACCAAACAAATAGGCGAGCAAACCGGGAACCAGAACCACCATTAACATGGCAAACCAGAACATATCAAAACCATGCCAATACCAGGGCAGTGCATCCCAGTTTAAAAAAACCATAAAGTCCGGTAGCACCGGATTGCCATAAACACCACGATCACCGATCTGACGCATCAGATACATACCCATGGCATAACCACCCAGCGCAAAAAATGCACCGTGTCCCAAACTGAGTATGCCGCAGTAACCCCAGACTAAATCGAGTGCAATTGCCAATAAGGCAAAACTTAAATATTTGCCCAGTAATGTGACGGTATAAGTGGAGAGATGAAATACCGAATCATGAGGAACCAGGAGGTTTAATACAGGCACTGCAATCAGCACGATGATTAGCACCGAGAGCATGCGATCCCCGCCTTTATCCTGGTCCAGTAATTGTGCGAATAAGTATTTTGCCAGCATGATTAACTCTCGACTGCACGACCTTTTTGCGGAAACATTCCACGCGGTCTTTTTTGTATAAACAGAATAATCAACACCAATACCAGAATTTTGGCCAATACCGCGCCAGTGGCCGGTTCAATAAATTTATTAAACACACCCAGAGACATGGCACTGACAAAAGTTCCCCACAGATTTCCGACACCACCAAATACAACCACCATGAAGGAATCAATAATGTATGCCTGACCAAGGTTTGGCCCTACATTCGTTAGCTGGCTTAAAGCGACACCGGCCACGCCTGCAATACCCGAACCCAGACCAAATGTCAGTGCATCCACCCATTCAGATCGAACACCCATCGCTTTCGCCATAGGTCTATTCTGTGATACCGCACGAACCTGTAAGCCCAGACTGGTTTTTTTCAATAGTAATAGCAGGAAGAAAAATACGATAAGGCTGAAAAGAATCACATACAAACGGTTGTAGGTGAGTGACAAAGCCGCATTCACTTGCCACGAGCCACTCATCCATTCGGGCGTAATCACCGACCGGTTCAACGGAGAGAAAATACTGCGAACCATTTGTTGCAGAATCAAACTGATGCCAAAGGTTGCCAGCAAAGTTTCCAGGGGTCTGCCATACAGGAAACGAATAACCGTACGTTCAATCACTACACCAAATAGACCTGCGACCAAAAAAGCCAGTGGTATGGCTACAAATAGTGAATAGTCAATATAATCCGGCATGAGTAACTGCACGACGTACGTGGTGTAGGCTCCAATCATCATGAGCTCGCCATGAGCCATGTTAATGACGCCCATGACACCAAAGGTAATTGCCAGCCCGACGCCTATTAGCAATAACACAGAACCCAGGCTTAAACCAAAGAATGTGGTCTCGATCAGACGATAATACCCCAGACGTGTATCAATTTTTTCAAGGCTCTCTTTAGCCTTGTTGCGTATCACCGTATCTGTCTCTGTGAACTCACCGCTATCATCTTTTTCTAGCAATCGAATCAATCTATTTTTAGCTACAGGGAGATCACTCTTACCTAGTGTTATAATTGCACGTATACGCGTAGCCTGTTCTGCACTGTCAATTCCCACCAATGCGATACCAGTTTGCATGGCCTTGCGAACCTTTTTACTTTTTTCACTTTGTAAATGGTCGCGTAATAATGCTACACCGCTAGTATTAATATTTTTATTAATATTATTGACTGCTTTCAAACGAACGTCTGCATTTTCATCTTCAAGACTTAAACGTGCGATCATGCTACGCAAAAGCCCGCGCAGTTTATTGTTCACCCGTATTTTTTTTAACGCACTTGCTTCAACGATTCCAGATTTTTCCAGTGTCAACACATTCGTGAGCTGATAGTTGTCACCTTTTGCTTGCCTGAAAACCAAAGTCTTATCATCGCGTACATAATAAAGCTGCCCTTCAAGCATATGCTCCATAATGGCCAGCTTTCGAGGATCTTTTAACGAGTAGATTTCAGAGAGAATTTGTTCTTTCTGTTGATAGTTGCTGTCGGTGAGCTGATTAATGAGCGCTTCAAAATCAGGTTTCTCACTGTCTGCTTGCGCGTAGGAATACGAGCCCGAAGACAACAGGAGTACGACTAATATTGTTTTTATAATAATATTCATGTTTTATCCCTGGCTAAATTTATCCAAGGCATGTTGAGGATTTATGGGTGCAATAATCAGCTGGACCAGCCTGATGGCTGGTCCATATTCAGATTAATAATTCTGACCTGAGCACTTCTTGGTTTTAGTGTTGTAGTTACCACACTTCAACTCAACCCAGTCAGAGACAACATCCTTGCTGCCTGGCAAGAAATCAGACCAGGCATCACCAGGTACGGTTCCGTCAGTTTTCCAAACAACATCGAACTGTCCGTTCTCCTGAATCTCGCCAATTAAAACAGGCTTGGTAAGATGATGGTTTGGTAACATTTTCGCAATACCGCCAGTCAGATTAGGAACTTCTTGTCCAATCATAGCTGCTGCGACTGCATCAGTCTCTGTAGTTCCGGCTTTTTCAACTGCCTGCACCCACATTTTAAAGCCAATGTAATGGGCTTCCATAGGGTCGTTGGTGACGCGTTTGTCATTTTTGATGAACTTTTTCCATGACTTGATAAACGCACTGTTCTCCTTGCTCTCAACACTCATGAAATAATTCCATGCGGCAAGATGGCCAACCAGTGGCTTGGTATCAATACCAGACAGTTCTTCTTCACCGACGGAAAAAGCGACAACCGGGATATCTTCAGCAGATACGCCCTGATTACCTAACTCTTTATAAAAAGGTACATTAGCATCACCGTTGATAGTGGATACCACCGCAGTTTTCATACCTTTTGAACCAAACTTTTTGATATCAGAAACAATACTCTGCCAATCAGAATGTCCGAACGGCGTATAGTTAATCATAATATCTTTTTCTGGAACACCTTTAGCTTTTAAATAAGCTTCAAGAATTTTATTGGTAGTTCTAGGATAGACGTAGTCAGTGCCAGCCAATACCCAACGTTTAACACCAATGTCTTTCATCAGATAATCAACAGCTGGTATTGCTTGCTGGTTTGGCGCAGCCCCTGTGTAGAAAACATTCTTTGAAGATTCCTCACCCTCGTATTGTACCGGGTAGAACAGCAAACCATTGAGTTCTTCAAAAACAGGTAATGCAGATTTACGTGAAACCGACGTCCAGCAGCCAAAGGTTGCGGCGACTTTTTCTTTACTAATTAGTTCACGGGCTTTTTCTGCGAACAAAGGCCAATTAGAAGCAGGGTCAACTACAACTGCTTCCAATTTTTTACCGAGCAAGCCACCTTTTTTATTTTGATCCTCAATCAGCATCAACATCGTGTCTTTCAAGGTAGTTTCACTAATTGCCATGGTGCCAGACAGTGAATGCAGTACACCCACCTTGATTGTATCGGCCGCCATGCTGGTATGCATCACCAATGATAGGGATGCAGCCCCTGTCACTAACGCCAGCTTCTTTAATAAATTTCGTTTCATTATGACATCCTCAGATTATTTCTATTTTTTTCAAGCAATAAAAAAGGCCGAATCAATTCATGTTCTGATGAACTGATCCGGCCAATTCCTTAATGAATTTTCATTCCTTAAATATTTACTTCAGGTCAAAGGTTTTGGTATATCCAACAACAACCAGCGGATCGGTATCTACGCCAGCTCCATCATCACTTGCTTTACTGACTGTGAAGCTAATATTGTCATTGAAGCCGTAGCTAACCTGAAAATGGTCGTAATCATTACCAGAATTGGTGCCATCGCCTTGATATGTGCCGTATAAAATATTGAAAGCGCCTATATCAGCTGCAAGGGTGTAATAATCATCTTTGGTAGTACCACTTTCAGCGCCAAGATAAGCTGTAAATGCAACCGGCCCATAGGAAAGACCCAGAACAAAATCGGAAGCATCTGTACTGCTAACACTACCTGCTTGTGAAGGGTACAAGTATTTCCAGTAAGAAATATCGTAACCGAAGTCACCGAAGCTGCCGCCATAACCTAAATACAAGTCTGTTTCATTACCAAGTATGCCTTCATTGGTAGTCCATGCACCGGCATAGAAACCACTGGCATGACTGTAGTCCAGACTACCGTGGAACTGAGGCTCGTTTGGAGTCAGGTTTTGTCCGCGCCATAAGTACATGTTTGCTGCACCCAAAGTGGCTGATACTTCAGCTTGGGCCGCAGTTGTGCCTAACCACAGTGGTGCTGCCATTAAGGCAGACATTGCGACTGGCAAGAGTTTTTTGCTTAACTTCATTTTTTATCTCCTCAGATAATTTATCAAAACTAATTCGTGTTGAGCCCACTGGGTCTACGTTTTATGCAAAGTGCTTTTGCAAGTTGCGTTGATTGTCTACATTGCACAGGCCGTGCCAACATGAAATATAGTATTTATATCAATAATTTATATGACTATGTTGTTTATATGACTAAATGCTGAAATGAAAATGCAACAAAGCTGCACTATTAAAGTGCAATATTATGTGGCAGGTGAGTTATAAAAGTGCATAGTTGGTGGTGAGTAAAACAAGTGAGGATATTTCTGGAAATAATTGAACTGTATTTGATGCTGATGTGCGATCAACACCCTGAGCTCATAGATGTTTTACTGGCATGAAGCTTACGGCGCTGCATACAACTCAGCTTTTATTAAGATTTCAACATGCCATGCTCTATAATAAAAGCTTCTACCGCTTCCAGTCCCTGGCCTGTTTTAAGATTGGTAAACACATAGGGCCGTTCGCCGCGCATTTTTTTTGCATCACGATCCATAACTTCGAGCGATGCACCCACATAGGGAGCCAGGTCGATTTTATTTATCACTAGCAAGTCCGAACGGGTAATGCCCGGCCCACCTTTGCGTGGAATTTTTTCACCGGCAGCCACGTCGATGACGTAGATGGTAAGATCGGATAATTCAGGGCTAAAGGTTGCGCTGAGGTTATCACCCCCACTTTCAATAATAATCATATCCAGATTGCTAAAGCTGCGAGTCAGATCCGCGATGGCAGACAGGTTCATCGATGCATCTTCCCGAATCGCAGTATGTGGGCAACCGCCTGTTTCAACTCCAATGATGCGCTCTTCATCCAGCGCCTGATGCTGAATCAAAAATTGTGCGTCTTCTTTGGTATAAATGTCATTGGTGACCACTGCTATTTGATAGCGATCACGCATTCGTTTGCATATGGCTTCCAGTAAGGCGGTTTTTCCGGACCCTACCGGGCCACCTACACCCAATCTCAATACTTTATCAGACATTTAATTTTTCTCTTTTCTGTTAGGAATTTAGTCATAAGTCGTAAGTCATAAGTCTTTAGTCGTAAGTCTGAAGTCTAAAGACTTATGACTTATGACTTATGACTTACGACTTATGACCTGAACAAACGACTGTATTGCTGCTCATGCTTGGCACTGATGATCGCCAGCCCAGGGAGTGTATAACCTATGTCGTCATCTGCTAATGCCAACGCCGGCAGCGTTAATTCTGCAATCACAGGCTGCAAACGCTGAATAATTTGTTGTCCCGCTGTTTGCCCGAGCGGTACCAGTTTAATCGCCGCTGCAACTTGATTTTCACACCATGACCAGGCCAGCGCCTGAGCAGCTGTCAGCCTATCAATTTGCCAGACTGCACAAGCATGTGCGAAAACGGCAGCGTAAGCATAGGATTGCTCTGTTTGAATAAAATCAATAGTTGGCATTTTCAGGTCTACGAGCAATCGCAACAAGGCACGCGCCAGGTGGATATCTTCCTCTTGCAGTTCAAACGATTCCCGGCTTGCCAGTAAATAATCATTCCACTCATGAAAAGCGACAACGTCATTTTGCTCACTATGGGTATATAGTCGTTTGAAAATGGGGATATCGAGTTTCAATAAACCGTATTCAAGTAGCTGGCTAATCCACTGAAATGCCTGCTCCTGATCAGTTATCCATTGAGCTTCCACGGCCGCTTCCAGGCCACCCGAATAGGCATAGGCGCCAACTGGTAATGAAGGGCTGATCAGTTGCCAGAGCCGCAGCTGGCTGATCGAGTCAGTGTTCATGTGAGTGCACATGCTGACTATAGGCTCCAGCTTCGGGCTCGAAGGGTGCCATTTCTGTTGTGACTTCAATTCCCATACCACGCAACATCTCGTCAAGTACATGATCGTGTTGATAGCGCAAACTCTGGTCACCAATTTGTAAAGCCACGTGTCGGTTACCCAGGTGGTAGGCAGCACGGGTCAGTAACAGCGTATCGCTCAGATGAACGGAACTGACAGATTCATCAGCTGCTTTGACCAGCACCACCACACCTGTCTCTGAACGCAAGCATTCACCGGCTCGAAGAATGTTTCCTCTCTCGAGGATCACCGCAGCCACCTGACCATCATCAAGCTCTGCCTTAAAGCGGCTTTTCTGTCGTGTGTCATAAGGTAGTGTCAACGTGGTGGTATAGCCATGACAATGAGCAAGCTTGTCGTTAAAGGTCAGCATGTCATAGGATCTAGAATAAAAAATAACGTTGTGCCAGCGGCAACACCGTGGCTGGCTCACAGGTCAGCAGTTCACCATTTGCACGCACT
>Ga0316205_10004004_pt1 | contig 13332 bp, 8 predicted proteins | sample 3monthpyrite_MG_FD_204941 | JGI IMG/M metagenome (GOLD analysis project Ga0316205, IMG submission 204941) | Microbial mat bacterial communities from mineral coupon in-situ incubated in ocean water Damariscotta River, Maine, United States -... | ecosystem: Environmental > Aquatic > Marine >... | reverse complement strand
TAATTGATTTAACAAATGTTCAAGTGCTTGGTATGCTCTTAAAGTTTTATCAAATAGTGCTTTTTTTTCTGGTTCTCGTAAAAAATCTGAAAGCATAGTTATATAAAAGCCTAATGCTTGCAGCGGTTGACGCAAATCATGACTTGCTGATGCGAGAAATTGAGATTTGCTTTCATTGGCTTCTTTGACTTTCTTATTCTGGTTTATTAACTCTAATTGCAAATATAGATTTTTTGAATCTCGAACTTTAAACCACCTAGCAAAAGCAAGTGTCATTATTAAACACACAAAAATAAGGAGTGAAGTATACTTATTTTCTGTTCCTCCTGAAAAAAATAAGATAAAAGCAGTCGGTAATATTAAAGGTATTGCGAAAACATAAAAAGACTTAATGTTTTGTGCCAAGATAGGAAAATAAACTAATAAGAGAATAATTAAAATCAACAAGGTAGCACTATGATAGTTTTCTGAAAAAATAGTAGCGCTATAGGACAGTGCCCCCAAGAGTCCCCAAGATGCTCCAACAAAGAAGCTAACTAACCGTATATACAAAGACAGCCTTGTTGCACACTTCAAAAACCGATTTTGGTCATTTATAGCAATATAAATTGAAAAAATATTTATACTACAAACAGATAATATGATAATAAACCATAGCCAATAAATTATCGGTTTAAAAACATTATCAAACAAAAAGTAATTAAACGGAATTAATAAAAACGCGCCAATAGAAAGGGCTAATAAAATTGACACCAGCTCATTGGAAGTGACAACATTAGATTCGAAAATTCTGTTTTTTAATAGCACATAAAACTCACATTTAAAGCAGTACTCTGATTGTAGCTAAATATAAGATACTATTTCAATAAATTGTTTATACAAAGTATAACGTAATTTAGTGGTTCACGAATTAAAAGGTCATTATTGCTAGGTATAAAAAAACCCGGAAGTGTAATGCACTCTCGGGTTTTTTAAGACTTCTACTGAATAGCGATTATACAACTTTACCGCAAGTGAGATCATAGCCAGCAACACACTGGCTTCCGCCTGTATTGGAGTCTGGAGAATCAGTATAAGTGGTCATGAATTTTGAGAAGCTTATTGTTACATTTTCAACAGGCTCCCCTTCGGCATCCGCAGAAATGCTGTAACTACTGATTAGAGCATTCGTTAATTCATATTCCATAAACTGCTCAAGGGCATCTCCACCAGTTCGAACAAACTTAATCTTTACAGTACAACCATCTTTACCAACAACAGATTGTTTAAAAAGGTTGATACACGAGTTATCCATCATTTTGACGAACGAAATTTCGCTGAAGGTTGGGCGTGTTGCTTCTCGATTAGCAAGGTTACCAACTTCCATACTGATACCACGACCAACACCAAAATTAACTTGTTCAAGAGCAATATGATCTGCATACCCTTCCGCTGTAACATTACCTTTAACACCTTCAAACTCACAATATATAGCCATAATAACTTACTCCAATATTAATTTAATTTATTTACCCAAAACGGGCTGCTTTACTACTTTTAAACGTTCCTAAAACACTCTCTGCTTAAAACAAAAAGCCTTAAAAACATCAACTGTGGCAAATATAGCAAGGCGGTTAATTTTAATAAATAACCAATTATGGGTATTTTTAAATTTTCTTTGCAAAACTGCTTCATTGGGGACGAAATGTGGTAATTTTATCTCTCATAACAACTAAGCATGAGATTGCCGCGTCGTGCCTCCTCGCAATGACCAAAGTGTAGAGTGCCAGCATTAATTCTTATCGCTAAATATCAAATTCGGATCATCAGCTTTTTTAAATTCATCCGGCGTATCAGCCAAAACTTTCCCCTTCCCAACCCTAAACTGCCCTTTATTATCAACCTTAAAAGGCTCATCAACCTCACCAACCTGATTACCCGCCTGCCAAAGCATTACCGCCTGCATCGCATTCTCTACTTGTTTTTTGGTCAACTTATCCCCATTATCCCATCGACCAATTTCAATTGCCGTGGTTAGTTTTTGAATAGTGTCTGCATCGAGGTTATCGACAAACTGCTGATATTCCATTGTTTTTCACATGAGTTGGCTTGCAAATATTCCGTATTATAGCGCTTAGATAAATCCCTAAACAGCATTTGTTGAAGTATTTTGCGATTATTTGTTGATAAACACCTGATTTTTCAATATAAATTTGCCGTAGATCAGGTTAATTGCTATAGTTCGGTTGCTGGAAGCTTGTTTTACAAGCCCTTTTAGTTCACCGAAGTTTTTCCTCAGATTTTGAGATGCCGGTGCTAAATAACCAGAAGAGCATGTCGATTGAGTTTTACGTCATGCCAATAACGACTCAAATAATTGATGCCGTTAAACGAAATTCAACAATGTTTGTTCGAATGAACGACATTTTAAATAAAACAACAAATCTATCATCGTGAAATGAGTAAGAACTGAATTCTTGCAAAAATAGATTTGCAACATATAACGTCGACATAAGGGCGTAAGAGAATAGATTAAGCGTTGGTGCTTTCAAAAATATTGATTTTACCAATAGCAAAGAAAGAAATTAATACAATGTGCTACAGAATTTGTAGCGAGAGAACTCAAAATAAACGCAGCAAAGACCAAAACCTATGATTTTTAGGTGTGCGTAGAAACTACATCTAAAACTAGCACTATTTTGTTGATTTATAAGAGTAATTGTTTTGAGCGGAGTTTAAAACCGTTGTTTTATAAACAGTCTAATTGTATTAAAGCCATTCCCCCTTTCTTGTAATCTCCCTCTTATCTCTATTTTATGTCACTAAAACATATGATCGTTAAACGATCAAAAGAGAGATAAAAAATGAAAAGAATGTTAATTAACGCCACTCAACCAGAAGAGGTTCGAGTCGCTTTAGTTGATGGTCAAAACCTATTTGACCTAGACATCGAATTAGTTGGTCGTGAGCAAAAGAAAGCCAACATCCATAAAGGAAAAATCACCCGAGTTGAACCTAGCCTAGAAGCCGCGTTTGTGGACTACGGTGCAGATCGTCACGGTTTTTTACCACTAAAAGAAATTTCCCGCGAATACTTCACTGACAAAAATACCCGAGGACGTCCTAACATCAAGGAGGTCATCAAAGAAGGTCAGGAAGTTATCGTTCAAATTGATAAAGAAGAACGCGGAAACAAAGGCGCTGCACTGACTACATTTATTAGTCTAGCGGGCTGTTATTTAGTATTAATGCCAAATAATCCTCGCGCTGGCGGTATTTCCCGAAGAATTGAAGGTCAAGAGCGAGACGAGCTTCGTCAAGCAATGCGTGAGGTTGAAACCCCTAAAGGAATGGGCTGCATCGTACGAACAGCAGGCGTTGGTCGAAGTGCAGAAGAATTAAAATGGGATATGATGGTTCTAAAAAATCTTTGGAACGCCATAGTTAAAGCGGCAGACTCTCGCCCTGCTCCGTTTTTAATCCATCAAGAAAGCGATGTAATTATTCGTTCTTTGCGAGACTATTTGCGAGCCGATATCGGTGAAATAGTCGTGGATAAAAAAGAAATTTTCGACAAAGTAAAACGTCAAATCGAATTTATCCGCCCTGAATTTTCAAATCGAGTTAAACTAAACGAAGATCGCGATATTCCTCTATTTACCCGGTTTCAAATAGAAAATCAAATCGAATCAGCCTTTTTACGAGAAGTCAGATTGCCATCTGGTGGCTCGATAGTCATAGATCCAACCGAAGCGTTAGTTTCCATTGATATCAACTCTGCAAGAGCGACAAAAGGCGCAGACATCGAAGAGACTGCATTTCATACCAATAAAGAAGCAGCGGTAGAAATCGCTCGTCAACTACGTTTGAGAGACATGGGCGGATTAGTCGTCATCGATTTTATCGATATGTCTCCTGCAAAAAATCAGCGAGAAGTTGAAAACGTTTTACGTAGAGCATTGACTCAAGATCGCGCTCGCGTTCAAGTCGGAAAAATATCCCGCTTTGGTTTATTAGAAATGTCTCGGCAAAGGCTTAAGCCATCATTAGGCGAGTCTGCTCACGGGGTTTGTCCTCGTTGTTCTGGAACCGGCGTGGTGAGAGGTGTTCAATCCCTTGCACTTTCAATTTTAAGATTAGTCGAAGAAGAAGCAACTAAAGATTCTACCGCGATGGTGCAAGCTATTTTACCGGTGCCTGTTGCGACGTTTTTACTGAACGAAAAACGAAAAATAATCGCAGCGATTGAACGAAGGCAAAATACCGAACTAGTGATCATTCCTAATCCGTATATGGAAACACCTAATTATGAAATAAACCGTTTGCGCAAAGCTGATGCACTACAAACTGAAAGTTATAAAGTACCATCACAGCCTGAACTTGAGATCGTAACAACCAGTCATGAGAGCGTGGCAAAACCTGCTGAGCAAGCGGCTGTAAATGCTCTTGACATTAATACCCAACAAGCCCCTCCACCCGTTAAAAAAGAACAGCCCAAAAAAGTCGGGTTAGTTACTCGTATATGGAAATCCTTGTTTGGTGATAATGAAGAAGAAGAGAACAAGAAAAAGAAACATTCTCATCAACGGCGAAATAGAAACAGCCGAAATCAAAGTAGCCGTAACCGTAATAATCGGAATAGAAACAACCGAAACAAACCAAACGATCAACGCAAACAAAATGCAAGTGCGGATTCAGACGTAAACAAATCTCAAGGAAATAAAGGTAACCAACAGAATAAAAAACAAACCAGTACTCAAAGTAAAAATCAGCCCGAACAAAACAAAATCGATAATCAAAAACGTGGTAATCGTGCGCCTAGAGGCAGTCGTAATCCCCGTAATAAAAATCAGCGCACAAGAAATGACAACGCGAATGATGAACGTTTAGTAAAAAATAATAATGAACCAAGACCTGAACGAAAATCAAGAGACGATCGCCGTAAAAAAGTGACCAGCGATAAACCTGTTGATCTTGTTTCAGCTGAAGTCTCTGCACAAAATAGCGCAGCTACGGCTGAAAGCAAAACAACTCAGAAAAAACCGGCTGACAACAAACAGAGCAATATAAAAAGGCAGGAACAAAAAAAGTCAGCTACTAAACAAAACATTACCGACAAAACAGAAAAGGAAAATGCACCAGTCGATAAAAAATCGCAACCAGAAAATAAGCTCGCCGATCACACGGAAAACAAAGTGTTGGTCGAAAACATAAAACCGATAGCAGACACTGACAACAAAGCGGAAACCAATAGCCCGGCTCAACCTGTACAAATGTCCGTTCCGCGCAAGTCTTATTCCGCGATGGCTAAAGCAACTAATCCAGAAAAATTAGTCATCGTAGATTTTGGTTTTTCTGCAAAAATTTACGCAGATAATGAAATGGTAACTTCGCAATGTGTTGAGCCTGATAATATTAAGAAAAGTTACAGTCCGATGGCAAAACCAAACTTAGATGAATTAATTGCCGGATAAAAACTTCTAAGTCATTAAAAACAAAAAGCGCTAGCGTTAAACCTGGCGCTTTTTTATTCAAATCATTTTATTTTTTCATAATCCTAAAATATATAAAACCAACTTAACTTGTCTTTAAGAGAGTAAACAACTCATACTCACTAGAACAACAACCATAAAAAAACCGCAACTTAAAACACGTTGCGGTTGGTTTAATTTGAAAGAGGTATAAACCTAATTCCTTTTTGCCTCAACTAACCAAGGTTAATATGAATAGTTAAATTAATGTTATTAAAAGTTTGCTGAGAAATTGATAGCGGTTGTTCTAGGAGCGCCTATCCAAGCAATCTGAGCAGCGATACCTCCCAAATAACTTTCATCAAAAACATTATTCATGGTTAAACGAATTTCCATTCCTTTAAAATATTCACTATCTCCAAGAGTAACGCCTGCATAAAAATCAGCGACGGTATATGCTGGTACTCGTTGTGTATTATCCGCATCTAACCAACGCTCATCCACCCACTTAGTCGATAGACCTGCGAGATATTTATCTTTTTTCCAATCAAAAGAGACTACCGCTAAATTTTCAGCTGAACCAAAAACCGTATTGCCTCTCGGAAAATCGATACTACCTTCTGTGTAAGTGGAGTCATTTGTTGTGTAGGAAGAGTACACTGACCAGTGATCATTCAGGAAGTAAGTAATAGATGCCTCGATCCCTTTAGACTCAATACCACCGGTATTTGCCCAAACGCCATTTGTCCCAATTAAAAAATTAACTCCGCCGCCATCAGATCCTGGCGCAAAAAAGGTTAATCGATTAGAAAAATCAATCTTATAATAAGTAAAATTGGCATTAAAATCTTCACCAGCATAGCGTAAACCAACATCGAGATTCTTAGCTGTTTCTGGCTCTAAAATGGATAGATCCGATGCATCTCTCTCTAAAATTTCATCTTTAACCGCTGCAAAGTTTTCAGCATAACCAATAAACGCCTCCAAGCCTTCGGTAGGCAAATCAACCAATATACCTGCGGACAAGAGTAGATCTGAATCCGAATCTACTGAAACACTGCTGTTCGCAAAATTATCAGTACGCGAAATATCAGAATAAAATTGCTTTACCCCAAGACGAGCAGTCACAATACCAACTTCCATAGTATCTTCTAGATAAAGCATGGTGGTTTCAACCGGAAAGGTTCGATCATATTGAACCCAGTAAGGCGTGTAGTCATATTCAAAACCAACATTTGAATCAATTATTTTATGCCAATCACGGCTTTCTTTACGCTCGTAGTCTTCATACCAAATACCACCACGCAAAGTATTATTGATGCTACCAAACTCAGCCTCCCAATTAAAATCAGCGTTAAAACCTACTCGCTGCTTTTCATAATGAGTATGCCGGTATGAGCCGACAGGGATCGCTCCAGAAGCATAACAGGCGGCATCAAATTCAGATCCAGCACCACCATAAGGAAAAGTGATTGAACTGACGCAACCTGGCTGTGCTGTCAACGAGTTGCCACTAGCATCAACAAAATAAGTAAGCCCAGTAGAGGCACCACCAACCACTGCGTCGACATCCACTAGATAAGGCGGTACCCAATCTCCGCGACCTGAGTTATCGTGGTAATAAACATTGGTAGAAAAATCAACGTCACCCGCACTAAAATCCGCTTTCAAATAAGCAAACAAATTCTCACGCAAGGTAGACCAGCCTCTACGATAAAGCTGATCGACATAAGGAACACCTGTCCACTCTTCGGTTAAACGATCCCAAGTTGGGTTGGTGCGAAATTCATCAAGACTAATACGCTGATAGTTGTCTTCATGCGCATCATCATAAGAAATATACCCAGTTAAATTGATCTCATTAACCATGCTATTAAACTTACCAGCGATGTGAAATTTAGTGTTTTCTGCAGTTTGCTGTACCCAATCACTGTTTTCAGTCGATGAGATACTCACCCAAGCATAAGTATCAGCAAAAATCTCACCTGTCTCATAACGGACAAAATACTTTTGCGCATTAAAATCACCCGTTGAATAACTCACCATCAAGTTTTCTTCAAGACCTGGCTCAAAGGTAGTAAAGTTTAACGTACCGCCGAGAGCTTCATTTGATCGAGATGCAATATCCGCAGTCCCTTGAGAAACTTCGACCATCTGTAAATTTTCAGTATCGATATACCGGTTAGCTTTTGCACCACCGCCATAATTTGAATTACCATTAGCAATTCCATCAATAGTAATACCAATTTGTTGCTCATCAAGACTTAACTGAAAACCACGTATTGAAACCGTTGTAGACCAATCGTCAGAACCAAAAGTATCACCTTCGTTTATCAAAACGCCCGGCAAGTTATCAATCACCGCTAACGCGCTGGTAATTGATGATTGTTGGTTAAGCATCTCATCCGATGTGGTATTTTTTGCATAAGATACTCGACGTCCTAAAACAACAACCTCTTGTCCAGTATCGCTCTCGTCCACAGCTTCTTCATCAGTAGCTTCCTCGGAATAGGCAGGCATCGACAAAGCGGAGAGTACCGCCAAAGTCAAAAACGAACGCCTAAATTTATATTTATTTTTCATAATTTCCCCTAAACTAGTTTTAATTTTTACCCAAATACTAAAAGATGGCATGGCTTCGATCCTAAATAACAAGATCTTGAATTTACCAAGTTTAAGTTACGTGATCGTAAAAAAATATTATTACTGGATCATGACTAAGTTATACGATTGCAATTGCTGTTAGGCAGTCCGTTTGACTATGCCACTAACAAAAAGGGGTTTCAAATAGAATAAGCTAAGTGATCGGAATAACTATAAGTAAAGGTAATAGTAGCCTTCCGCCGCTTTTTGAGTTAGCTCAAAGTTTATACAATTAAACGCCGCTAATTTTGCTCTCTTGAACGAACAAATTGAACAGCTCGATCAGGAAAATCCGTAAAAACCCCATCAACACCCACTTTATAAAGGAACAGATCAAGCATATGTTCAAAGTTATCGGCGTATTGCGGGATGCGCCCATCATCTAATCGGAAAGTATAAGGATGAACCTTCATTCCTAAGGTCTGCGCCTCGGCGGTCATCTCCGAAATAATTAACTTGTCTTTGGTTGACTCATCGCTTATCAGCATTGGTTTCCAAGGACCTATCGCATCGGCATACTCGGCGACCTTTTTCATTGCGCCAGTTTTAAACATCCAGTCATAACTATAAGGCGTCCATTTTCCATCCACAAAACGCATGGTTTCATTCCAATCGGTTTCAGCAATTAACTGCACCAATCGCAGATCCATCTCAAGCTCTGGCATAAGTTTTTTACCTATTCTACTCGTTTCATCGGGATCAAAACACTGAACAAAAGCCTTATCTTTTTGGTTCCTATAACCGTATGACTTAAGCAATTTTAAGGTTTCTTTACTGATATCTTTACCTTGATGTAAGTGAAACCAAGGCGCTTTAATTTCCACATAAACACCAATATTATTTCCAGTACTATGGTTAAGCCCTTGGATCATTTCTATTTCTTCAGCCAAAGTTGAAACGCTAAAACTTGATTTAAACAAAGGAAACCGACTCGGATAATTCGCTTTAAGTGCTTTTGATTTTTCATCAATAGAAAAGGCCTCGGTCATACTGAGTGATTTAATTTCGCTTAAGGTGAAGTCAATCGCTAACCATCTTTTCTCCCCAAGCATATCGCGAGCGCGATCAGGAAAAACCTCCATCACATTAGTGACCCGATCAAGATAAGGATCATGCAAAATAACCAAATGATTATCTTTAGTCATCACTACATCTTGTTCAATGTAATCTGCACCCATCGCATAGGCCATCGCTTTAGATGCAAGAGAGTGTTCGGGCAAATAACCGCTAGCGCCTCGGTGAGCGATGACTAATTTATGCTCAGTTTTGTTATCCATAGCGAAACCTGTCAAATTGAATGTGGAGACGAATAATAAGGTAAAAATAATTTTCACTGTTTTTTCGAGCTTCATAAGTTATTCCGTTTTATATTTTTGTTTTAAATGCGCAGCTTCATGTTTAACGGTTAAGCCTAAAAGAATAATTGCGCCAACACAACCGCCTGTAAGCAATACAAAGCCACCATCCCAACCATAAAAATCAACGGTATAACCGAGCGCAATATTAGCCACCACCGCCCCGCCTAAATAGCCAAATAATCCGGTCAAGCCTGCAGCAGTGCCAGCGGCTTTTTTAGGAACAAGTTCTAGTGCGTATAAACCAATTAGCATAACCGGTCCATAAATTAAAAATCCAATCGCCATTAGTGCAAACATGTCAACGGCTGGATTTCCAGCAGGGTTAAACCAATAAATAATTACCGCGATCAAAACTAAAAACATGTATAAAATCGCTGCTGGTGCTCGTCGTCCTTTGAATAAACGATCACTGATCCAACCACATAAAAGCGTGCCGGGAATGCCTGCCCACTCATAGAAAAAATACGCCCACGAGCTTTTATCAAAAGTAAAACCTTTAACTTCGTGCAGGTAAGTTGGAGCCCAGTCGAGCACTCCATATCGAATCAAATACACAAAAGCATTGGCCGCAGCAATAAACCAAAGTAGCTTATTATTGAGCACATATTGTAAAAAAATTGCCTTGGCATTTAGTTCCTTCTCGTGCTCATCGGTGTAATCGCTGGGGTAATCCTCGCGATGTTTTTCGATTGCAGGCAAACCACAAGACTGAGGTGTGTCCCGCAAAAATATATAGATCAAAACGGCAATCGCGATCGCACAAACCGCTGGCACATAAAAGGCAGAATGCCAGTCGTTAAAAAGCAACATTCCAACGATAAACAGAGGACCAATCAATCCACCACCCACATTGTGGGCAACGTTCCAAATAGAAACAATTCTTCCTCGTTCGTTACCGGAGAACCAGTGCACCATCGTTCGTCCACAGGCTGGCCACCCCATCCCTTGCGCCCACCCATTGATAAATAGCAGAATAAAAATAATCGAGATACTTTGAGTCGCCCAAGGGACAAAACCAAAAATTAACATAATTGCAGCAGAAATCAGTAAACCAGTAGTAAGAAAATAGCGAGGATTACTTCGATCAGAAACACTCCCCATCAAAAACTTACTCAATCCATAAGCGATGGAAACCGCTGACAATGCTATTCCCAACTGACCTTTGCTGAAACCTTCTTCCTCAATAAGGTAGGGCATGGCAAGTGAAAAGTTTTTTCTGACTAAATAATAACCGGCATAACCGATAAAGATCCCCAAAAACACACGCCAACGAAGTCGTTTATATTCGTCTTCAATGTGCTCTTCCGGCAGTTGCGGTTGATGTGTTACTGGTTTAAATATACCAATCATCGAATTTACCTGATCTTAAAATGTTAAGACTATTACTAATTTGTATCTGTATCATGACGTTTTCTCATGGTTCATTACAACATAATTTTCCGCAATTTTGTTAAAGTGCGCCACTTGTTGATTCTGCCAATTGAGAGATTTACCCAGCTCTTCAGCCATTATTTCTGCCACTCTAGGTCCCATCTGTATACACCTTTTCGCATCGAGGATCAGCGAACGTCTTCTTCTAGATAAGAAATCCAGTACCGTTCTGGCCATTTCATATCGAACCGCCCACACCACTTCTGCTTCCACTGGAGCCATTTCCGGGTGAAGTTTACAGGCTAGTGAAGGGCTTTTTGTAATCAGTTTTTTGATCTCAATCGCGTCGCTTCCATAACCCTCTAATGAACCAAAATTCTGAGGATGCTTATGATAGCCATGTACTTGCAGAGTCTCCGTAATGCAATCTTGAGGGCTTAACTCACCAAGAATAATTGCTTGTTCAACGGTATCTTCAGCCATTTTTCGATAAGTCGTCCACTTGCCTCCGGCTATCGTTAATAGACCCGAACGACTAATATTAACTACATGATCCCGTGAAAGAGCCGCAGTGTTTTTTGCGCTCGGATCACTGACCAAAGGTCTGACCCCAGCAAAAACACTCAAAATATCATCGTGGGTAGGATCTTTTTTTAAATAACGGGCTGCGTTATTCAAAATGAATTCGATTTCCTGTGCTTGAGGGATTGGTTCCATCTCGACAGAATCTACAGCCGTTTCGGTTGTGCCGACCACCACTCGATTATGCCAAGGAATAGCAAACAACACCCGTCCATCAGTAGTATTAGGCACCATTATTGCCGTATTACCGGGCAAAAAAGATTGATCGAGAACTAAATGAATTCCCTGACTTGGGCTTACCATCGGCTGGCTTTGCTGATCATCTAATTGTCTTATGGTATCGCAAAATGGTCCCGTTGCATTAATAACCACTTTTGCATCAACTTTATACTCATCGCCAGTTTCAAGATCACGCGCGGTAACTCCGCAAATTGTGCCATTTTTTTTGTGCAATTTAACCGCAGGCATATAATTGAGTAAAACCGCGCCTTGCTCTTCTGCAGTTAAGGCTAAACTGATCACAAATCGAGAATCGTCAAACTGACCATCAAAATAAATCACACCACCAATTAAGCCTTCGGTTTCAATCGTTGGCAAATGCTCTAAAGTTTCCTCTTTAGAGATCATCCGGGATTTTCCAAAACCTTCTTTACCGGCCATTAGGTCATATATTTTCAGTCCAACGCCATAAAAGGGACCTTCCCACCAATCATAATGAGGCACAATAAAACGAAGATTGTGAACCAAATGCGGTGCGTTTCTGCGCAATGTGCCGCGCTCTTTGAGCGCTTCTAAAACTAACGAGATATTCCCTTGCTGCAAATAACGCACCCCACCATGTGCCAACTTGGTGCTGCGACTGGATGTTCCTTGAGCGAAATCGCCCTTTTCAAGCAGCAAGGTTTTATAACCTCTCGAAGCCGCATCAACGGCTATTCCAACACCGGTCGCCCCTCCGCCTAGGACAATAATATCCCATAGAGGTACATCTGACATTCGAGTTAGCATGTCGTCGCGGTTCACGTTCTCTCCGATCTTGTAAGTTAATGCAGGTGTTGATTGAATACCGTTTAAGTTGTTCTGTTCTTATCAGCGTTTTTTACTAAAAAGTTAACCAACCACTCTACCGCAATTATTTCATCGGTTTTGAGTTGCAACGAAGCTTCCCCATCTTTTAGTCGTTGTGGTGGAATACTGTCTTTACGGGTATGCATTAAAGCTCGTGAATATTCATGGGTAAATTCAGGATGTCCTTGCAAACCAACAAAGTGCTCACCAATTTGAATCATTCCATAGGGACAAAACGAATTACTCAGCAGTATCTGACTGTCAACAGGCAGCTGAGTCACTTGATCTTGATGGCTTACAACAATATTTAGATTTGATTGACTTGGGTTCATCCAGTCTTGGTTGCTCACTACTTTACTCTTTGATACCCCAATTCCCCAACCTTTATCTGATTGCTCGACTTTACCGCCGAGGGTTTTGGCTAACAATTGATGACCAAAACAAATACCCACAAATCCCTTTTTGGCGTCATAAAGCTGTTTGATAAATCGCTCAAGATCTCTGATCCACTGAAAATCATCATTAACACTCCACTTGCTACCACTCGTCATATATGCATCGCAAACATCGATATTTTCAGGCAATTCACCATCTATTGCATAAAAATATTCAACCTCGATCGGTACTGATGAATGTTCAAGCAACTGACCAAACATCCTTTTATAATCACCAAATTCAGGCTGTAAAACTTGCTGAACATGATCGCAAATAAGCATTCCTAGCTTCATAAACGGCTACTTTTCGCCTCTGTTAGTTGAGTATTATCAGTAGAACAACTCATGGGTACCTCATCAGAGTTCGCCACTAATCGAAGCAGCAAAAATAACTGCATATTGCTCGGCAGTAAAAATAATCGGATT
>Ga0316205_10004003_pt1 | contig 13335 bp, 9 predicted proteins | sample 3monthpyrite_MG_FD_204941 | JGI IMG/M metagenome (GOLD analysis project Ga0316205, IMG submission 204941) | Microbial mat bacterial communities from mineral coupon in-situ incubated in ocean water Damariscotta River, Maine, United States -... | ecosystem: Environmental > Aquatic > Marine >... | reverse complement strand
CTGGTTAGTGGTGGTGAAGGTGATGATGTTCTAATTGGCAATGCCAGTGATGAATTGTTATTAGGCGGCGAAGGTAATGACTTATTACTGGGCGGCGCAGGTGACGATAGTCTGTTTGGTGGTTCAGGTATTGATATCTTAAACGGTGGTTCAGGCAATGATTCACTAACTGGTGGAGATGGCCGAGATACGTTTGTATGGACGAGTGGGGATGAAGGTTCTACAGCTTCACCTGCAAATGATGTTATTACTGATTTCACCTTAGGTGCAGGTGGTGATGTATTAAACATGGCAGATTTGTTGCAAGGTGAAGATACAGGAAACCTAACTGACTACTTACATTTTGATAGCGATGGTAGCGGTGGCACAACGATTAGTGTAGATACTGATGGTGGTGCAATATTTGAAGCCGCTCAGGAAATTACTCTAACAGGTGTAGATTTAACATTAGGTGGAACGCTTACAGACCAGCAAATTCTGGATGGTTTACTAGCTGATGGCAACTTGATAGTGGATTATTGAAGTCGCATTTTATATTAAGTGATTTGAGATGTTATATGTCTGGTAAGTCTTCTAATGGTATATAAATTTATATATGTAATGAGGTAGTACATTCTAGTACTACCTTTTTAATATTAATTTACTGCATTTAAACTTCTATCGAGTTCATAGTAATATCAATAATTCTTTGCAGGCGTTTCAACGCAGGCATCTTTAGTAGCCTGCGTATTATTACTACATTATTTATCGCATAACCATGTATCGACGCCTTGAACAAACAGTCTTGAACTGGTATTTTTCCTCTAATTATATGCAAAGAAATTTTCACAGGTAATGTCTTTATAAACCACCTGCAGTTAAATCAACCGTCGTCTGCAAATCCGGTTGAAAACTTTTGCCATCAAAGGTGAATGAGTTATTAGGACTAAAGCTTATCCTTTACCTCGGGTTTTAGTCATATTTGGTTTAGCTTTCTTCTCGATGAAGTCGATAATCATGCCCGCGATATCTTTACCTGTTGATAATTCAATGCCTTCCAGACCTGGTGAAGAGTTTACTTCCATTACCAAAGGGCCTCGCTCTGAGCGAAGTATATCTACACCCGCTACATTAAGTCCCAATACTTTAGCTGCTTTAACCGCAGTTTCACGTTCTGCAGGTGTGATTTTAATCAAAGATGCAGAGCCTCCTCGGTGCAAGTTTGAACGGAATTCTCCTGGAGGTGCCTGACGCATCATTGCAGCAACAACCTTGTCTCCAATGACCAGACAACGAATATCAGCACCTCCTGCTTCTTTAATGTATTCCTGTACCATTATGTTTGCTTTTAAGCCCATAAAGGCTTCAATAACACTTTCTGCAGCTTTTTTTGTTTCAGCCAGTACAACACCAATACCTTGAGTTCCTTCTAATAGCTTAATTACTAGCGGTGCGCCACCGACCATTTTTATTAAATCCTGAATGTCATCCGGGTGATGAGCAAAACCGGTACTTGGTAAGCCAACCCCTTTACGAGACAGTAACTGTAAAGATCGAAGTTTATCTCGAGAACGTGCAATGGCAACTGATTCATTAAGAGGGAAGGATCCCATCATCTCAAATTGTCGCAGTACCGCCGTGCCATAAAATGTAATTGATGCACCTATACGCGGAATAATCGCATCAAATGGTTCTAATGTATTTCCTTTGATATGAACCTCAGGTTTGCTGGGTACAACTTCCATGTATGAGCGTAAAGCGTCAAGCACGATTGGTTCATGGCCTCTTTGCTCGCAGGCCTCTATTAAACGGCGAGTAGAGTAGAGCTTTTTATTTCTAGATAATATTGCAATTTTCATGTTTGAACCCTTAATTAAAGTTAGCGTATATGTTTCGATTTACTCTGCAAATAATATGGCGTTTTTATTTATACTCATCAGTGAATGACATCGTTTAGGCACTTAAAAGTTGCAAAAAATGTTGCTGATGTTCAGGACATACACATCTCATTCACTTTAAGCAAAGTAGTACGTGTCCGTTGGTTTGAGTATTCTCTGGTTTTCCAGTTTTAAATAAATGTTTTTCAGCTGTTCAATGGCACGATAAAGGCGGGCTTTAGTTGCGCTGAGTGATAAATTCATTATCTGTGAAATTTCCTGCAAAGACTTATCTGCATAAAACCGCAGTGTTAGCAATTGTTGTGTGTTTTTAGATAGTAAGGATAATGCCTGGTGCATAAGGTCTTCCTCTGCAAGACGTTCAACCGGATCAATATCTGCTGTTTTAATAAAACCTGAAGCTGAGGCGTTAGTACATGTATTGCTACCCGCCTCATGTATTTCAATTAACTGTTGAATATGATCGCTGGTCACATATCGTGCACGACGTTTTGCATAGGTATTGCAATAGTTGTTAATTACCGTGCTCAACCACGATTTAAATTGTGAACGATGTTGAAACAAGTGGAGCTTGTTGGATACCCGTATTGCAATGTCCTGCGTAGCGTCCTCTGCATCGTGCTGATTTCCCAGTCTGAAAAGACAACGGCAGTAGATAAACTCATGGTGCCGGGCGATAAGTGTAGAAAAGGCAACACGGTAATCAGCCAGTTGGTTAACAACAAAGTAGATTAGCTGGTCATCATTCCAGCTAAACATGTCGGTTTCGTCTCTATCCTGCTGATTTTTATCAATTATATTGTTCATTAACATCGTGGTTCTCCTAATCTAAGGGAGGTCTGTAATATGAAAATGAACTTTAGGTGATGTTTTTTGATAAATAAAACTAAAAATATTTGTCGATTATTAAAATATTATTTATCATAGAGTGATGGATATTGAATTATTAAGAACTTTTCTCGAAGTCAACCGAACTCGACATTTTGGTGAGGCCGCCGAAGCACTACACCTTACACAAGCCGCAGTTAGTGCCAGAATTAAGCAGTTGGAGTCGATTCTTGGGGTGAAAGTGTTTGACCGCCTCAAACGGGATATTCGTCTTACTCCAGAAGGGCATCGACTGTTGCGGTATGCGGATATGTTGATTTCTGGCTGGCGTAAAGCCCGTCAGGATGTTTCTGTTGGTGGTGCCGAGCAGCAATTGTCTATTGGAGGTAGTGTGCGCTTGTGGGATGTTGCGCTTGAGGACTGGTTTATAAGCTTTCGGCAAAGCATGCCAGAAGTAGCGGTAATTGCCGAGTCTCATACACCCGATTTGCTGACCAGGCGATTGCTGGATGGGTTGCTGGATGTTGCCTTTATGATCGAACCTGCACAAATTGATGTGCTTAAGGTACGCAAGATTGGCTTGATACAATTGTTGCTGGTTTCGAGTGAGGGTGAAGCATGTGTTGAAGAAGCCCTGGGTGAAAACTATCTGATGGTTGATTGGGGTCTGGCGCATGCAGTAGAGCATCGCCGTATGTTTCCTGATGCCCCGGAACCTCATATTAGAGTCGGGCAAGCTAAAATTGCATTGAACCATTTGCTTAGAATTGGGGGCAGTGCCTATTTGCCCGCCAGAATGGTAGCGGATGATATTGCGGTTGGGCAGTTGCATATTGTTAAGGATGCACCAACTATAGACTTGACTGCGCATGCTGTTTATCCAGTTCGCAGTGCAAAGATAGGTCTTATAAATAAAGCATTGAGCTTGTTTGAATACAAAGTTGATTTGAATGAACTTAGAGAATATGAGTAGCCATTCATCTGTCAAGTTAGAATAAATCACTAGTTACAGGTACTCTGGATAATGATAAAGAGTAATTTTTTGAATTTCATTATTGTAATGCCTCGATTAACATAACTTACTGAATAATTCCTAAGTTGATATTGCAATTTGCGATATTAATCATGACAAGATAAGTTAGTAAAAAGTCACATCTTTTTACTTCTTTTTATCAAATTTTGAATTATTGCACGTAATTTATAAAAAGATCATTTAGCCTGGTGAATTATAGTTAAAATGTTTGGCAAGTTAAGTGTTTAGCGGAGTCAGATGAAGATTATAAATTATATGGTCGAATTAATGCCTGATATTTAACTTATGTCAGTAACGTTATTAAATGAATTTATAGAAACAGATTAATTTAAGCAGGTTAGAAGTGAAATATTTACCAAAATTATTATTTTTATCAGTTATTAGTTATACAGAAATGTCCATCGCCATTGTTAATATTGAAAATATACGTGTTCAATCCAGTGAAAAAACAGAGGGTGTTGATAAAAAACTGGCATTCGATATCAGTGGTAAAAATGGCAATACACAAAAGATAAAAGCAGGCCTGGGAGGGCGGGTTCAATGGTATGAAAAAGAAGCTACCCGTTTTATTGTTGTGAATTATGAGTATGGTGAATCGGCAGATGTAAAAGATACAAATAAAACTTTTGTACATCTGAGAAACATACAGTATCAAAGTAAAAGCTTTGCCTGGGAGTCATTCGTGCAGATTACAGAAGATGAATTTACACGATTAGATTCTCGAATGTTACTTGGTGGGGGAGCCCGCTTAAATATCTTAAATTCAGATGATCAATCAGTAAATTTAGGGCTAGGTGTATTTAGAGAGCGGGAAAAGCTGGATTTTGTACCATTAACAACTGATGCAGGGGTGGATTATAATAATCGTATGAATTTATATCTAGTGTATAAAAGCACATTATCAAGTCATTCACGATTATCGAGTACCTTATATTACCAGCCAGATATAAATGAAATATCAGATTACAGGTTGTTTGAGCAGTTTGCTTTGCAACTCGATATAACAGAGAACTTCTCTTTTAATCTGTCTGTTGATATTGCGCATGATAGCCAGCCGGCGCAATTAATTAAGGGGACTGATACAACTTATAATACCGGTTTTGAATATAACTTCTGATTATGTTGTTTAAAAAAATATTTAGAAAGTGTATGTCTTAAAAATACTGGCCAATTTTCTTAGCCAGTTTTTATTTTTCAATATAATATAAATATACGGCTGTTTAGAGCGTATCAAAGATACTTCTATTTTGTCAGCGATTTGACTCATATACCTTAAAGCATAATTTAACTTTTTAATGCGTGGACGGATTTTCTGGCGACTCGTCCGTTTGCTCATCTGAATCGAGTTTTTCGATTAACAGGTTGCCCACACGATGGTTGTCCATACTCTCTACAGTAAAACGAAATCCGTATTTATCAACATGGCTTCCAACTTTGGGCATTTCACCAAGAGCAGCCATACATAGACCAGAAAGCGTGTTGGCATCAAGGCCGTCAGGCACGACCAAGCCTGTGCTACGTTCTGCATCTGTTAGAGATATAAGGCCATCTGCCTGCCACTTGTTCTCGTCGATTTGAGTAATATTACACTCGGGTGTTACAGCATCAGTTTCATCTTCTATATCACCGACAATTTCTTCAAGTAGGTCTTCTAGAGTAATGATGCCCGTTAAATCACCATACTCATCTACAACCAGTGCCATATGTGCTCGTTTAGAGCGCATTGCATCAAATAGCTGAGACACTTTTTGAGATTCAGGCACAATAAACGGTTCGCGGCAGTAATCACTCAGGTTTTTCCATGGTTCCTTATCATTTTTCAATATGGCAGCATATAGGTCTTTAGCTAACACAATGCCAACAATGCTTTCGTTGTTTTCACTGTCAATTAATGGGAAACGTGAATGACGGCTATCACGAATATGCGCAAGATTGTCATCTGCATTACCATGAATATCGAGTATTTTTAGTGAGGTGCGGGGAATCATGACACGACCCACCAAGCGTTGGTCAAACTCGAGCATGTTTCTTAACATGTCGGCTTTGTCTGAACCCAGTTCACCATACTCATGTGATGTTGAGACCAGACCTTTTAATTCATCATTGCTATAAACTTCGGCATGAGTTGCTTCAGCCACATTAAACAGTGAAAGTATTTTGGCAGTAGAATTATTTAACAACCAGTTCAATGGATAAACCAGAAGATATGAAACATGTAGGGGGTAAGCAACCCATAAAGAAACGGGTTCAGCCTGGCGTATGGCAAGTGTTTTTGGCACCTGTTCACCCACTACTATATGTAGTGAAGAAAAAATTAAAAAACCTACAATAAATGCAGTTGTATGTAACATCGATTCAGGTAAACCCATGCTCAGGAATAATGGTTCAAGCAATGCTGCGACGGCGGGTTCACCAACCCAGCCAAGACCTAGTGATGCCATAGTTATACCAAGCTGACAGGCTGCAAGATAAGATTCCAGATTTTGTTGCATACGCATTGTTAATTTGGCTCTAGCATTACCTTCATTAGCCAATGTTTCAATGCGCGTGCCACGAGCTTTAACAAGGGCAAACTCAGCGGCGACAAAAAATCCATTTGCAATTAGCAGTAGAATAACGGCAATGAGACTGATTGTAATATTTTCCATTTCTATATCCTAAAATTACGTGGAGTTTGCTTAATAGCATAGAAGACAAAGCGTAGGGTTAAAAAGTTACATGTTACTTTATTAGTTACGTCTTAGCCTATAACTAATGATTAATAATTGAATCTAACTCTTGTATGTTAAATAAAATGATAAATTTAGATTATTCCTAAATGGGAAATTATTACTGGTATATTGATAAAACCTTAAGTGTTAATGTCCACCCAGCTGAATAAGTTGTCTATTTTTGGTAGACTGAAACGCGATTTTAAACATATTCTATCGGAATTCCATTTCCACATTGAGATTTTATTTGCATTAAAACTCCTTAGAAACGATAGGTAAAACCAAGGCCTGTCCATAAAAAGTCATCCAGTAATTCATCACCAGCATATTGGTTGATGTCACGATTAATAGCTAGGTTATAACCTGCGTACGCATAAAACTCCATATGTGCGTCTGGTTGGTAGGCAATATTAGTAGTCAGTTGAAAGTGATTAAGACCCTTGTGACCATCAGTAATATAACCAGCATTAACACCCACTATGCCTTTAAGGCTAACTCTAGTTTCATTATTAATTTTGTGTCCCCGTTTTGCAGCTAGTTCTATAAATGAGCCATCTGCCTCAAAAGAATGGTAGATACTGGCAAGCATATAAAGCTTCTTGATCTTATTAAATGACAGATCTAGACTGACTTCATTATCATCAGTACTAACACCATTTTCTCTTCCGTGAATATGGTTAAAGCCTGTATAAAGCTCAATACCATCAGTTAATTTTATGCCATATACAGCATTCAGATTAAATTCTGAGTAACGTGCATCTGGGCTGTCTGCAATCCACGGTACAATAGATAAGCCGTTGTATTCAAATTCCGATGAAACTGATAGCAGGCTTTTGCCCGATAAGTTATCTCGACCTTCAGTGACATAGCGACTTTCCCATAACAAATGAGCATGCCATTCAAACAGACTTTCGGCTTTAGCACGATATTGTTTTTCAAGTTTTATATTGCCACCAGATCCTATTTCTACGGGTCTGGTCTTTTCAGCAGAATCAGATGTTTGAGTTGGAGTTTTATTAACAGAAGGTTCTGCTGGGCTATTCTGTTGAGGTTGTGCTGCTTGTGGAACTAACAGGCTCAGCACTAAAGAAAGTCTCAATAGAGATATAGGTAGCATTGATAGAGCCGGGGAGGTTATAAAATTATTGATAAAAAAATTCATATATTTTTTATGGGTTGTCAGATATAAAAAACTGAGATTAACATTACTAAATAATGCTTTATAGTGTTTAGTGTATCATGCTTGGTGTTAGTGTTTTTTTAATGTAGAGAGAATGTACTTATACAGACACTCTTATTCACAATATAGTTACTTTTTATTTTATATTCAGTTGTTTAATACTACAGCTCAAGTATTTATTTGAGTGATAGGTGCTCTATCTTGTGTTTTGTAGTTGATATGGAAATGGGGTGCTAATTTTAAACTGTAAGCTCATGTCATGGAATACTTATAGAATTTTATCAATGAACCTCTGAGGTATATAAGTTATTTATCTACGACATTAGAAATGAAAAAAGTGTTTAGAAACAAGATAATGTACATCAAGTGATATTTTGCATATTAGTCATATAAGTATTTTCTCAGTGTTTCTACTAAGTCCTCATTGACAATGGGTTTAGTTAAATAATCATCCATGCCAGCATCAATGCATTTTTCTTTATCACCTACCATTGCATTAGCTGTCATGGCTATGATTGGAATATTTTTGTATTGATCACCAGCCATACCATTTCGTATTTCACCAGTAGCCTGGTATCCGTCCATATTTGGCATCAAACAATCCATAAGAATACAGCTATAATTCGTTTCCCTGTTTGTTTTGAGAGTTTTAATTGCCTCAATTCCATCACTTGCTATTTCCACTGACAAGCCAAGGGTTTCTAATATACCTTTAGCAACTAATTGATTAACGTGATTATCTTCAACTAACAAAATTAATGATGCTTCAGGCCAGCTTATATTTGCCACATCAAGGTCGGTAATACTATCAATGTCTTTTAAATAATGACTGGTAATAAGTGGTTCTGCATTTTTTAATACTTCACCGTCTTCTGAAATAACAGATAATGCCTTGAATAAATCAGTTGTAGTCGCAGGTTTTGGGAAATATGCACTAAATCCTAAATTAGCGTATTTACGTGCATCTCCAAGCTCTGTGAAAGTCGTCATCATAATCATCTTGATTTTCTTAAAGCGACTATCCATTTGAAGTTTTTGCGCAAGCTCTTCACCATTTATATTTTGTAAAGCTAGATCAATAAAAGCTATATCCAGACCTGGCAGTTCGCTATTCTTAAATGCTTCCTGACAAACACTTAAAGCCATATCAGCATCTATAGCTACTTTAACTTTTGCTCCCCAACGCTCTAGTTGAGACTTCAAAGCTCTTCTAGTTGATTTATTATGGTCAACAACCAGAATATTTAACTTACTAATATCTGTTGTAGGTAAAACAAGTTTTGACTTATCGCTTTTGTCTAGACGAATATGGAATTCAAAACTACTGCCTTCACCGGCAGTGCTAATAAGATTAATATCACCACCCATTAAATTGCATAGTTTTTTGGAAATAGCCAGCCCTAGTCCTGTGCCGCCATACTTCCTGGTTGTTGATGAATCAACCTGCGTAAACGAAGAAAATAATTTTTCCTGACTCTCTAGTGGAATACCAATACCACTATCAGTAATTGAACATGATAATGACAAATAAGAGTTATCCAAATCTGATGTTTCTGCTCTAATCACAATTTCGCCATGATGGGTAAATTTGATAGCATTACTAATAACATTAGTAAGTACCTGCCTTAAACGACTTGGGTCTCCTTTAACGAAAGTCTGATCGATACATGAAATATCGAGAATAACTTCAAGATTTTTATCCTGCGCTAGTTGCGCCATAGAGTCGGCAACATCACCAAATAGTCCTCGGATATCATAGTCAATTACTTCTAACTCTAGTCTTCCTGCATCAACTTTGGAATAATCAAGAATATCATTAATTAAAGATAACAGAGATTTAGCACTGAATTGTGCCAGTTTTAATTGATAGGACTGGTCTTCTGATAAATCTGATCCTTTTAAAAGATCTAACATGCCAATTACACCATTCATGGGTGTTCTGATTTCATGGCTCATACTGGCTAAAAAATTACTTTTGGTTTCAGCTGCCTGTAAGGCTGCATTTTTTGCATTTATTAATTCATCTTCACTTTTTTTACGCTCTGTTATATCTTCAACGATTGACCATATCATCTTCTTATTTGTAAATGGATCGGTGATGACCATGCCATTTAACAAAACAGGGTATCTATCACCGTTCTTCTTAATATATTCTTTCTGGTATGGCCCGTATCTACCTGTCTCATTTAAAATTTTAAGCTGCTCAGCTTCCTCGGGTTCATAATCTTTAGGAGTGATATCCCAATAACTTAAATTAATAAACTCGTCATGTGTATAACCAGTTGGTGCTACAATCGCATTATTCACTCTTACAAATTCACCAGTTTCAAAGTCATTCAAGGCAATACCAACAGGGGACAGTTCAAACAGTCCTCTCATTAACGCTTCATTGCTCTGCAGTTTGGATTGTGATTCATTAAACTGAGTTGTACGAATGTAAACTAGATTTTTTAACCTGCGATAGATTTTCCAGAAAAGACTAATTGAAATAATAAAACCTAAAAAAACAAGCAGGGCAATTTTTAAAATTTGGTCCTGGTTAACTCTGTTATCATAATAGTCTTTATAATTTATGCCTGTGAGTTCCTGATCGTGTGGTGCTAGACCAATATTTTTATAGATGTTAGCTATTTTTTTTAGTCGATTGATACTGAAATGACCAATCTCAATGAGCTCTGGTAGGATCATCCGAGATGTATGTTCTGCTTCATACAATAAATGAGCGCGTGATTTATCTGTGTCATAATTAGCAATTATCCAGTCAACCATTTCTTCCTGGTTATTTAAAGCATACCTCCAGCCTTTAATGCTTGCTCTTCTAAAGGCCTCTACTTTACTCTTGTTCTGTTTTAAATAATCTTCCGTCACAAAGATCATATCGCCGTAAAAATCAATACCATAGCTTGATGGTGAAATAATATTTATATCAATGTTTTTTTCTTTAAAATAAAAGGGCTGATCAGTCATATAGGCAGACATTGCATCAACATTTCCTGATATTAGGGCATTGTCCTGAAAGGTATGTAGAACATGAACATGGTCTTCGTCTTTTAAATTCAATTCTGTGAACATAGCTGTTAATACTGCATCATCAATATTCTTCTGATACATGACGCGTTTATTGCGTAATTCAATTGGACTTAGAATATTTGAGGATTTTAAAGTTAGTAAAACCAGAGGGGAATGCTGATATATGGCCGCTATTATTACGACATTTTTGCCTTTTAATCGAGATAAAACAAGACTAGAGTCTGAAATTCCAAATTCAGCGTCTCCGCTTAATACAATTTCGGATGTGCTACGAGTAAAGTCGACTTCATTAATATTTACATCAAACCCTTCCTCTTTGAAATAACCCTGCTTTTGTGCTGCATAAAAACCAGCAAATTGAAATTGATGTTTCCATTTAAGCTGTAGATTTATTTTTTCAAGTGCATATACATTCGTAGTATGAAAGTAAGTATTTAAAACAAAAAAAAGGATTAAGATGTTTTTAATGATTGATATGGAATTAGACATTTTTTACTTCTTTATTAAATCGGTTCATTCTTAGTTAAATATCCATTTAATCTGTGCTTGAATTACTCTTTCATCAACCCCATCAATACCATATTTATTGATCCATGATGAATATTCAATACCTAACCACAGACTTTCTGATTTGATGTTAAGAAAATCACTAACATCAAGCAATAATCTAGGTACAATTAATTGATTGCCAGCATAATTCGAACCTGCATCTCCGGCGATATCAGCAAAGCCTTCTGTCACCCATTTAGTCTGTCCAATATTAAAAGGATATTGCCAGGCCAGGGTTAGTTGCCAGGTGTCGTCATCTAAATCAGGGTTATGCCGCCAATAAACATCCGTATTAAAAAATCTGAATCCTTTTATATCCAGAGCAAGTCCAACACCAGCTAAATAGGTTTTTGCATCACCTTCGCCTTTTTCTAGTGTAGTGGAGATGAACAGGTCTTCAACTGGGCCAAAGGAATAATCCTTACCAGATAACTTGCTAAAGCTAAAACGAGGTGATAATTCAGCATAGGCGGATTTTTCACCATCATTAAAGCGCGTTGCATCTATGAACATGAAAAAATCACCATATAACCACTGGTTAGTATGCTCAAAGGTCAGAATGCTTGCTATAGGATCACTTAGCTCGTAATTCGAGCCATGTAATAATTGAAGATTGCTACTCTGCCACTGGATCAGCTCAACGCCTCTAGCCTGAAAGCATATAAGGGTACTACTTAAAATAAGTCCAATACGCCACCATGCCTTGCTTGCATGTATTTTCAATGCTCGACTAGAAATAACGATACTCAAAATAGCCAGCTCAAATATTTATAAGATCAAATTAGAGTATAGGGTAAATGTATGCGAATTTACTTTTAAACTAATTAGTGGCCGCTATGAATTAGTTATATACGGCGCTGTAGAGATAGATGCCATATTGATTTCTTGACTAGAACGAGCGTTCGTTCTAGTATTGGTAATGACTAAAGCAAATGTACGAAAATCACCGGAACAAACACAGCAACAGGTCTTATCAGCGACACTGCAGTTATTTACGCAGAAGGGATATTTCAATACATCAGTGCGTGATATAGCTCGCGAATCGCAGGTCAGCATCGGTTCTATTTATCACCACTTTAAGGATAAGGAAGGTGTGGCTAGTGCTATGTATAACGGCCTGTTGGAGCGAATGACAGAAACATTAGAGGATGTACAACGCGGTAATAGTTCTGCACATGATCGTTGCCGTGCAGTAATCGAAATTCTGTTTAAGGTAACCGAAGATGAGCCCCAGGTAATGGAGTTCATGATGTACTCAAAGCATCGTGAGTTCTTACCTGATGAGAAGCCTATTTGTTCAGCTCAACCATTTGTACTTATGCGTGAGATGGTGGCTCAGGGTATTGAGTCAGGTGAAATACAAGATCTGGATCTGATGGTTGCTTCCAGTTGTTTATATGGTGGAGCCATTCGCATGATTACATCAAGGCTAGATGGCATTATTGAAAAGTCTTTACTTGAGTATGTTGATAGCGTCTGGAGTTGTAGCTGGCGTTCAATTGCCGCTAACAAATAGGTATATTAATGAAGAATAATATCGAGGAATATTGTACTGGCTGTGTGTATTACCCACCGAATTTACCGTCTCAAGCGTACCCAAAGGAAGACTGGTTAATGCTTCAGGAAAAAGCATGCTCGTTTGACTATTGTCCAAATGATGAATACTGTCAGCAGGCAAGAAAGACAAGTTGTTCAATTGTTGATTTTAATAAGATGATAAGTACAAATTAACATTGTATATAAAACTAAAGAGTAAAATTTCTATGAAACAAATTTATGCGAGTATTTTTTTTATTTTAATTACATCTATGTTTACAACACATCTGAAAGCTACACAAATTGAAATTAATGATAGTGTTGCATTGGCTGAGCTGAAAACAGGCAAAGGTGTGTTTCTGGTTGATATTGGTGATGCAAAAAAACTAAATTTTTATCTAGAAATTATTCAGGGTACTTACAAAGGCATGAAGGCCCAGGGTGTAGAACCAGATTTTATTCTTGTTTATATTGGACCAAGCGTTAAGTATCTTACGGATTCGCCATCTTCCGAAGTAGAAGAAAAGAATGCTGGTGTATTAATTGATATTGAGACTAATGTGGAGGCACTGGCGAAGCTGGGTATCAAGC
>Ga0316205_10004002_pt1 | contig 13336 bp, 10 predicted proteins | sample 3monthpyrite_MG_FD_204941 | JGI IMG/M metagenome (GOLD analysis project Ga0316205, IMG submission 204941) | Microbial mat bacterial communities from mineral coupon in-situ incubated in ocean water Damariscotta River, Maine, United States -... | ecosystem: Environmental > Aquatic > Marine >... | reverse complement strand
AACGCTGTTTCAAATCCATCGTGCGCGGCAGCTTCATCGGGGTGTTCCTCGGCTCCATCCCCGGCATCGGCGCGGCCCCTTCGGCGTTCCTGTCCTATAGCGAAGCGCGGCGCAAATCGCCCAACCGTGAGAACTTTGGCAAGGGGGAGCTGGAAGGCGTCGCAGCCTCAGAAGCGGGCAATAACGGCGTTGCAGGTGCAACCCTTATCCCGTTGCTAGCACTTGGGGTGCCAGGTGATGTGATCACCGCGATTATCATCGGTGCGTTCATGGTGCACGGCCTGCAACCCGGTCCGATGATGTTTATCCTGAATGTGGACATCATATACGGGCTGTTCATCGGCCTTATCGTCAGCTCGGTCTTCCTGTTTGTAATCGGCTCTGTCGCCATTCGCGGCTTTAAATACGTGGCCGACATTCCGCGCGGCGTGCTGTTTCCCGGCGTGCTGGTGCTGTGCGTCTACGGGGTATTCGCCGTTAACAATAACATCTTCGACGTGGGCGTGATGTTTGTCATGGGCTGGGTCGGTTTCGTGATGTTGCGCAATGACATCCCCGCTGCCCCGTTCTTGATCGCCTTCATCCTTGGCCCGCTTTTGGAGGACAACTTCCGCCAAGCGATGCTCATGTCCGGCAGCTCCCCCGCGATCCTGTTCCGCGGGCCAATCACCTGGTTCTTCTGGGCGCTGACTCTGCTAACCGTGATCGCCATCGTGCGTGCAGGCATCCGCGCCACAAAAGCCCTCCATAAAAATGGGGCTAGGTAGCGCCCTGCACAAGCGACAGCAACTTGGCGCGCGACGATCACACTTCAACGAGCGCAGCGCGCAAAACTGTCTTTACAGATGTTTGAATGTTTTTGATTTGTTTAATGCACGCTTCGGCGAAACAGTCCGTTCATCCGCCGTGTTCAGGAGATACACTCGTGTCAGCCACTCAATTCAACAAACCGGAAGTTCAGTTACTGAATGATATCAAAGACGTGGTTGACAGTTCTGGGTGGAAAGATGCGTGCGACGCACCACGCTATTTTGTTGATCCGCGTGGGCGCTTTGAGGGCAAGGGATGCTTGATCGTTACGCCCGAGACAACTGAACAGGTCGCTGAAATTGTCCGCCTTTGCAACGCATCCAAGGCAGGCATTGTGCCCTACAGTGGCGGAACGGGTGTTGTTGCCGGGCAAATCTCGATCGAGAGCGATAACGCGATTATCATGTCGCTTGAGAAGATGAATAAGATCCGTCAAATTTCGGCCGACGACAGTGTGATCGTCGTCGAAGCGGGCTGCATTCTTGAGAACGTTCATAGTGCAGTGATGGAACACAACATGATCTTTCCCCTGACTATGGCCTCTAAGGGGAGTTGCTGTATCGGCGGAAATTTGGCGACAAATGCTGGCGGCATTCAGGTGTTGAGATATGGCAATGCCCGCGATTTATGTCTTGGCATCGAAGCCGTCCTTCCTTGTGGCGAAATCCTGAACGAATTGAGCCCGCTGCAAAAAAACAATACGGGCTACGACTTGCGCCACCTGTTGATCGGCAGCGAAGGCACGCTAGGGATCATCACCGCAGCAACGCTGAAATTGAAACCTGTGGATCCGGAAACCGGAACTGCCTTTCTGGCAATCCCTACGCCTGGACATGGGCTGATGATTTACAAAGAATTGCAGGCCCATCTCGGCGATAGCATTTCAGCCCTTGAATTGATGAGCGGCCTTGGGTTGACGCTCGTCACCTCTAAGTTCCCAACCCTTCGAAACCCATTCGCACAAAACCCTGATTGGGCTTTGTTGCTCGAAGCGTCTGGCCCTGTGGGCATAGGCGACAGGATTGAGGCGGCGTTGGCGGTCTGCTTTGAAAAAGGGATGCTGCAAGATGCTGTGATTGCACAATCCCAGTCGCAAAGAGACAGCCTTTGGAATCTGCGTGAAATGACCCCCGAAGCAAACCGCATGGCAGGCGCATTTTGCAACAGCGATACGTCGGTGGCAGTCAGCAAGGTCAGCGCATTCATCGCAGATACCGTCAAAGCAATTTCCAAAATCCATCCTGACGCGCAGATCAACAGCTATGGGCATGTTGGTGACGGGAATATTCACCACAATGTCTTTCCCCCGCCCGGCGTGAGCAAAGCCAAATTTTTGGAACTGAACCCCGGCATTATTGACGCGGTTCGCGTGGCTATCAATGATGTTACCCATGATCATGAGGGATCAATCAGCGCCGAGCACGGCATAGGCAGGCTCAAAACCGGTGATCTGGAAAGCTATGCTAGCAAAGCAAGATACGACACGCTCAGGCGCATAAAATCTGCAATTGATCCAAATAGCATTATGAACCCAGGGGTTCTAATCCGTTAGTTTACGGCCTGCGATTAGCACTTTATCGCGCTCGATGACTAAGCCCCCCTCGCGGCAATTGCCGGAATTTCCAGCGTGACCTCAAAGCCGCCGGTCAATCGGTTTGTAAGCGTGATCGTGCCGCCATGGGCCTGAACGATGGTCCGCGCAATCGACAGGCCAAGTCCGGTGCCACCCGTTTCGCGCGAACGGGATTTTTCAAGGCGATAAAACGGCTCAAAGACCCGGTCCAGCTCGCTGTCTGGAATACCCGGACCACTGTCGCTGACCGAAATGCGGATCAAGTCTTCGGTGCGCAAGGCGGATACGGCGGCGCTTTCACCATACCGAAACGCGTTTTCTATCACGTTGCGTAAAGCACGGCGCAGGGCCTGCGGACGGATTCGCGCGCGCAGGCCAGCTTGGGCATTGAGGGCAAAGTCCTGCGCCATGTCATTGCGCAATTCCGCCAAAAACTCCGCTACATCTACATCTTGCGAAGGCTCGGCCATCGCCATGCCATGCGCAAAAGACAGGGTCGCCTCGACCATGTCTCCCATCTCGTCTATCGAGCCAATCAGACGGTCGCGGGTCTCGTCGTCCTCGACCATTTCCGCGCGGACCCGCATCGCTGTCAGCGGCGACTTCAGGTCATGGCTCAGTGCTGCGAACAGCTGCGTCCGGTCGGCTATGAACCGCGTCAGCCGAGATTGCATCCGGTTGAAGGCCTCAGTCAGATGGCGGATCTCAAACGGCCCGCGCGGCGCAATGCGGTCAACCTGCTCGCCACGCCCGAGGCGTTCTGCCGCATCTGACAAATGCCGCAACGGTCCTGTGATCCGCGACAGAATAAACCAGCAGGCCGCGATCAAAAGCAGGGCCGCGGTCACTCCGAATGTGATCGCCTGCGCCCAAGGCCATTGGAGGGGCGGTCGTTGAAACCGCGTCGCGACGTTAAGCCAGCGCCCGTCGGACAACCCGATCGCCAACCGCATCTCGATCGCGGAAAGTTCGCGCTGCATCATCGCAACATGCATCTGGTCCATTCCCTGCGGCAACTGCATCAAGACTGGCATGTTGCTGGAAATTTCATGAAGCTCGACCCGTATTTCGCGACGCATTTCTGGCCCCATCAGCGCATTGATACGGCTTGTAATTCTACCGCCATCGCTATGATCAGCATGATCCACTTCGGGCTGATCGGCCACGCGAAATTGCACAAGAGGTGAATTGGCGGCGCGCAAGATCGACGAGTGAAGCTCGGGTGGAGCCTCTTCGATAAGCGAGGCGACATTGGCAACCCGCCCTGCCGCTTCCAAACCCTGCGCTGTCTGAATCGCAAGGCTGCGCTCATCCACGAAAAGCCACAAGCTGAATACCTGAGCGACGGCGAGCATGGCGACAATCAGCAAGACCAACTGCCCGCGAAGGCTATCAATGAAACGTCGGATCATGGCAGATCCGTAACATCAGTGGCCAGACAATAGCCACCGCTGCGCACTGTTGTGATAATCGTCGGGCGCGCGGGATCTTTCTCAATCTTGCGCCGAAGCCGGCTGACCTGATTGTCGATCGCCCGATCAAAGGCCTGCGCCGCGCGCCCTGCGGTCAAATCAAGAAGCTGGTCGCGACTGAGAATAAGACGGGGCCGTTCAAGCAGAACCGTCAGCAACTTGTACTCGGCCGTCGTCAGTTCGGTTTCATCGCCATTCCCGGAAATTAGTGCGCCCCGATCTGCATCGAACTGCCAATGTGCAAAGGCGACGCGGCGGCCCGACAACGCCCCGGCACGTGGGTCTGTCCGCGCCGATCTGCGCAGGATCGCCTTGATACGCGCCAGCAACTCTCTGGGATTAAAGGGCTTGGCCAGATAATCATCTGCACCGATCTCCAATCCGACGATCCGGTCGGTATCTTCGCCCAGTGCCGTCAGCATCAGAATCGGCGTTTTCCCTTCAGCCGACAAACGCCTGCACACCGAAAGCCCGTCCTCGCCCGGCATCATCACATCCAGAACGATCAGATCGAAATGGCCGGTAGCAAGTTTCGCATCCATATCGACAGCGTCATGGGCCACGCTGGTGCGCATACCGTTCTTTTCCAGATATCGGCTGATCGCATCGCGGATGTCGCGGTGATCATCGACAACAAGGATATGTGGGGTCTCGTTCATGTGCAGTTTTTAGCCCATCAGAGCGCTACGTTTAACATGAAAAATGTCGCGCCACGTGTCATCGCGGGCCGCTGCGACAAACGGTTACAAATCTCGGCGGCGGCGGCATTGCAAGCTGCAGACCCATCGCCATATTCGGGTCATCGCAACAAAAATATGAGGTATCGTTATGAAACGCACAACACTATTCGCAATCGGCCTGATCGCATCAACGGCAGCCGCTGGTGCCGCCATGGCCGACGGAACAAGGCAACGTGGTGATCACGCAGGCCAAGGCATGGCAATTCATCAGGGCGGCATGGCTGGCGCGGGTCAATCTGGCGGCATGGGCAATATGGGCGGCATGATGCAAATGATGCAGAAGATGCATGGCCAGATGATGTCTGGAGGCATGGGTGGCGGCATGATGGGCCGCAATGCCAACGCGGCGTTCGACACCGATGGCGACGGCACAGTCAGCCCAGATGAGATGCGCGCAGGTCTTGCCGCACAGCTGGTAGAATATGACGCGGACGGCGATGGCGTATTGTCAATCGCCGAGTTCGAGACGCTCAATAGCGCTATGATCCGCAACACCATGGTCGACCGCTTCCAGGCTCTGGACGAAGATGGTGACGGACAGATCACCAACGAAGAGATGGCCGCCCCCGCCGCTCGCGCCGAGAAAATGGCGGCGATGCGTGCGCAAGCCGCTGAACGTGGCAATGGCAAGATGCCGATGGGCGAAGGGGCTGGCAAGGGCATGGGCCAAGGCGGCATGATGAATAACAATAACAACTAGGTCTTTTCCGGATACCGGTCGTTGGCCGGTATCCGGTTACTTTGAAAAGGAAATTGATGATGGGCTTTGGTGGATTATGGATGCTGGCAATCGTGGCTTTGACTGTTCTCGCGATCGCTGCATTGGTGAAATATCTAATTAAATAAACGGAACGGACGTTATGGCTTATACTTATGACCGCACGATCACTGACTGCACCTTTGAAGAGGTTGACCGCCGGGTACGCGCATCGCTTGCCGAAAGAGGCTTTGGCATCCTGACCGAGATCGATGTGAAGGCGACGATGAAAAGGAAGCTTGATGTCGATATGGAGCCCTACAGGATTCTTGGGGCCTGCAATCCGAAGATGGCGCATCAGGCAATCGGACTCGAGCCTAGGGTCGGGGCAATGCTGCCGTGCAATGTGATATTGCGCGAGGTTGAGGATGGCGTTGAAGTCAGCGCTGTCGACCCGGTCGCGTCGATGGCGGCAATTGACAACACCCACCTGAAAGAAGTTGCTGGCGAAGTGCAGGCGATGTTGGTGGACGCTATTCGGGCCACATGACACGCATAACAGGCCGGTCGGAAGGCCGCCCCGATAGGAACCACTATCTGGAAATTGAAGGAGAAACACATGTCTATTGATCGTGCAGTACTGGCTTTTGCGGGTTTTATGGTGCTCTTGTCGCTGGCGCTGACCGTTTGGGTGTCGGCCTATTTCGTCTGGCTCACGGTTTTCGTTGGCGTAAACCTGATCCAGTCGGCCTTTTCCCGGATCTGCCCGGCCGCCGCATTCTTTAAATGGCTTGGCGTCGAACCGGGCAAGGCGTTCTGAACTGAGCATCGGCTCAGATATTATGTCTCGCACCGGCTGATCCGAAGCAAATGTTCCAAAAATCCATCTGGTTGGCGATTGCCTGGCCTCGAGCTTGAAACACTGGTTACAAGCTTGATCGTCAAGCATTTGAATCTCCGCGCCGTGAAGGCAAATATCGTGAGCGATACAGCGCCTGAAGAAACCTCAGAGATTACAAAGCGAATATCAGAGATCACAGCCGCGAGCGTTACGAGAATAGCGAAATGCGCGGCCAGATCATCCTGCTTTCTCAACGCACTCAAATCGCACCTAGAAAAATATGCTGTAAGGTGCGGTTTCTTGTGAGACATCCAATCTGTTGATTATAACTTTTCTCTGAGTGCGTCGTAAGGTGTCTTGCGGTCTGCGGAAGTTGTAGAAGCGCTCCCATTCGTCCAGCTTGGCTTCGAGATCAACATCTCCTTTGTAGCTAAGGAGCTGGTAAAATTCCTGCCCATCCGACCTGTGCGATCTTTCCACTTTTCCGTTCAACTGGGGTGTGCCGCGTTTGATGTAGGCATGACGGATGCCAAGGTCCTCAACGTGCCAATGGAACTTGGCCTGGACCTCATGACCGTTATCCGTCCTGATTTCGCGGATGCGGAACGGAAACTTTTCAACGACGTGATCCACAAACTTAATCGCGTTGGCTTGCGTGTGCTTTCCTCACGCTCAGGCGGTGTCCTGTTGGCGTGCCACTTGGGGATGGGAGGCGCGTTGATCAGGCCAGCTTCTCCGCGCTTTGCGTAGGCCTTGCGCCAACGATAGAAACTGGCGCGACCAATCCCAAAATAACAGCAGGTCTTCGCAACATGGTCAATTTCTTCAGCGTATCGAAGTATCCACAACTTACGTTGAATCTCGCGTTGATCCTTCGTCATAAACATCTCCTTCTTCCCAAATTTGGGAGGTTAAAGGAAATGTCTCGCGAGTAACGGCATATCTACAGTATCGCCGAGAACCATTATTACAGTTGGTCGAAAGAGTTCCTCGAAGCAGGGAAACGCCGCTTATCCAGCGGCTCATCTCTGCTGATTGGGAAATTGGCGAGACGACGCTGGACAGGGGCTGGCGAAGTATTGGCCGACGCACCTTGCGTCAGCGCCGTACACTGCCGGTCCGGGTGAGAGCGCCCAGAAGGGCGCTCTCACGGTGAGTACCTACCCGCTATTCGAGGCAGAAGCCTTCGATGTCAAGGTCAGTCCTGTGGGTCGAGCCACTGCTCAGAATCGTGCGGTCCTGGACATAGATGCGGATGTTGTAACCGCAGGGTTCCATCCCGGTTGTGTCCAGCTCCCAATTGCCAGACGCGCCGTTGGTATTGAGCGACAGGCCGGCATAACTGACCGAGACTGAGGAGTTCCCACCCGAGAAGGGCGGCGTGAAGAACGCACCGGGTGCGGCCGAGGTGATGACCATAGTGCCGCCCGCTGCCTCGGGCAACGGCGTCACGTGGATCCTGAGACTGCCCGCGTGATCGCCCGTCATCGCGTAGGTGCCAGAAATCACCTCGCTGATGCCAAACTTGCCGCAATTACCAGCACCACTGGTGATCTCGATCTCCGCATTCGGGCCGATGTTGTCGACCATGAAGGCTTTGGGCACCGTCGTGGCGAGTACCGGACCAAGAGGCTGGCGGAACTCAAGATAGACCGAGGTGAGCCCGTTCTCAAGACTCGTCAGAGCGCCGAGAAGGCCGCCGGTGACCGAGACCAGTGGCGAGGCGGCAAGATAGGGGAACCAATCGCCGACCGCGTTAAGTGTCTGCGTCACCGGGATGATTGACGGGAACGTGGTCACGTCGACATCGAACGGGGTGTTGTAGACTCTCGGCGTCACGTCGGACGGCCCCTGGATCATGATCCGATATTCGAGCGGACCGGCGGGAAGGTTGAAGACAGCGCCTTTCAGAAGCGTCCGTCCGCCGAACGGCGCATCGTCGGCGACAAAGAGGCTGCCGACACTTGCACCATTGGCATAGCCCGCGCCATTGATCTTCGCGACCGACATGTTGCCAATCGACTGGAGGAACGGCGTGAAGACACCTGGAATGACGCCCTCGGGGAAGGGCCGGATTTCGATCCAACAATCCTCGCGGTCGCCCCAATGCGGCACGAAATTCGGCTGGTTCGGCGCCGGTGGCACCGCCCAAGACAGGATGCCGCAAATTTTAGCGCGCCCGGTCTTGCACCATTCCAGCCGGTGCTTATCGAGGCTGACCGGCAGAGCCGCCTGATACCACAGCCCGCCCTTCGGCACATCGACGTCATGGACTTCGACGAAGGTCGTGCCCTGATATTCCCAACCCGATCCGAAATCGAGATAAAAGGCGATGTATTCGCGGCTACCATTGCTGCACAGCCCACCCGAATAGCCCGACCTACGCTTGATCTCGACGATCCCGTGCAAAGTTGTCGCGCCGCGGTCAAGCCCGACACAATGCAGCTCCTCATAGGTTGTGTTGAAGTTTGGTGCGATCAGGAAATCGGTGAACTTCGCGATGTCGATATCGAAGGCCTTGAGCGGTGACGAGAGCGCCTGCCAGGCCGCGACATCTGTCGGATCGGCGGCGAGTTTTGCAACCGCCGGGAACACATGGCGGAGCGCTGTCATCTCGTCGGTGCCCTTCTCCTTCTTCATGAGATCGGCAAAGTTTGCATCCGGCTTCGGCGGTGGAAGCTTGGCGATCGCTGTGGTCATCTTCTCGATCAGCGACGGATCTATCTTCTGGATGCCGATGCAGTCGATATTGTCCAGAATTTTACAGATGAACCAATTGCGTGGCTCGATCTGGATGTCGCGCTCCAGCCGGTTACCCCAGATCGGATGCCAGTTTGGCATGTTCGCGGGCGGCATCGTGTTCCACGACAGGATCGCGCGCACATTGGGCAGAACCGGCTTGTCGTCGCAGCAACTCCGACGTTTCGGCTTGATCTGGATAGAGACGGCATAGCAGAGCGGCTCCTTGAACGGCAGGTCGTGGATCGTGAAGCTGGTCGCGCCGTGGTCAACCCAGGTTCCGTCGCCGTAGTCGAGGTAGAAGCGCACGTATTCCTTGCTGCCGTCGGTGCAGGCGTCTCCGCCGTAGCCGGTCTGCTGCTTAACCCGAACGATGGCAGTCAGAATCTCGGTATCAGGATTATAGCCGAGGCAGGTCAGTTCCTCGAAGCCGGTATCGCCGACCTTCTTGAGAACCGCCTTGGGAATGCCGGACAGTTTCAAATCGGTCAGGTTGCCAAAATAGTTCGGATTGGCGATGAGGTGGAACTTGGATGCGTGACGCAGTTCAACGTCTTTTTCGGGAGCCTTCATAATCAATCTCCATTCAATTGTATTTTGAAATAAAAAAACCTCCACACGTCATGTGGCGATAGTTAATTATGCGCGCGACCCGCCTTTAGGCAGAGTGTAGAATTCCATACGCCAAGTCAGTGCGCTAGATTTGGCTCAGATTGCGGTTCCGTGCAGGCTAATTTTAGCCCAAGCGACATCGAAGTAGGGAATCTGGCACTTGCACACCGTCCGCAGCGTCGCTGAAATCACGCAAGGACGGATCGGTGAAGCCTTCGGCGTTGATCTGGTCGATCAGGGGCAGAAGCGGGTTCCGGCCGCCTCTGCGAATCTGTCAGCATGATCAGTTTTTCATAGAAATTAAGCCGGCGCGTGGTCACGACCTCGACGACTCCGTCGAGCGAGCCGTTACTCCTTTGGGTGTTCGCTTTGGATCATCCCGGAAGTTAGAGGGATCAAGCAGAAATGTTGGTAGACACTATATATCTGGGCTGCAAACTGGTTGCGTCGGGGGAAGTGATCCATGACATTACAGGTCTATAGCCAAGGGAGGTTGCGACATGATGATCTATGGGCTGAACACCTGTGCAGTTTGTCAACGGGCCCGCAAGGCGTTGGAGGCAGAGGGCAAGGACGTCAGTTTCCGCGATGTTCGGGCCGACCCTCTGAGCGAGACGGAATTGGCCGAGCTGATTGCAGAGTTCGGGGATCGACTGGTGGATCGAAAGTCTAATGACTACCGCGCGCTCAATGACTGGCTGAAAAACTCGGAGGCAGAGGCGCAAATATTGGCCAAGCCCAAGGTGATGGCCCGCCCGATAATCCGCGATGGGGATATGTTTTATCTTGGATGGGATGGGACAGTACAACAAGCTGTGCTTGAAGGCTAATATCTTGAACCAAAAAGCAAGACTAACCGACTGAAATGCTGCGCGGTGCAAGAACGGCAACAATGCGAAATATACACCGCAGCAACCGGACGAAATAGCCGCTAGTTTTCTGGACACTTTCTTCTCTAATTTTGAGGCACGGAGGCCGTTATGGGGAAGAAAGTGTCCAGAAAACTAGCGGCTGTTCACGTTAAGAGCTTCAGGATTTGAAAATCCGTTTTCAAAGTATAACGCAGATCGAGACGCGCTACCTAGACATCCCATGTCACTGCCCTCTCGTAGCAGTGCGGCGGGTGTCGATGTTGCGCGGGCGACTGCCGTCGAGATATGGTCCCCAGCATCGCCAACCATAACCGAGAGCGCGCGTGGCATCTCCAGGTCTGCTCCCGCGAGCGTGCCATCCGCCAACGTCAGCCGATGGTTTTTCCTGAACACCTCACGTCCATTGATCAAAAAGTAATCAATCTGAGAGCCTGCCGTTGCCATAGCGTCTGTGACAAGGAAAATCCTGTCGGACCGGGGTTTTGCGGCTAAGGCAATGCGGATGACGGCAGGGTGGACGTGGATTCCATCAGCGATGAGCCCCGCATAGATATCGCCACGCTCGAGAGTCGCACCAACCAAGCCAGGCTCGCGGTTTCCCAATTGGCTCATCGCGTTAAACAAATGCGTCACACACTGCGCACCAGCGTCAAAGGCCGCGTGGCATGTATCGCTATCTGCATCCGTATGCCCCAGCGACACTATGATGCCGGCTTCCGTCATTCGTTTGATCTGCATGAGGGTGGTGTTTTCCGGCGCAACGGTAACCATAACATTTGGCAAACGCTCAGCCGCATCTAGCATCAGTGAAAGGTCCTCGTCAGTCATGGCGCGGATCAGTTTGGGATCGTGCGCCCCTTTTCGAGCAACAGACAAGTGTGGGCCTTCGAGATGGATGCCAACAATGCTGCTGACCCCTTCGGCAATCGCCTGTTCCACCGCATTTATTGCAGCACGGGTGCGATCAGGCGTGTCCGTGATCAACGTCGGCAGTAAGGCTTGCGTCCCGGTTGTCGCGTGGGCTTCGGCAATGGTGCGCAGCGCTTCAACTGATTGATCGTCGTTGAACATAACACCTCCGCCGCCATTGACTTGCAAATCGACAAAGCCGGGCGTGATCAACCCACCATCCAGTGTTTTGGTGGGGCAATCGGGGGGCAGACTTGCGAGTGGCCGAATGCTAAGGCAATCATCAGAACCGACCGCTAATACGTGGTTATCATGCAGTGTCTGTCCGTCATGAATCCGCGCGCCGACATAGGCTTTGGCAATGCCGCTCATACCGTTTCGGTCACTTTCTTGAGGTGACGTGGGGCATCAGGGTTGATGCCCCGTGACGCGGCAGTTCGTTCAACCATGGCGTAAAAACTTGCAATCAAGGTGATCGGGTCGGTCAGCGGATGACCGGTTCGAACGGCTGGCAACGCTTTAGCTTGACTGACTTTTGTGCTGGTTGCAAAAACCGTGGCACCTTTGGCTGCAATCTCGTCCGCGACTTTGGCGAGCGCGTCTTCGGCTTCGTCCTCGGACGCAAGGGCAATTACAGGGAAGCCTCCATCCACGATTGAAACAGGGCCGTGCAACACCTCTGCAGAGGAATAGGATTCAGCGTGGATTTGGCAGGTCTCTTTGAACTTCAGCGCCGCTTCGTTCGAGATGGCATAAGCCGGACCGCGGCCTAAACAGAAGATTGAATTGCGCGTGCCGAGAGCGGAGCGGGCTTCCTGCCAATCAATGTTTACCGCTTTCTCCAGCTTGTTGGGCAGGTCATGGATGGCAGCGCATAACGCTTCATCCTCTGCCCATTCCGCCAACAGCCAAATGCCGGCAACAGCTGAATTGACGAAGGTTTTTGTCGCCGCGACACTTAGTTCCTTACCTGCATGCAAGTTCAGCGTGTGATCCGCTACTTGCGCCAAGGGGCTTTCTGGATGGTTTGTCATCGCGATTGACAGTGCCCCGCCATCCCGCGCCATCCGCGCCATCTCGACGATATCCGGGCTTTTGCCAGATTGCGACACCGACAGGCAGACGCTGCCCTTAAGACTTAATTTGCGGTTATAGATCGAGGCGATGGACGGCCCGATGGAAGCAATAGGTGTCCCCGCTAGCAACTCGGACGCATATTTTAGATAAGTCGCAACATGATCAGACGATCCACGCGCGACGGTCACCATGTAGCTGGGGTCACGGGCGCGAACCGCATCGGCCGCGCGGCGGACGTCGTCGCCACCTTGCTGCAACAGGCGGTCCACGGCCACGGGTATTTCCAGCACCTCGCGGCGCATCTGTGTCTGGGCGGTGGTCATCTTGGCAGTCCTACTCTTTGGCAAGGCGAAGCTCGGCTACGAAGTTGTAGGCGTCCCCGCGATATATGGATTGTGTAAATTCAACTGTGCGTCCGTCGGCCAGATATGAGGTTCGCTCGATCCGCAGCCCGGCCTTTCCCGGTGCGACATCCAGTAGCGCCGCGTTGTCTTCTTCTAGGTTGATTGCAGAGATCTTTTGTAAGGCACGAACCGGTCTAAACCCAGCCTGTCCAAGAACTTCATAGAGAGAGGTCTCGACCAGAAGCGGATTCGGCAGCATTTCGGTCGATAGCGACGCGCGCTCAATGGCCATGGGCTTACCGTCTGCCGTTCTAAGCCGCGCAATTCGCGATACCGAGTCATCCTGTGAAAGAGCCAGTGCAAGAACTTCGTCAGGCGACGGCATATAGATACCGCGTTCGAGCCAGATACTTGTTGAGGCCATCCCCCGCCGCGACATGTCTTCGCTGAACGAAGTCAAACGCGACAACGACTGTTCTATCTGCGGTGCGTTGGAGGCCACGAACGACCCCGATCCCTGCTTTTGAATGACGATGCCGTCTTTGGCTAAGGCCTGTATGGCTTTGCGCACCGTGACACGGGACAATTCTGTGATCGTCGCAATCTCACGTTCTGGCGGCAACGGACTCCCCGCCTTCAGAAGGCCTTGG
>Ga0316205_10004001_pt1 | contig 13338 bp, 11 predicted proteins | sample 3monthpyrite_MG_FD_204941 | JGI IMG/M metagenome (GOLD analysis project Ga0316205, IMG submission 204941) | Microbial mat bacterial communities from mineral coupon in-situ incubated in ocean water Damariscotta River, Maine, United States -... | ecosystem: Environmental > Aquatic > Marine >... | reverse complement strand
AATCGGCAGTTTACTGGCCAGGTGGCCGAGTAGAGCATTAGCAATGCCCAGATTACCTTCAGCATTCTCGAAATCGATGGGATTAACCTTATGCGGCATAGTAGATGAGCCGACTTCCCCGGCAATGGTCTTTTGTTTGAAATAACCCTGAGAGATGTAACCCCAGACATCCCGGCAAAAATCGATAACAATGTTGTTAAAACGGCTCTGGCAATCAAATAACTCGGCAATATAGTCATGTGGCTCTATCTGGATGGTATACGGGTTCCAGTCGAGACCAAGGTTTGTAACAAATGACTGCGCAAATTGCTGCCAATCTATCTCGGGATAGGCGGTCAGATGGGCATTATAATTACCCACAGCGCCGTTAATTTTACCTAGCATGGGAACGTTCTTGATTTGTTCGCGCTGCCTGTTTAAACGGTAGACGACGTTGGCCATCTCCTTGCCCATGGTAGTGGGTGAGGCAGGTTGTCCGTGAGTTCGTGACAGCATGGGGACATCAGCCAGTTCATGAGCAAGTTTGCTGATTGCATCAATGATTTCATCCATCATCGGCATAATGGCTTGATTGCGGGCTTCGCGCAGCATTAAGGCGTGAGAGAGGTTGTTAATATCTTCAGAAGTACAGGCGAAATGAATGAATTCAGTAATCGCATGCAGTTCCGCATTACCTTCGATCTTTTCCTTAAGGAAATACTCAACTGCTTTCACGTCATGGTTAGTCGTGCGTTCAATATTCTTGATGCGCTGAGCATCTTCAACATGAAAATTTTCGACTATGCCATTGAGAACATTGATGGCATGTTCACCTAATGGCGGGACTTCTTCAATTTGAGCATTATCAGCCAATGCCTGTAACCACCTGACCTCAACCAGCACCCTGTGTCTGATTAAACCAAACTCACTGAATATAGGTCTCAAGTCAGCCGTCTTACTGCCATAGCGGCCGTCTACAGGTGATACTGCTGTAAGTTCTGATAAGTCCATGTCTGTTCCTTATTGTCTTTTTTTAACTTACTACTATTAACGCAAAGATCGCAGAGGTGGCAAAGGCCGCATAGAAAAGCAATTGATTTTATTAAATCACTACTCTGCGTTGTTTGCGGCCTTTGCGCCCTCAGCGTTACTAATATCCAACCAAATAAGAACTGAGAAGCTAGCTAATTAAGATGCAGCCAACTGCCTGAGTACATAATGCAATATACCGCCATTTCGATAGTATTCAATTTCCTGCGGAGTATCGATGCGAACATTGGCTCTGAAGCTTGTTTGTGAACCATCTTCAGCTGTTGCTTTAACATCAACTACTTTCGAGGAACCATCTCCAAGGCCTTCAATATTAAAAGTTTCTTTTCCTGTGAGACCTATGGATGCAGCATTTTCTCCATCCAGGAACTGTAGCGGTAAAATGCCCATGCCAACCAGATTGGAGCGATGGATGCGTTCATAGCTCTCAGCTATAACAGCCTGGATGCCCAGTAAGCGTGGACCTTTGGCAGCCCAGTCACGTGACGAACCTGAGCCATATTCCTTACCGGCAATAATAATCAGGGCAACACCATCATTCTGGTATTTCATTGATGCATCAAAAATGCTCATAGCTTCAGCCGAAGGCTGGTGAATGGTGACGCCACCTTCTGTGCCAGGTGCGAGTAAATTACGCAGGCGGATATTAGCAAAAGTGCCGCGCATCATGACTTCGTGATTGCCGCGTCTTGAACCCAGAGAGTTAAAGTCTTTGGCATCCACGCCATTAGCGCTCAGGTATTGTCCCGCAGGGCTATCAGCCTTGATAGCACCAGCGGGCGATATATGGTCAGTTGTTACCGAATCACCGAGCAGAGCAAGTACACGTGCTCCGGTGATATCGCTGACCTCGCTGGTCTCCATTGTCATGTTATCGAAATACGGAGGGTTCTTGATGTAGGTAGAATCCTGCTGCCAGTCAAATAACTGACCCTCAGGTGATTTCAGGTTAATCCAGCGATCTTCTCCCTTATAGACTTCTGCATAAGATGAAGTGAATTCTTTGCGGTTAACACTGCTGTCAATAGCATTTCGTACTTCTGCCTGGTCAGGCCAGATATCTTTAAGATAAACATCATTGCCATCTTTGTCGGTACCAAGGGAATCATTTTGGATATCGATGTTCATCGTGCCAGCAATGGCATAGGCCACAACCAGTGGAGGAGAGGCCAGATAGTTCATGCGTACTTCGGCATGAATACGACCTTCAAAGTTTCGATTGCCGGATAATACTGACGTCACTGATAGGTCGCCATCAGCAATTGCTTTGGATACCTCAGGTGCTAATGGGCCAGAGTTGCCGATACAGGTAGTACAGCCATAACCGACCACATGAAAGCCAAGAGTTTCAAGATCTTTCATAACATCAGCTTGCTGCAGGTATTCACTCACTACGCGAGAGCCTGGAGCCAAAGATGTCTTCACCCAGGGTTTTACTTTTAGACCCAGGGCCGCAGCTTTTTGAGCCACCAGTCCAGCACCAAGCATGACTGCAGGGTTGGATGTGTTGGTACAAGATGTAATAGATGCAATAACAACGGCACCATCTTCCATTTCGACCGACTCACCATTAATGCTTGTTTTAACTGATTTACTGGTAATGCTTCGTTCATTCTTCAGGCTGGCCAGCGCATCGCCGAACATCGCTTTTGATTTATTCAGTGGAATTCTATCCTGTGGGCGCTTGGGACCTGACAGGCTGGGGACGATGGTTGAAATGTCCAGTTCTACTATCGAGCTGAATTCAGCCTGGGCCTGACCTGGAGTGCGGAACATGCCTTGTTTTTTTGCATAGGCTTCAACCAGGTCAATTTGTTGCTGATCACGTCCTGATAACTTCAGATAATTGAGTGTTTCGCCATCAATCGGGAAGATGCCACATGTAGCACCGTACTCCGGAGCCATATTGGCAATAGTCGCTCTGTCGGCCAGAGTTAACTGGTCGAGACCATCACCAAAGAATTCTACAAACTTACCTACCACACCATGTTGTCTGAGTACTTCAACAATAGTTAGCACCAGATCGGTAGCAGTAGTTCCTTCAGGCATTGAGCCGCTTAAGTTAAAGCCAACTACCTGTGGTATCAGCATTGAGACGGGTTGGCCCAACATGGCGGCTTCTGCCTCTATACCTCCCACACCCCAGCCCAATACACCCAGACCATTGATCATAGTAGTGTGAGAGTCAGTGCCTACCAGCGTATCCGGGTAAGCCTGTAATACGCCATTATTTTCTTTGGCAAAGGTCACACGGGCCAGATATTCAAGATTGACCTGGTGCACGATGCCGGTATCAGGTGGAACAACCTTGAAGTTTGAGAAGGCTTTTTGTCCCCATTTAAGGAAGCTGTAGCGTTCCTGATTACGCTGATATTCAAGATCAGCATTGAATTGTATGGCATCAATAGTGGCAGCTTTATCAATCTGTACAGAATGGTCAATAACCAGTTCTGCAGGCTGAAGCGGATTGATTTTATCGGGATTGCCACCGAGCTTTCGTACCGCATCTCGCATAGCCGCAAGGTCTACAATAGCAGGTACACCAGTGAAATCCTGCATCAGTACGCGAGCAGGAGTATAGGCTATCTCAGTGTTGGGCTTTGCCTGGGGATCCCAGTTAAGCAGGGCATTAATATCTTCTGCTGTTACATTAATACCATCTTCGTGCCTGAGTAGATTTTCAAGCAGTATTTTTAATGAGTATGGCAGTCTGTTGGCGTTGTCGAGCGCCTGCAGGTGAAAAATCTCGTAAGATTGGTCGTTAACTGATAATTGAACGCGTGAATCGAAACTGTTGCTCATGAAAATTCTGCCTTTCTTGTAATAACTGGTAACTTTAAGTATTAATCGTAACCATATGATTAGTAATGATAATATGCTTATTTTCGTGCTAACTGAAGAGAAATTATATCACACCACTGTGTCTATGCGTGGGAGATTATCCAGAGCCGCCTTTGCTTCGTTGAGAATGGCTTTGCGTTTGAATAATAACTGCCAGCGAGAACCGCCGCATTGTCGCCAGGCCATGGCTGAGCGAATGCCCGTCAATAGCAAGGTGCGAATCAGCATCGCATTAGCAGGCATTCTAAGCATCGATTCATCACCGGTAACGATAATTTTGGGGGTAATGGTACTGATCGTTTTCTGGTAAAGGTCGGCCAGGTTGCCAATGACATTGTCATGACTACATGAAAAATATTCTGCCTGAGATTTAGCGGTGTCGATGCCTTGCTCCAGTATGGTTAGCAATGGTTGCTGACGAGACAGCTTTTTCTCCAGATGTATTAGTGTTATTGCATAGCGGGTGATCTCAATATCACGTAGTTCGGCCTGTCCTATTTGCTTTATCAGGGTCTCAAGTCCGAGGCGTAAATGAGCACTGCCGCCGTATATTTGCTCTACAGACTCTGCATCAATAACAAAAAGACTATTGATGCAGGCATCGACTGCATAATCAATTTTTCGGCCAATATTGGCAGTACGCTTTACCAGGCTTGCAGCCTGAAACAGGCCCGCAAAGCACAGAACTTGGTCATTGAGGGAATGATTCATATAATGGACTGTGCACTTGAGGCGGCCTCGAGTGCGCGAGAAATTGATCTAGGATTTGCTGCTAAGCTTGGCTTTCATTTGTGACAGCAGTCCATCCATACCATCTTTTTTAATTATAGTGGCATAGCTGGTTCGGTAGTTACTGATCAGACTGACTTCTTCGATGACTATGTCATACACCAGCCATTTGTCGCCTTTTAAAGCCAGTTTATAGTTAATTGGAATGTTGTTGGTTTTAGTGACAATGTGCGTGTAAACCACAGATCGTTTTTTATTTTTACTTTTTTCACGTAGGTATTCAACGCGTTCATCAGTGTAAGCTTCAATTCTGCCAATATAGGTTTTTTCCAGTAATTTTGAGAATAAATTGGTGAATTCTGTCTGTTGATCTGAAGATGCCTTTTTCCAGTTACGTGACAATGTTCTCTGTGACATGGCACGGAAATAAAAACGATCGTTAATTAATTCACGAATTTTACCTCTGCGCGCTTCACCTTCCAATGATTTATCTTTTAGTGTGTCAATGACTTTGTCCAGAGTGGATTTTAGTTGAGCAGTGGGTTCGCCACCATCTGCAAATGAAACGGTAGAAATGACCGCCAATAAAAACGCCAGTAGTATTGATGTTAATTTATTCGTTTTCATTTGTTATCTACCTCTTGTTATTTAGTGCATTGTATATTTCGACAAGCTGTTATTAAAAAAGTGCTTTTAAATATTATTTATTTATCGACAGCGCCCTGTCTGAATTGAATATATGCATTACGCAGGAATACATAAGGATCTATAGAGTCATTTTTGATGGCTTCATAGGTGTCTTTATCAATTGATAGTGTAGTTTCAATATCAAGCCATTTGAAAGCGACATAGCGACCTGTTTCACCGTCAAATTCATAAGAGGCAGGGTCGAGGTACTTTCCGTCTACCAGCAAGCCAATGCCATCCCTGACAGACGATGGTCCGAGTAGAGGCAAGACCAGATATGGACCATTGCCAACACCGTAATGTCCTAGCGTTTGTCCAAAGTCTTCTTTTTTGATGTTAATGCCAAAATCTGTTTTGGCGACATCAAAAAATCCCAGCAGACCAATAGTTGAGTTAATGATCATGCGAAAAAATTCGTTAGATGCATCTTCACCTTTTAATTGCAGGCCTGCATTGACGATGCGCACAGGAGAGAGGATGTTGCTAAAAAAATGACTCAGTGATACACGAGCTTTTTCTGGTACCACGATGCGCATGCCTTTAGCGACAGGCTTTAGAAAGCCGAAATAAATTTTATCATTGACGTTAAACATAACGCGATTAAATGATTCAAATGGATCGGAAATCTCAATGTCCTCTTCCTCTGATTCAGTAAAATCTTCTTCGGCATCGGCGGCAGTTGCAGCCGGCTTGGATTGCACTGCGGCAGCGATTAATACCGGTTCTGCAGTACTGGCAGTTGCATTCATTATTAAGCTTAGGAACAAGATAATAGATGTGATTGAGAATGATTTATTATTCATGATTTTTATTTCTCGTCGCTTTCAAAAATGTATTTACTTATCAGCTCTTCCAGACTGATGGCAGATTCAGTTTCAATGATCATGCCATTTTCTTCGATTGGATCGTCTGATGCACCAGGTTTAATATTGACAAAACGATCACCGATTATGCCTGCAGTCCTGATTGAGGCAATGGTGTCATCTTGTAATTTGATATCTTTATTCAGGGATAATATGACTTCGGCTTCAAATTCATTGCTATCCAGTATGATTTCCTCCACCTTGCCAACCTTAACACCGGCAATTTCAACATCAGCACCCGCTTTCAGTCCGGATATAGAGTTGAATCTGGCTTTGACTTTGTAGGTTGTGCTTTCACTAAACCAGTCAACGCCGCCGACGGTAACAGCCAGGTAAGAAAAACATATCAGGCCTACGATCATGAATATGCCAACGCTTAATTCAATCAGAGGTTTGTTCATTGGATCAGTCCTTTAAAACTTATTTTTATATGATTTACAGTATATTACAGCATTACGCTGCCGATCAGGTAGTCACTTGCCAGTATCAATACTGAAGACACGACAACGGTATCAGTTGTCACGCGGCTCACTCCCTCGGCACCATGTCCGCCAGATCTTAGAATGTGTAGAAAATAGCCCTTAAATGTTGCTATCCACACGATTAAAACCGCAAAAATCAACGACTTCACTAACCCCAGTTGCACGTCAGTCCAGTCTACAGTGTTATACATACCCTGAAAGTAGGAGCCTTCGCTAACGCCTAGCAAAACAACGCCAACCAGATAGCCGCCAACAATACCGGCTACGTCAAACATAAAGGTGAGGATGGGTAATGCTATCAGGGCTGCAACAAATTTTGGCACGATAAGAAACCGATAAGGGTCTATACCCATGCATTCAAGAGCATCTATTTGCTCTGAATGCCTCATGATACCAAGTTCGGCACACATGGCAGAACCTGCACGCCCAATTACCATCAATGCAGTCAGTACCGGACCCAGCTCCTGAATCAAGCCCAGGCCCACAGCAGAGCCAAGCAGGTCGGTAGAGCCAAAATCCTTTAGATTATGATAGCCCTGTAAAGCCAATACCATGCCGGTAAAGGCCCCTGTAAACAAAATAACGATAACCGAACGGGTTCCAATAAAGTGAATTTGTTTGGTAACTGTATAAACCTTGTACGGAGGGACGGCCATTTGTGTCAGGCACTGAACCAGGTAAATTCCCATCATACCCATAGTCTTGAAGAAATCGATAGACGAATTACCAATGCGCTGAATTCCTGCTCTGATCATGACTTACTCCCTGTAAGACGTTGCAGGTACTCATCTGCATCAACTGTTTCGTTGCGAGGGCGGCGGTTAAGCAGGTTCTGAACTCGTTCGTTGTCACAATTTTTTACTTCATCAACGCTGCCTGTTATCAATATATTGCCCTGATCAAGAACCGTTATTCGGTCTGCAATGCGAAATGCACTTTCCAATTCATGGGTAACAACGACAATACTCATTTTCATGGCGTCCTTGAGTCGCACAATGAGTTCATCCAGCTCGGCTGATACAACCGGGTCAAGACCTGCTGAAGGTTCGTCAAAAAATAACAGTTTAGGATCCATAATGATGGCGCGAGCCAGTGCTACGCGTTTTAGCATACCGCCGGATAATTCGGCAGGCATCAGATTTTCAAAACCGGAAAGATTGACGACCTCGAGTTTGAGGCGTGCCATGATATCCATGGTTTTTTGATTTAGATTGGTATGTTCGCGTAAGGGGAGTTGAATATTTTCCTTTACTGTCATGGAGCTGAATAGAGCGCCACCTTGAAAGGATACGCCAAACTGCCTGCGAATTTTATATAGTTCCTTAGTGGATAGATCGCTAATGGCAGCATCCATTAAATGGATGCTGCCACTGGATGGCTTCTTCAGCCCAAGCAAGCTGCGCAGGAGTGTTGTTTTGCCTGACCCACTGCCTCCCATGATGACCATAATTTCACCCTTATCGATATCGAGATTAATATCGTTGAGAATTTTACGGTCACCATAATGCGCGGCAAGATTAGCAACTTTAATAATGCTGTTATTTTGTGCTGAGCTCATTTTTCATTCTTTATTATTGTGAAATTGTATCGGGTCACTGAATAATGCCTCCACCCAGACACGTAGTTCCGCTATAGAATACTACTGATTGGCCCGGTGTAACAGCTCGTTGTGGCTGTTCGAACTCAACTTTGACAAGATTTTTGTCAAATGAATGGATAGTACAGGCCTGGTCTGCTTGTCGATAACGCGTTTTTGCATGGCAGGATATAGGTAATTCCGGCTTTTCCCCGGAGATCCAGTGAATATTGTCTGCTATAAGATTGTTTCTAAATAGCAGGGGGTGATCGTGCCCTTGTTCTACGATAAGAATATTGTTGTCCATATCCTTATCGAGCACATACCAGGGTTCTTCGGGCCTGTTCTGAAATCCGCCAATTCCAAGTCCCTGGCGTTGTCCTAACGTGTAATACATTAAGCCTTGATGTGTGCCGATGATCTCGCCATCGGGTGTTTTCATCTTGCCAGGTTGTGCTGGAAGATAAGTTTGCAGAAATTCACGGAAATTTCGTTCTCCAATGAAGCATATTCCGGTACTGTCCTTTTTTGATGAATTAACAAAACCATTCTTTTCAGCAATCGCACGTACTTCTTTTTTATCCAGCTCTCCAACGGGAAAAAGACTGCTGCTTAAGGCATATTGTCCAAGTAAATACAGGAAATAACTTTGATCCTTATTTGAATCCAGGCCTTTAAGCAGATAGTAGAGATCATCTTTTCTATCGATTCGGGCGTAGTGGCCGGTAGCAATTTTATTTGCACCCAGATCAATGGCATGGTCCAGAAAGGCCTTAAACTTTATTTCCTTATTACACATAACATCAGGGTTTGGTGTGCGCCCTGCACGATATTCAGCCAGGAAATACTCAAATACTCTATCCCAGTATTCAGCTGAAAAATTAACGGTGTGTAAGGGGATCTGCAGCAGTTTGCAGACATCATTAGCGTCTTTTAAATCTTGTTCAGCCGAGCAGATTTCATCGGTGTCATCTTCTTCCCAATTCTTCATGAACAGGCCTTCTACCTGATAGCCTTGTTCCATCAGCAGTAATGCCGCTACTGAGGAATCAACGCCGCCCGACATACCTATTATAATTTTATTGTCTTTTGTCATATTGATTCTGATAGATAATCAAGTATTTCCAGTGGATAGCGGCGACCATTAATGTAATCCGTTATAGATTTTATAACTAGTGGGCTCCTAACGGTGTGTTGATCAGAGCTAACTTCTTCCTGAGTCAGCCATAAAACCTGATTGATATCGCTATCCAGCTCATAATCCTGATCAAAAAAGTCAATTTTACCCGTAAAACAAAAACGCAAGAAATGTTGCTGGGAATCCGGGTGGGTCCACTGATATATACCGGTAAGAGAGTCAGGAGTGAAATGCCGGCCTGTTTCTTCCAGGGTTTCACGAATAACAGCTTGAAGCAATGATTCTCCAGGCTCAAGGTGGCCAGCAGGCTGATTGATAACCGCAACATTATTGATGATTTCCTCAACCATAAGGAATTTACTACCATCTTGTGCGATAGCGGCAACGGTTACGTGAGGTTTCCAGGTCATCAGTAATGTTCACATGTAAATAACAGTATTTGATTAAAATTAACAAATAGCATGATTATGGCGCGCTATTAGTTTAATATGTACGTATAAATACTTATTATCCTTTCAGGCGTAGATTTTAACAAGTATGTCGTTATCACATAGTTTTCAGGGTCGTTTTCTAATTGTTGCATTCGCACTGGGTGTGGCCTTGCTGGTGATGGCTGTCTATACCAAAAAGCTGGTGCGTGATGACGGTCGACAAAGTTCTGAGTTGATAACGGTTTATCAACAGACCGAAGCCAATATAAAAGTCATTAATGACCAATATCTAAAATTAAAAAGCACTTTGTACCAGTATTCCTTGCTGCTAACACCTGAATTGAAACAGGAAACAAAAAACTTACTCAAAAAATTAATCTCCAGTGTGTTGAAGTTTGAACAGAGTAAAATTATTAATACCTATCCTAATTTGTCCAGGTTCTCAACAGAACTAAATATCGAATTACAGTCTCTTGCTGATCATGTTAATAAAATATTAATTCTACAGAAAAGTGCTTATACGCGTTATCCGGCAGTCGCTATTTTGCAAGATGAAATGCAGCCTTCACAAAGGCATTTTCAGGATCAAATGAACCTGGTTATGCTGGAACTCGATGATGTCGTTGGGAGTAAGCGCGTACAACTACGTGATGCACTGAACAAGATTAGCTATGCATGGGCGCGGCGCGTTAGTGAAGTACGCTTATTTGTAGCCAATCGAAGTGGAACATTGGGTAACCCGAAAGATGTGTTACCAAAAAATATTGAGACCGAAGCTATATTTGCAGAACGTGTCGATATGTTACTCGACCAGGTTCGTGACATCACCTATCAGATTGATCGTGATGTGGTATTAAAAAGAACAGTCGATGAGATGATATTTGCCAGTAGTCGATACGGTGCAGCATTTAAACGCGCAGCAAAACTTTTCATGCAGCCAGGCTGGCGTCAGGATGTTTTTGTCCTGGAAAGTTTAATAGAACCATTGCTAAATAAAAATATGGAAATATTAAATCTGATCAAGTCGGAGCTGGCTATGCAGATGGGGCAGATGGTCAAGGATTCAGTAGAAACCTCCACTCTGGTATCAGCTTATATCTGGTGGTTTGTGACAGCGGTTTATTTTTTGCTATTACTGGCTTATATCGCTTTCGAAAAAATGATTCGCCAGCCTTTGTTTGAAGTTGCACGTGCGCTTGAGGCACAAGGTAATGACGAACACTATGAAATTCCAATACGACCTTATTATGTAACTGAGTCAGAAGTTCTGATTGATGCTTTTAGTGACATGAAAGAACAGGTGGATAGTCGTCAACTTCGATTGCAAACGATTTTAAGAAATGCAGGTGAAGGCGTAGTTATTATTGACCGGCATGGCAATATAGAAACGTTTAATCCTGCAGCAGAAAAAATATTTGGCGTCACGAGCAGCGTAGTATATGGCCAGTCGATTTACGTACTGCGTGGTGATGATTGTGTAGTGCCACATAATAAATGGCAAGAGTTATGGCGTGATAAAGCCGATAATAAAGAAGCTATCGAGGTAATGCTGAAGAGAGCCAATGGAAAGGAATACCATATCTCAATAAAAACCAGCAGCATGAGTCATAAGGGTGAGACCTATTATATCTCTGTGGTTATGGATATCACCGAGCGTAAGGTATTGCTGGATAAGCTTCAAAATCAGGCTGACATTGATTCATTAACGGCTCTGCATAACAGGCGCTATTTTACAGATGAGCTTGATCGCCTGGTTGAAAGGGCGGCAAGGCGAAAACAACATTCCTGTGCCTTGCTGTTTATTGATCTTGATAACTTTAAATTTGTAAACGATTCATATGGTCATCATGCTGGCGATCGTGTATTGGTGGAAGTATCTTCATTATTGCAATCAATTGTACGTAAAAGTGACTTGCTAGCGCGTCTTGGCGGAGATGAATTCGCTGTCATTTTATATGATGTCGATGAAAATAATGCGCGTGAGATTGCTGAAAAATATCAACTGTTGATCGCTAATTTTACTTTCTTTGAACAAGGTAAAATTCTGGATGTAGGTTGCACAGTTGGTGTGGCGATGATGGATGATAATATTAAGAGTCGTGACGAATTTCTTATGCATGCTGATTTCGCCTGTCAATTGGCGAAACAAATGGGAAGGAATTGCGTATACATGTACAGCAAGGAAGATACCCATGACAAGGAGCAGATGATTGGTCATATGGGTGTAGCGCAAACCATCAAGGATGCAATAAGAAATGATGATTTTGCACTGGTTATTCAGCCGATTAAATCAGTCAAGAAATCCAAAGTGGTTTGTTACGAAGTATTACTGCGTCTGATTTCAGAAAATGGAAAAATGATTATGCCATTTGGATTTTTACCTTCGGCTGAACGTTTTAATCTGATGAAAGATATCGATATCTGGGTTATTAAAAATGGATTGAAACAGTTGTCAGAATATCTGCCTGTAGATAAAGATACAGTGTTTGCTATAAATCTTTCTGCACAATCGATAGGCGATTTTAGCGTTATCAGGACACTGGAGGATTCGATTGAAAAATATAATATTCCACCTCAGTCACTTGTGTTTGAAATTACCGAAAGCGTTGCTATTTCCTATATGGATAAAGCTTCCAGCTTCCTGCAATATTTACGCGACCTGGGATGCAAAACTTCACTGGATGATTTTGGCTCCGGGTATTCATCATATGCTTACTTGAAGAATCTGCCTGCCGATTACGTAAAGATAGACGGTGACTTCGTGCGGAATATTGATGAAGATGAATTGAATCTTGCCATGGTCAGGTCAATGAATGAAATTGCGCATGTTATGGGCAAGGAGACGATTGCCGAGTATGTTGAAAACCAGGCAATACTCGATATCCTTGAGCGCATAGGCGTTGATTATGTGCAGGGTGACTTTATCGGCAAGCCTCTGGATCGACCTGTAAACTGGAACAGCGGCTCTGTTGTTCCCATTCGCAAATAATTACTCTCGCGGCGAATATGTTTTGATTTTTACCCGCACAAGAAGTCTTTTACATCATCAGAACGAGATGCGAAGAAAACAGAAAAAACATACGTCGTCCTAAATAATAGAACGTTCGTTATATCTAGTTAGGTTGCCGTATATTGACTGCAGTTAAACCTTTTGGCCCTTCAGTGATATCAAATTCTACTGCCTGGCCTTGTTTAAGGGTTTTGTAACCATCCATTTCAATGGCAGAAAAATGTGCAAAAACATCTTCATCATTATCTGCAGCCATAAGAAATCCATAGCCTTTGGAATTACTGAACCATTTAACTGTACCTAGTGCCATCTTGCCTCATCCTATTTTTAACTGAATGTCTTTTACAAGGTTGTGCCTACTTGAAATCCTTGTTCAAGACACCATATCTGTATTTATGACAATATTGGGAAATTACTGTGATCCCAATATTTACTTTATGCGCCTGACTGATTTAGTCAAGAATTATTTTGTTTTTACAGGTTAGAATGGCGTGCTTTGGTGGTTTAGGTGCTAAATAGAAGATAATACTTAGGTGTTTTTTATGGGTATTT
>Ga0316205_10004000_pt1 | contig 13342 bp, 10 predicted proteins | sample 3monthpyrite_MG_FD_204941 | JGI IMG/M metagenome (GOLD analysis project Ga0316205, IMG submission 204941) | Microbial mat bacterial communities from mineral coupon in-situ incubated in ocean water Damariscotta River, Maine, United States -... | ecosystem: Environmental > Aquatic > Marine >... | reverse complement strand
GACGAATCCCCAGAAGCGTGTCATAGGCTTCGATAAGCTCCGTAGCAAAGGTCTTGTCAAAAAGACCTCTGTTGTTGAGTTCTTTGATGCGCAAGATCGTATTGGTCTGGGTGATGTTGTTTTCTAAAGCTAGGATTCGAATACCGTGTACGATTGCAAATATTCCGCCTTTTTTCAGATCGATCTCATTCTGATGCGCATCTTTTTCGAGGATAAAACCGGAGAAAAGGCTCAGCGGTGTCTCGAAGCTGAGGGCTGATTTTGCCAGATGGGCCAGGATGTCATCTCGGCTTGTAAAACGTTGATGCAGATACGCATTTAAACTCTGTAAAAGTGTCTCGTCTCCGCAAATGAAGTGTGCATCAGCAAAGATGGATAGCTCTTGCAAAGACGCTTCACTGAGTGTGTCTACCCAGGTGTCGATCTGCTCTTTAAAAGCAGAAAAGCTTTTGCACCAATGCGGATTGTTGACCATGATCTTACCCGGACACTCCGGAAAACCAAGCGAAAGCAGGTGCCGGCTGAAATCCTTCATATACGGCGTGAATAGCTCTGTATCTGTCTCATCATTGATGATAAGGGCGTTATCCTGATCGGAACGCAGTATCTGCTCCTGACGGCCTTCTGAACCCATGACGATCAAAGCGGCTTTATCTCTGAGTTCTTTTGGGACGCTGAGCTGATACACCTTCTTATAGACCTTGGCATTGAGTTCGCTGACCAGTTTGGAGATATAGCGGACCTTTACACCCTTGGACTGCAGGGACTCTACAAGATAGAGCTGATTCTTCTGTATCTTTGCCAGTTCATCTATATTATTTGCCTTATCGACCTGTACGGCAATAAGATGGGAATGGTTGGCAAAATGGCTTAAGAGATCAAGCTGTTCAAGTATACCGATGATCTTCCCTTCTTCTGTTACCGCAAGTCGCTTGATATTATGTTTGATAAACATCAGCAGGGCATTGAACAAGAAGTCGTTTTTGTCTATGCAGACGAGAGGAAAATTAGCTATCGTTCCCGCCTCGGTGTTTAAAGAACGTTCGGCCATAAGAATTTTTTTACGCAGATCAGCATCGGTAATGATTCCGAAGGTATCTTTTCGTTTGACGATGATAGCTGTTGCTTTAAGTTCTTCCATCTGGATCAAACAATCTCGCAAGGGTGCTATCTCATCTACCATGCAGGCTTTGTGCATGAAGATATTACTGACACGTGTCATCACAAAGGGTGTCAGGTCATTTTGATTTCTGTGCTCTTTAAGGGACTGATGCTTTTGGATAAAGTCTTTCATGAAGTAGGTACGGAATCTTTCATGGTCTTGTATGAGGTTTAAGAAAGTCTCTTTGCGTAGTTGGTAACAGATGAGATCTTCTTGAACCACAAATTTCGATTCGACATTGTTGTAGATGAGGGCATTGGCATCAAAGCTGTCACCTTGATTGTAGACATTATGGAGTTCATCTTCTAAAAACTCGTTGACGCACCCTTTGATGATGATGTAAAGATGCTCACTCCCGATAAAAGGAGAGATAAGCACTGTCTCTTTTGGATAATAGGCGATGTCCATCTCAGCACTTAAACCTGAGATGACACCCTTGCTCAAAAGATCAAAGGGGTGAACCGATGCGAGCAGTTGCTGTTGATCGTAGATACTCATATACTCTCTCCCTTTTTTTCTTTTGATTATACAGCGGTGGCAGACTAGTGGTCTACCGCGCCTTCAGCACCGATACCTGTCTGAGAACGTACGAATTGTGCCTCATACGCTTCGATCTCGGCAGCTGCATTGTCACTTTTATCCGTGATCGAGAAGAACCAGATCCCGATAAACGATACGGCTACAGAAAACAGCGCCGGATATTTATATGGGAAGATAGCTTCTTCGTTTCCTAGAATCTGAACCCATACGATCGGACCGAGGATAACCAGCATTACAGCTGTTGCAAGGCCTAATGATCCACCGATAACCGCACCGCGAGTCGTAAGTTTTTTCCAGTACATAGAAAGGAAAAGGATTGGGAAGTTAGCCGATGCTGCAATAGCAAAGGCAAGACCGACCACAAAAGCGATGTTTTGTTTCTCAAAGGCGATACCCATGATGATCGCAACGATACCAAGAGCGACTGTCGCATATTTGGAGACTTTCATCTCGGCCATACCGTCTGCTTTTCCTTTTTTGATAACAGAAGCGTAAAGATCATGCGAGATCGCCGAAGCACCTGCAAGTGTAAGACCTGAGACAACTGCAAGGATCGTAGCAAAGGCTACTGCCGAGATGAAGCCCAGGAAGAAGTCTCCGCCCACTGCATGTGAAAGGTGAATCGCTGCCATGTTGTTTCCGCCAAGGATAGGTGAACCACCGTCAATCGCCTGTTTTGCAAGGTCAAGGTAGGCTGGGTTCTTAAAGACCATCACGATCGCACCGAATCCGATGATAAACGTCAGGATATAGAAATACCCGATGAAACCTGTTGCATAGAAAACTGACTTACGCGCCTCTTTTGCATCACCAACCGTAAAGAACCTCATAAGGATATGCGGAAGACCTGCCGTACCGAACATCAGTGCTATAGCAAGCGAGATGGCAGATACAGGGTCACTGACCAGTCCGCCCGGACTCATGATCTCGATACCTTTCATCTCTGTCGCCGTAGCAAAGAGTGAGCCGAAACTGAAGTCAAAATGAGCCATAACTGCGATGGCCATAAATGTCGCACCTGAAAGTAGCAAGAAGGCTTTGATGATCTGTACCCATGTCGTTGCGAGCATTCCACCGAATGTGACGTACAGGATCATAAGTACACCGACCAACACAACGGCTACCTCATACTGAAGACCAAATAGAAGCTGGATAAGTTTACCCGAACCAACCATTTGAGCGATCAGATAAAGGATGACCGTAGCGATAGAACCCGAAGCTGCTAATGAACGGATCGGTGTCTGGCGAAGACGGTATGATGCAACATCGGCAAAGGTGTATTTACCCAGGTTACGTAGTTGTTCAGCCACAAGGAACAAGATGATCGGCCAACCGACAAGAAAACCGATCGAGTAGATAAGACCGTCATAACCCTTAAGGTAGACAAGACCTGAGATACCCAGGAATGAAGCTGCAGACATATAGTCACCCGCGATCGCCATACCGTTTTGAAAACCGGTAATACCGCCGCCGGCAGTATAGAAGTCTTTAGCTGTTTTTGTACGTTTTGCTGCCCAGTAGGTAATACCTAATGTACCACCTACGAAAAGCAAGAACATAACGATAGCTGACATGTTTAGAGGCTGTTGCTCGACTGCGCCTTCTATTGCGCCTGATGCATACAGCATCGCCATTGAAAGACTTAAAAATAAAAATATTTTTGCTACCATTATTCGTTCTCCTTCGCAGTTTTCTTGATCTTGGCTGTCAGGTCGTCAAACTCACTGTTCGCACGTCTGACATAAATACCCGTTAGGATAAATGCGAAAACGATGATGATGATTCCCACTGGAATACCGACTGTTGTTACACTGTCTGAACTCAGTGGTGTCCCAAGTGCAGACGGGTTAAATGCAATCGTTAGAATAAAAGCAAAATAGACAACTAGCATCGCAATGGTCAATGTCCATGCAAATTTAGAACGCTTAGATACCAACTCTTGAAAGTTTGGATCATTTTTAATAGCTTCGACGTGTTCTTTTTTCATAAAAAACTCCTTGTTATTAGGTTCAGTGATACATATAGTATCACAGCTTAAAAGTTATAGTTCGCAATCAGGCGGTACTCGCTCCAACCTGTGTCACCATCCGCACTCGTTCCATAAAACTTTCTAGGAAAGTTCCCGCGAAAACGCAGTTGAAGGTTTTTGACGGCTGCAGGGTAATACTGGATATCAAAACCCGGCTCGTAAGCTGTACGTGCATCACCGTAACCGCTGTTCTCATCCATATCAAATGAAGCATAGTATGCTGCAGTCGACAGGTTGACTCCCTGGTTTTTAAATGAGTAGGATGCAGCGACTTTAGTTGCTTTTGTCCCGGCCATGAACTGGTGACGTGTCACCATGCCCTGTGTAAATGCCGGCATACCGCCGAATTGAGTAAGGATGGCATTTTTGTAGGCTGTGTCTGCTGCATCATTGTCAGTCGTTTCAGAATAAGCTACATAGGCGCTGAAACCTGCATAGTTGGCACCGAATTTAGCTCCCCAGTATAATGAATCTACTTCCCCGTCTCCGAGCATAGTAGAGTATTTCATATAGTCATCACCGACGCTGTTCTGTTTGATAGCTTGAACTGCAAAAAATGGCTTGATCTCTTCATTGAAAAGACAATTCCAATTCACACCGGCATCAGCATAAAGAGTATTGTAAAGGTCCCATGCATAGTCATTGGAGAGTTTTGCATTGAAGTTTTTGTTTTTAAAACTCACCATTGCATTGGTGACACCGTTAGTGTTCTTGCCTACTGCAGCATCTCCCATATTTAGGTATTTTCCAGTTTGTGAGTTACTTACAGATGGTTGACCTGCTGGATAACCTGAAGTTGATGCCAAGAGAGATTTCGCACCACTCGTCCCATCATTAAAATAGATATTGCTAAAACTACCGTAGGCAATTCGGCTCACCTGTGCGATCTGGATATTTACATTCTCGATGTCGCTGTTGGTAAGCTTGTATGCCTCAAATGTATTAGGCGTCATACGTACATCATCACTTCCCATCATAGGGGTGTCATAACGCTGCAGACCAAGTTTTGCATTCGTCTTAGAACCGAACTGACTGAAGTCATAATTGATGTAGGCCTCACCCAAGATGGAATAGCTCTCTATGCCTGTACCCAATAAAGCAGGGTCACTGACATCATGTTGCTGCAGGTTGATCTTGTTTGTCGTATAAAAAGAAGCAGCCATACTTAGTCCCTCATAGGCAGCTGTCTCAAACTTAAGATGTCCCCCGATAGCAAATGAGTCACGATGCGTACTTGCACCTGAGCTTCCCTGATACTCTCTATCCAGATAAAACATGCGGACCTGACCGCTTGTCTTGCCTTCACTGAACATACTGCTTAAATCTTCAGCAGCATAGACATTGGAGACAGCCATGATAGATGCTATACTTATTCCCAGTGTTTTTTTCATTTATCTCACCCTTGTTAAGGTATCGTCAAATACCCAGATTGTAATTTACATCATAATCATAAGATGGGAACGTAGCACAAACGTAGCAAATGAAAGAAACCATGACTTTCTCTCTTGAACATAAAACTCTTCTTCATCGTTTGAGTATTTCTGTAACATAACCCCGCGAAGTAATATAAGAAATAGTTAATTATAGTCGTGCAAAAAGTGACTTATTTTGAGGGGATATCTATCATATAACCCTGTGATCGGATGTTCTGTATAAAATCTTCGTTCAAGCTCTTCTTCAGACGGCTGACCTCGGCTCTTATGGTCGCGTTATCAACAATGTTATCATCCCATACATAGTTTTGAAACTGTTCAAAGTCGACGATCCGTCCCCGGTTTCGCGCAAGCAGGTCGATGATCTGTGATTGCCGTTTACTGAGTATATGCGGCTCACCTTTGAAAAGAAGCTGGTTGTGTTCCTGATCGTAACTGTAGTGAGTGCTCAGGCGAAGATGTACCCGGGGGACTTCCGTTGAGACTTTGATCTTATCGATGCGCAATGAGAGTTCTTTAAGATGAAAAGGTTTTTTGAGATAATCGTAGCAGCCAAGGTCATAAGCACGAGAGATATCTTCGATGTCTACCAAAGCACTTATATAGATAGTGGGGGTATGGATCTTTGATGCATGCAGGCGCTCCAGAAGTGTCAAACCATCGATATTGGGAACATTGATATCCAAAAGGAGAAGATCAAAGCTCTGCTCTTGCAAGACTTGCATTGCAGTAGCACCCTCAAGAGAGCTGACGACCTGATGACCGATCTGTTCAAGGTACTCTTGTATCGACTCGTTAAGCATGATCTCATCTTCGAGTAAAAAGATCTTCATATCTATACCCCCATCACAGTGAAACGGTAAGAAAATCGCGTGACATCATCACTGGAATCGATTGTGATAGCGACACCTTCTTCGTCGCAAATGGACTTGACCAGGTTCAATCCCAGACCAAAACCGTCCATTTCTTTGTTCTCGCGATAATAAGGTTCCAAGACCTTGTTGATGTCTTCTATTTTCTTGGAACGGCTGTAGATCTCAAAATGGATATGTGTGCCTTTCACATGTGTCTGCATATGTATCTGTTCAGAGGGAAGGGTGTACTTGATTGCATTGGTGATATTATTATCAATGATGCGCTGGAGTTTCGTCTCATTGAAGTAGATATAGTGCTCTCCCTCACAAGGTGTAAAGACGAAGGAGAGACGGGACTGTTCAGCGACCTCTTCAAAAAACTCTTTTCGGCTTTGCAGGTAGGTGTTGAGACTGATAGCCGCACGCGGATATTCGACCTGATCTTTTTTGACAAGATAGCTCAGGTCATCATAGATGTTGAAGATGTTTTTCACGGCGGCATCGATCTTGGAGAGCTGTTTGTCTTTTCCATGTTTCATGGTGAAAAGATCGATATTGGTGACGATGACGCTTAGAGGGGTGTTTGTCTCATGGATCGCATGGCGTAAAAAGTGCTTTTGAGAGTCCAGGAGATCTTGGGAGAATTGCTGTGCTTTTTTAAGCTCTTCGTAGTTGTCTTGCAGTGCTTGTGTCTTGTTTTGTACTTTTTGTTCCAATGAGGTGTTTAACTGGGAGAGGGATGCCTTCTGATGCATGATCGTCTCAAGCATCTCATTGGCATACATGACCATGGTCCTGAACTCTTTGAAGAAGATCTGTTTGTAGTCGATAACCTGATCGTTATGATGCGCAGCGCGTTCAAAGAAAGTTAAAAAGGTATCGATATCGCGCTGCATGATAGCATTGACGATCTTGTTAATACCGATCATCACGCCAAAGAGGATAAAGGCTAGGGTCGATATCTCCAGGACGACCTTCACCAAACGGCTTTTTGACTTTTTATATCGTTCTTGCAAAAGCAACTCGGAAGGTTTGGTATAGATACCGTTTAAGATCGTATATCCGTTGCTCAACCTTATGACACTGACCAATATGGCGTGTTTTTGCTGCGCTTGCTCGACTTCGAGTTCCAATATAGTGCCGGGCAGTAAGGATTTGATACTGTCAATTCTAGTATTGATATTCGTGCTTGTAAACAGAGGCCTTGAATCAGCATTGAAAAGCTGCAAAAAACGGTTCTTGTCCATGCTGACGATATCGGCTATACGTTTGAGTGCGAGATGTTCATCCTGTTCATTGTGTTGTAACTCATGCTCCATAAGCAGTGTGATCTGTCTTGACGTCTGCTCTATATCTTGCCGTTGGCCGTTGATAAAACGCTCATGCTCTTGATGCAGCTGTTCTACATACCTGTGATACTCTTCTTGGATCAGCAGGTAGGCGAAGATAACAGTAAAAAGAAGAAGGATGACAATGGCAAAGTTTTGGACTTGTCCCAGGGTAAAGTTACTTAAATAACGTGATGCCCAAAGGTAGCTCTTCTTACGAGGTGATAACATGGAAGTATTATACTGTGTTTTAAAGATCAGCTGAACAGGAGTTTGTTACTTTGGGTGCACTTAGATAGGTGGTGAAAGCATTGATGTCAAGCGGTTTTGAAAAATAAAACCCCTGTATGACAGAACACCCGTTCTCTTTTAAGAAGCTCAGCTGCTCAGCAGTCTCGACCCCTTCTGCTATGACATCAAGGTTGAGGTTGCCTGCGAGAGAGATAATACTTTTTGCTATTGCACAGTCGCCTTCATGTCTGGGCGTATCACAGATGAAGGACTTGTCGATCTTGAGTGCATGGATAGGCAGGGTCTTTAGATAGTTCAAAGAGGAATATCCCGTACCGAAGTCGTCAATGCAGAGTTTGATACCCATTTTACTTAAGCGATCAAGTACCTGCTGGCTTTTTCGTCCCTGCTTTATGAGCATGTTCTCCGTAAACTCAAGTTCTATAGCTTGGGGAGTAAGTGCGTTGTTATCGAGGTTTTCTTGCAGGAGTTCGGGCAGGTTCTGATGCAAGATCTGTGAACTAGAGATGTTCATGCTGATGCAAAGTTCCTTGTCAAAGTCATGCTTGATACGTGCTATATCACGGCATACGCGTTTGATGACCCATTTGCCTATCTGGTTGATCAGACTGCTCTCTTCGGCTATAGGGATAAATACCGAAGGCGAGATCTTACCCAACTCCTTATGCTCCCATCTCAGAAGCGCTTCTGCTCCGATGACGTTGTTCGTATTCACATCGATCTTGGGCTGATAGAGTATACGAAACTCGTTTTTCTCGATTGCATGATGCAGCTTTGTCTCGATATCATGGCGAAAGAGGATCTTATCATGCATCTTGGAGGTAAAAAACTGATAGTTGTTCTTTCCTTTTGCCTTGGCGGAGTACATCGCGGTATCCGCGTAGGACAAGAGCGTTTCGGTCTCATCGCTGTTGTCCGGATAGAGGCTGATGCCGATACTGGTACCGATGAACATCTCGTTCTCATCAAATATAAAAGGCATCTCCAAAAGTTCGATGATGTTATCTGCCAGTAGAGAGATCTTGTCATCATCATCTGCATTATTGATGATGATGACGAACTCATCCCCGCCTAGACGGGCTATACTGTTGTTGCTGTCAAGAAGGCTTTTGAGCCGGGAAGAGGCGGCGATAAGAAGCTTGTCGCCCATCGCATGGCCCAAGGTGTCATTTATGATTTTGAAGTTGTCAAGGTCTAAAAACATAAGGGCCATTCGTGAATCGTTGCTCTTAGCCGACTTGAGCGATCGTCTCAGCTCTTCTTTGAACATATGACGATTGGACAGGCCGGTCAAAGGGTCGAAGTTTGCCAGTCTGTTGAGACGTTTTTCTGTCTCTTCGCGTACCTTGTTCTCTTCTGTCAGTTCGTTGTTTGAGCGTTCAAGTTCTTCTTTTGCCTGTGAAAGGTTATGGGCAAGATCCTGGTTGAGGTACTGTGTCTTAAGCGAGCGCAGAATGGATCTGTTAACCCGAATCATTGTCATCAGCATAATCATATAATAGACAAAGCCGATAAAAAAGAGCACAAGGGCAAGATCATTCATCATGAAAGCCTGATAGGAAAAGGCCAGGATAAGAGGGATAGAGTAGGCAGCAAAGGCAAGGATATGCATAGAGTAAAGAGCCACAGAACCCGCTATCATAGCACTGATGAGAAAGAACAGAAGTACCTGAATCGCAAAATCATCATAGGGAAAGAGAAAATAGATACTTGATCCGAAGGTTATGCCTGAGAGAAATATTCCAAAAAGTATGAAGCGTTCTTCCTGGATCAAAGAGATGTCTGTGCGTATGTTTATCTTATAGATATGCACAAAACGAAGAAGACTGAGCGCAAAGATGACGATAAGCCAAGTAGCAGCCAGTTGTGTGTCGACTTTGTTGTAAATAAGATAAAAGATAAAAGAGCTTACGGCCAGTGTACTGATGATAGACGATGGCAAATTCTGAACCAGCGTTCCCAAACGCTCTTCTTGAATTCTCTTGTCAAGTTTTGATTTAAACATTATAAAGATTCCCTATTTTTCCCTGGCGGAAGTGTATCATAAAAAGTAATAAAACAAAACAAAAAATTTAAAAATACATTGAAAGTTTTTAACTAGGCTAGAGTGATTAAGAAAAAGTGATTATAATTCCATAATTCAAAAACTATATTAGGAAAAACAATGTCTTTAAAAACATATGATTACTCTGCAGAAGAGATGGCTAAATTCCAATGGGCTAAGATGACAACATCAAAAGGTGTTATCTGGTTGAAACTTTACGGTGATGAGACGCCGAACACAGTTGCAAACTTCGCTACATTGGCAAATGACGGTTATTATGACGGTCTTAACTTCCACCGTGTTATCCCGGGCTTTATGGCGCAGGGCGGTTGTCCTAACGGTCGTGGTACAGGCGGACCGGGCTGGGCTATCGCATGTGAGACGAACCTAAACACGTCTAAGCACAGAAAAGGTGCTCTTTCTATGGCACACGCGGGACCAAACACGGGTGGAAGCCAGTTCTTCATCACCTTTGCTGCAACGCCTCACCTTGACGGTGTTCATACTGTCTTCGGCGGGATCGCAGAAGACGATGCTGATTCATTTGCAGTGCTTGACTCTATCGAAGGTCAAGATACTATCGAAAAAGTAGAGATCTTAGCTGAGCGTTAAGAGATCATGAGGCGCTTGCCTCATATTTATAAAAGGGAGTTGATTTCATGTTAGTACACATATGCTGTTCGGTTGACTCCCATTTCTTTTTAGAAAAACTTCAGGCTGACTTCCCCGAAGAAAAACTTACCGGCTTTTTTTACGATCCCAATATCCATCCCTATTCCGAATACAGACTGCGTTATCTGGATGTTCAAAGAAGCTGTAAAAAACTCGGAATCGACCTGCTTGAAGGCGAGTACGATTTCGAAACCTGGATGGGGTTGGTCAGAGGTCTGGAAAATGAGCCTGAAAAAGGTGCGCGCTGCGAGGTCTGTTTTGATCGACGTTTTGATGTCTCTGCTCACAAGGCACTGGAGATGGGCGAGAAGAAGATCACGACGACCCTGCTTGTCTCACCTCTAAAATCACAAGAACAGCTAAAACGTGTCGGCGATGCATTTTATGAGAAGAACGGAGTGGAGTTCATTGCCGTTGACTACCGTTCAGGCGGCGGGACGCAGGATCAGAGCCGTGTGACCAAAGAGGAACAACTCTACCGCCAAGATTACTGCGGCTGTATCTACGGTCTTACCATGCAGCGCGACCAGCAGGATAAGCTGATGGACGAGATGTTCTCGCCCTTAGGCGGACAGATCCTTCCTGCTTCTATCGAAGACAGACTTGAACTCTACCAGCGCCGTATGGATTACGAGGACGAGGGTCAGGAGTATCAGCTAGTTCGTGAAAAGTTCCTGAACTACCGACAGTACAACCTAAAAGTCACGATCGCCAAAAAACCGGTCGATGCCCACGCGCTTATCTACTCGACACTGCCGAGAAAAAAAGCAAACGGCCGTATCGAGAACACGGTCAATGATATCCATTTCATGAACAGAGAAGAGATGAAGTTCATCACCCTGGAGCATCTCAACAGACTCGCAAACAGCAGTTTCACCTCCGTAAAAGAGATGATCTTCAATCCTCTAAGTACAGAGCGCGAAATAGAACTCCGCCAAAAACTTTGCCATTCTCCGTATGATCTCAGTCCGATACTTGTCGTAGACGAGTTAGTCGATGGCAAGATAGATGTCTATCTTGATGCAACGACCTACGAAGACAACCGCGAATACCTCATTCTAAAATAAGGCTTGCAAAGCCTTTTCTTCACACACTCAATAAACAGCACCTAAACATAATCATTTAATCACTGTATAAAACAATCTTAACTATACTCTGTGAAAAGCGTCGAGTGAGCGAAGGAAGTAGCATGAGTTATGGATTGATGGTTATAGCGGTAAATTTACTTTACCTTGGGTTTTCACTTCTGGTCGGATTTGTAGCGGCGTATCTTGTCTATAAGATAACAAAGAAAAGAAAAGTCGTGTCAGGCCTTGTCTTTGTGATTTCATTTTTAACTGTTTTGCTTGCTCCTTTTTATGATCTGATCATCCAAAAAAGTATCAAGACCTACTACGAGACCTACAAGATGGACGATACGATTTATGCCTATCCTGAGAAAGATGAGAATGGAAAGATTGAGAGTTTGAACATAGCAAGGACCAATATATTTCCGATAGGCTTTTTCTTAAATAGAAATGGACAGTATGATTACGATTTTAATAGTGAGTCGTCTTTAAAGAATATGAAACTCACTAACTATTATGATGATTGGTTTAAAAATAACATTGCAGACTACATTGAACTTGGAATAGAAGATGATTTAAATAAAAAAAAATTATTTCGTATTATTTATGATGAAGACATGCCTATTCATCCAGTACTAGTTCAAGATGCTACGTATCAAATTAAAATTCAAAAAACTCCTTGTGAGGCAAGTGAATGTATGAAGTCTGAATATGTGTTTTTGAACATCAAATCAGATAAGGTTTTGGCTACGGCATGGCTTTTATATTTTCCAGCAAAAAAAGATACATTTAGATATAAGTTTTTATTGTGGCATGGGGCAAACGGTGTTCCCTTTAGCATAAGCAATATAGGAAATGTAAATAAAATATTTGAAAAAATATTTGGATTTACACTAAAAGTAGGTGGGCATTCAATCAATTATAATCAAAAGGGCGAAGCATTATCAATCACACCCCTGTGAATGAATGTCCGCTTGTAAACAAGAGCCTTAGCTCTTGCATTAATTAATGCGTCACCGTTTGATTCCCTTCGAAACATCTGCAGAGCTGAATGGAAGTTCTTTTTTCTCGTAAAGAAAACTCAACTGTCTGAACGTAGTGAGTTTTGAGTTTTTAGAGAAAAAGAAACTGTAATGAAGGCATCCGACAGCTGTCGGACTCGAAGCCGTTGAGAGAGCTTCTTTGCTTACCTTCTTCGCGGTCGAAGAAAGTAAGGGAACATCATAAACAACGTTGACTTGGTTAAAATATTTCGATTGATAAACTAGACCCCCATCTGATGAAGTAAAAAATATCAAGCCAGCTGACTTCAGACCGAAAAATGAGCAAAAGCCCCTTCAACACTCAGTACACTTTTATAACGTTTACTCGTCAGCGTCACCTTCTTGGTCTTGAGATCACACACGGCAATACGGTAGTTAGAACCCATAAAGGGTTCGACGATACAGATAATCTTGCCTTCAAGCTCACGGGTGGCGTGAATAATTCCCTGCAAAGAGGGAAAAAAATATTTCGGATAGCTCAGCGGTGTGATTTCGACGACATTGACCTGTTTTCGTTCGCCAAGGCTGTCGGCGATAAGCTGGGCATCTTCCAAAGTTTCAAACTGCACACACCAGTCATCAAATTCTCTGTTAAAGCGATGCAGCTCTTCATCCAAGAAACCGCCTGCAGGAGATTGTAAAGCAAAGATACCCATATACTGTCAGCCTTAAAGAGATACTTGAGAGATAAAACGGTGTAGCTTTATCTTTTTTGAAATTGTAACATTTTTGGGAATTCAGTTGAGGGATTTGATTATCAATTGAAGGAAATATAAAAAAGTGTATTAATCAATTTAAATTACTTAGCCAAGTTTACTATTTTTATGATGCTCCCATACTTCTTTACTAAAGAAACATTTGCTTCGCAAACCGCCATTGCTTGTTTTGACCGCAAAAGAAGTAAGCAAGAAAACTCTC
>Ga0316205_10003998_pt1 | contig 13344 bp, 14 predicted proteins | sample 3monthpyrite_MG_FD_204941 | JGI IMG/M metagenome (GOLD analysis project Ga0316205, IMG submission 204941) | Microbial mat bacterial communities from mineral coupon in-situ incubated in ocean water Damariscotta River, Maine, United States -... | ecosystem: Environmental > Aquatic > Marine >... | reverse complement strand
GAAGACTCCGGTGTGCTCGTAAAACGTTCTCGCGAACTGATCGAAATGGCTATCGATGAATATGTGGTGATTGAACGCGAAGGCATGATCATCGGTTGCGCTGCCCTGCATCCGTACCCGGCAGAACGAATGGCCGAAGTGGCCTGCCTGGCCATCCATCCTGAGTACCAGAACAACGGTCGCGGTGAAAGCTTGATGAACCATATTGAAAAACAGGCAAAACGTGTAGGCATTAAGAAAGTGCTGGTGCTCAGTACACAGACTGCGCACTGGTTTCTTGAAAAAGGCTTTATCGAAGGCAGCCTGAAAAGTCTGCCGATTAAGCGTAAAAATCTCTATAACTTCCGTCGTAATTCCAAGATTTTTATTAAAAAACTGTAGCTTAGCGTTACGCTTGCCAGCAGCAGCATAACGCTATACAGTCGTTTATACCGCTGCGACAGCGCCCATCAGGTGATCCTTATGAGTAACAATACGTATACGCTGGAAATCTATGATGACGAGGATTATGCAGGCCCGAACCCTGTGCATTTAATTGGGCAGTTCGTTGTTCGTGGTCCCGAAGGAACACAATACTATGTTCTAAAGCCCAGCACTCCTCTCATGCTGGATGGCAGAGAATTGAGCTGTCTGGCAATACGCCCTCACTATGATGGCGACCCTATTAACAATGCTATCGAAAGTAACTGCACCGTCGGCATTGCTTTACCTGCCAATGGCACGGGTTACAAAGAAGGGGTCACGTATGGTTTCAACGATTTTGTCTTCTGGAAAGTCGGCAAAATCAAACCACCCCATTAGCTACCTTTGTACGCTAAAAATCCACAATAAATGAGCAGCCGTGTTTTGCACATTACGGATTTGCATTGGCATGCCGATCCGCAATTTGAACTGATGGGTGTGAATACCCGCGCCAGCTTGCAAGCTGTTCTCGACCACGCAAATTGTAGTGAAGCTGCCTATGATCTAATCCTGATCACCGGTGACCTGACCCAGGACCCTTCTGCGACAGCCTACACCGATCTCTGTCAACTGCTGGATACACTGGAGACACCGGTTCATGTCCTCCCCGGTAATCACGACAGCCCAGAATTGATGCAACAATACCTGAATAGTCAATGGGTTAGCACTCAAGCACATTTTCAGATATCTAACTGGCAAGTCTTGCTACTCGACTCCAGTCAAGCTAATAACGATGGTGGTTATTTATCAGACGCACAACTCACTTTCATGAAGCACACATTAGCCAGCAATCCTCAGCCTTGCCTGCTCGCCGTCCATCATCAACCCGTACCTATCGGCAGCGCCTGGCTGGATACCATGCAGATTACTAATAGTGGTGACTTGTTCCAGCTCATGCAAAATAATAAACAGGTGAAGGCTTTGGTATGGGGACATGTTCATCAAGCGTTTGCCGATGAATTTAATGAAGTGATGCTAATAGCCACACCAGCCACATGCAGACAATTTCTGCCGGGTAGTGATGAGTTTGCGATCGATCCAAATAAATCAGCCGGCTATCGCGAACTGATCTTGCATGATAATGGTGAACTGGAAACCAGTATTCACTGGTTATAAAAACTAGGAGCCTGCCGGACTCAGGTAATTAGTTGTGTGCCAAGCGTCGATGAACTTTTAAATCATACAAATGTTTTTCTGCGTCAACCAGATGCTGGCCCCAGTGCCACAGATAGGTGCCATACCAAAGATCGACTGCTTTGGACAAGGTTTGTGGCTCCGGACCTAACAACTCCAGGCCTTTTTTCAGCTCAAAGTAAATATCAGTAAAATCATCAGCCAGGCTGCCACTGATCTCATCCTGTAATTCAGGCTCATCGAAGTCCAGCGCATAGCTATCACTATCCCCTAATAATTTACGCAGTCGTGAAAATAATTCGAAGCGGCGATCCAGGTCATGGCCTGACTGCGCCGGATACTGGTCGATTTTATGTTCAGGCAAGGCCGAAATAGCTGCGTGAATTCGCGGCAAAAGTGCTGCCAGGCTATCCAGCCAATTTTCATCACTGGTATCGATATGGTCTATGAGATGACAATATTCAGTGGCCGAGCTAGCCAGTAACTCACTCCAGGATGCTGCCCCAGACATAGCAATTCTCCCGATATGGATAGACGTTCTTTATAGTCTAGACCATATTGAGGGAATTTTAAGTGTGCTGAAAGAATCAGCTTGGTTCGATGAATTTCGGGGACTGATCGTTTAACTTATTGTATTAATTAACAATAAATTTTTTCTGATTTCAAGCTTACTGTCGTTAAATAGCATTAATGGAACCTATTACAAAAGTCCTAGACCTCAATCATCTCAAAATCGTCTTTACTGGCGCCGCACTCGGGGCAGACCCAATTAAGCGGGATGTCATCCCAACGGGTTCCAGCTGGAATACCTTCTTCAGGTAATCCCTGTTCTTCATCATAAATGTAACCACAAATAACACACATATAGGTTTTCATTCAGTCTTTCCTGTTTGTTTAAATCTATAGCCATTGTCCCATGTTTGCATGCGCTGCAAAACCCTTTTTTGTTGCCCGACAGGCAATCTATTAGCGGCACGAATTATTAATGTTATACTGATCAGATGTCTCAAAGAATCCCTGCTGTGCTGATTTTTTCAGGGCTTGACCCAAGCGGAGGGGCTGGTATTCAAGCCGATATTGAAGCCCTTGCTAGTCAGGGATGTCATGCCTGCCCGATTATCACAACATTAACCGTTCAGGATACGATTGACGTTAATGACAGCTGTGCGATAGACCCGGTACTCATCCATCAACAAGCGACCACGCTGCTTAATGACATCACCATTTCTGCGATTAAAATTGGATTATTGGATAGTGTGGCTGTTATCGAGACCATTCATAGTATTCTGATGCAACATCCCGATATCCCCGTGATCCTTGACCCTGTGCTGGCCACCGGTGCTGCCACTTCTCTAACGACAGAACATGTCCGCCAGGCATTACGAGAGCAGCTAATTCCGGTTACGACCGTACTGACACCCAACTCCAAAGAAGCCAAACAACTGGCACCACAAGCAGACAATCTGAGTGCCTGTGCCATCTCTTTACTCGATGATGGTTGTGAGTTTGTACTGATTACTGGCACACATGAACCAACCGAGAAAGTGACAAACACGCTCTACAGCAATAATCGCAAGCTTGAGGAATTTCACTGGCCTCGACTGCAAGGTGAATATCATGGCTCGGGCTGCACACTGGCTGCCAGTATTGCCGGCTTGTTGGCGCAAGGTAATGAACCTTTTTCTGCCATGCATGAAGCCCAGGAATACACCTGGCAAAGCCTCAAACACGGATACCGAATTGGCAAGGGCCAATATATTCCTAACCGTTTTTTCTGGGCGACCGATAACTAATCACAATGTCCAGCCAGCACCGCTTGCAAGGCCTGTATGTACTCACAGATGAAAACCTGATCGCGCCCGAGCAGTTATCAAATGCCGTTAAGCAAGCTATTGAAGGTGGTTGCCGTGTGCTTCAATATCGAGATAAACACTCGCCCACCGCCTTACGATTGCAACAGGCTAAACAGCTCAGCTCACTCTGTAAAAACGAGAATGTCGCTTTCATTATCAATGACGATATTGGATTGGCACTTGAAGTAGATGCAGACGGTGTTCATGTTGGCAAACACGATGCCAGCATTGAATCGGTTCGCAAGAAATTAGGTCACAATAAAATCATTGGGGTCTCTTGCTACAACAATTTTAAGCTTGCAAAATTTGCCCAACAGCAAGGTGCTGATTATGTGGCTTTTGGCAGCTTTTATCCATCCACAATAAAACCAGAAGCAGTCATGGCTGATCGCAATTTACTTGAACGCGCACGACAGGAGTTATCCATACCTTGTGTCGCTATTGGCGGTATTAATCAGCGCAATGCCGCTGCATTAATTGCAGCTGGCGCAGATATGATCGCAGTAGTCAGTGCTGTGTTTGAGGGAGATAATATTGTTCACAAGACACGCAGCTTAAGTGAGCTTTTTGCCACTGAGAGCTAGTACTCTTTCAACATGATATTGAAGAGTACTAGTTCAGCACCTGATAACCGCGGCCTCTCAAGCAATTCTTGACGACTCGTGTTTTTTCATTGGCGGCCTGACCAGCTCCGCCTGCAGCCCCAGTAACAGACCCTACTCCGGCGCCGCGAGCGGCAGAACGACTATCGCCGAGAATGGCACCAATAGCGCCGCCGATAAGTGCGCCGCCGACGGCACCGCCCGCGACTTTCTTGCCGGTTTCAACTTCTTCGGCATACTGCTGACAACTGGCCAGATCCTGCTGATAACGTGCTTCATCAACCCCTTCGCGGTCGATAATTATCTTATTGGCACTACAGCCGGATATAAGCAAGGTTGCTAACAATAATAAGCTGTATCGTGTCATTTAATTCACCTTCAGATTGGCGGTTTGTCTAACTTTCGTGCGATTACGAAAGAGTAAAATAATTTAAAGCACTGTTTTCTCAGCCGGCCTCTTCTTACGTTAGTCTTCATCCCTTATAATAGGTTCATTATTGATAATCGCAACAAGGAAAATCCATGCCACATTCCCATCAATTGTTCAGTCAGGCGCAACAGCATATCCCGGGCGGTGTTAATTCTCCAGTGCGGGCATTCAAAGGCGTGGGTGGTGAGCCGATTTTTATTAAACGGGCAAAGGGCCCCTACATCTGGTCCGAAAGTGATCGACAGTACATTGACTATGTCGGTTCATGGGGCCCGATGATACTTGGTCATGCGCATCCCGAGGTAATTAAAACCGTTCAGGAAACCGCTGAACATGGACTGAGCTTTGGTGCACCTACGGTTATCGAAACGCAAATGGCTGATAAGGTATGTGAATTGGTTCCCTCCCTTGATCTGGTCCGCATGGTCAGCTCAGGCACGGAAGCCACCATGAGTGCGATTCGTCTTGCCCGTGGCTATACCGGCCGCGATAAAATTGTAAAATTCGAAGGCTGTTACCATGGCCATTCCGACTCACTGTTGGTTAAGGCGGGTTCAGGTGCACTTACACTCGGCGTACCGACTTCACCAGGAGTGCCCGTGGCATTAGCTGAACACACCATTACCCTGACCTACAATGATCTGGACAGTGTACGGGAAGCTTTTAGTCATATTGGCGGGCAAGTGGCCTGTATCATCGTCGAGCCGGTAGCCGGCAATATGAACTGTATCCCGCCGCTACCCGGTTTTTTACAAGGCTTACGCGATATCTGCGACGAATATGGCAGTGTACTAATTTTCGATGAGGTCATGACCGGGTTTCGGGTCGCACTGGGCGGGGCTCAGGCTCACTATCAAGTCGAACCTCATTTGACTACTTTGGGTAAAGTGATTGGGGGTGGTATGCCGGTCGGTGCCTTTGGAGGTCAACGCGAAATTATGGAACATATCGCACCTTTAGGACCCGTCTATCAAGCTGGCACCTTATCCGGTAATCCAGTGGCGATGGCTGCGGGTATGAAAACACTGGAGCTGATCAGTCAAAAAGACTTTCATGCCAAACTGGCGAGCAATACCGAGAAACTTGCCAACGGCATCGTAGATTGTGCCAAAGAAGCGGGTATAGCGATGACAGCCAATACAGTCGGCGGTATGTTCGGATTATTTTTTACGGAAGATGAACAAATCACTAATTTTTACCAGGTGAATAACTGTAACCTGGATCGCTTTAAACTTTTCTTCCATGGCATGTTGAATGAGGGTGTTTATCTGGCTCCATCTGCATTTGAAGCCGGTTTTGTTTCGTCAGCACATACGGATGAAGATATCCAGAATACGATTGAATCAGCCGCCAAAGTCTTTAAAACCCTGTAGCTGCCTATTCGGGAACTGGTATGTAACCCTTGTTTCGCTCAGTTGCACTATCAGGATGATGAATCAAACCAAGATGCTTCATTGTTTGACCAGACTTTGTCAGCTTATTTTATTTGCTGACGAAGCCATTACTTTATAGAGGCATCATCAGGTAGATGGATATCACCCCACCGACATATCTTGCCTGGCTGGTAGATTTAATCAACCAGTACCCCTTGATGACCAATGTATTTATTTTCAGTGTGGCCATGCTGGAATCACTGGTACTGATCGGTATATCCGTTCCAGGCGCAGCCCTGATTATGTCTTTTGGTGCCTTGATTGCACTCGGCTATCTGGATTTCACCACCACGATGATTTTGTGTATTACGGGTGCAATAGCCGGTGACGGCATCAGTTACTGGATCGGCTATCGCTACAAGCAACAATTATTGAATATCTGGCCGTTTCGTCATTTCAAATCCCAACTTAAATCGGGTGAAAAATTCTTTCAGAAACATGGTGGTAAAAGTGTCGTCTTCGGACGCTTTGTCGGTCCTGTGCGTGCAGTCATTCCAACCATCGCTGGCATGATGGGTATGCGGCCCTTGTACTTTGCCATAATCAATGTTCTCTCTGCCATTGCCTGGGCACCTGCCTATTTACTGCCAGGAATGGTTTTTGGTGCGTCCTTAGAACTTGCCTCAGAGGTTGCGCTGCGATTGGTCGTATTGATTATCGCTGTGATCATTCTGTTATTGCTGATGCGCTGGTTACTCAGTCGAAGTTTGCGCTATTTACAACCCAGAGCAGATTACCTGACCCAGAAAAGCCTGGGTTGGGCTCGTCGACATCGACATTTTGGTCCATTTGTAGAGTCTCTGATTGACCCTCGTCAACCTGAATCTCCGGCGCTGTTCTTCTTCGCCGTGTTACTTATTGTATCCGGTATCGCATTTTTTCTGGTTATCCAGAGTGTGTTTGGGGATTCCGGTGTTATCGATGTGCGTGTTTATGAGTTGATGCTCAGTTTACGAACGCCATGGATGGATGAATTTATGGTGGGTATAACCATGCTAGGTGACAGCATCGTTATTTTTACTGTTGCCGCTTTATTATTGGCGTGGCTTCTCTATCACAAAAATATTTCAGCCGCTTTGCATCTTGGCGCAGCATTACTATTTGGTGCCATTTTAACCCGCGTGCTGGCCATTACCTTGCAGATCCCGCATCCAGACCCTAGCCTGTTTCCAGAGATTAACGATTATTCATTTCCTAGTCAGCACAGCACTATGGCAATGCTGCTGTATGGCTTCATGTCCATCCTGATCAGCCGTGAAATCAGGGCCGATAAACGTATCCACATTTATGCTTTTTTTGGATTGATTGTTACCCTCATTGCTATCTCACGCATATACCTGGGTGCGCATTGGCTGAGCGATGTACTTGGCGGGCTGGCACTGGGGCTCATCTGGATAACCTTGCTTGGTATCACCTATCGTCGCCATCATACACAAGCCTTGCCAGGAAAATCTTTCTTTGGCATTAGTTTAGCCAGTTTGATACTGGTCGCAACGCTGCACTGGAGCTTAAATTATGAGGGTGCTTACCTTCCTTATAGCAGTGCAAAATCTACTGAAAAAATCGAACTTAAAAGATGGACAGTTGAAGACTGGCGACTGTTGGCAACCTATCGGCAGGATCTCGCCGATTCATCTGCTTACCCGTTCAATGTTCAGTGGAATAATTCTTTAGACAATATCAAACAAATTCTTAAACAACAGGGCTGGACAGAAACCCCTGCACTTAGCATACCGTTAGCAATGCATTGGCTCAGCAACAAAACCAACATTGAAAAACTCCCAATTTTGCCGCAGGTGCATAATGGGGAACATGAATCCCTAACGATGACCTATAGTTTAGAGAATGACAATGAGCTATGGGTTATCCGACTGTGGCCAAGTCGTTATCAACGTAAAGGCTTACCCGTATGGGTAGGTCAAATAGCTCCGATGACAGATCGCTCATTTCTTCATCTGTTTCACTACCCTGTTACAGAGCGTAGTTTTAGCGTACCACTCAAATTATTAGTTGATCAGCTTGGCAATGACTATGGCGTTGAACAAGTTATTCGTGCCGGCAATAAATCCAACCAACATTGGCAAGGTGAAGTTTTACTCATCGATAACAGCTCACCACAATAAACCTTTTAAACCACTTGCTTACCTTCTAACATTTCGGCGATTTGTTGTAACTTCAGAATGGGATCATCCATTTCTAAAAATAACTGTTTATGACTCATTTCAATTGGCAGCAGCTCTACCAATCGATTCGCAACCCAGGCCGCGTCTGCATAACGCTTGGGTAAATTGGCGTAATGATGTCCGGTGCTTTCAATTAAACGACGTAACATATCCACCAGATGCAGATAATCATCCGGCAGCTCAATAGCAGGCTCTAGAGGTAACAAATTAACCTCGGCCATGGCCAGACGATTAGCACCAAGACTGACCGAATTCAACTTGAAGCGTTGTTCCCCAATGGTACTAATGCCCAGTAGTCCATCATGGCGCTGATGCCAATCAACAATTTTTGCTACCACACCGATATCGACAGTGGTTGCCGATTCACCAACTTCCTTGCCCTGTTTAATTAGGCAGACACCGAAACCGCTATTGGTTTGCAAACATTGACTGACCATATCCAGGTAGCGGGCCTCGAAGATACGTAAAGGCAATGGTCCTTGCGGGAATAACACAGTATTTAACGGAAACAGTGGTAATGTAAGTGTCGTCATAGCCCGTCTCTTGCATTCAACTATTCGTCTATGCCCCAACGGGGTATGAGATGGTGCTCGACATGTAAATGATCCAGGATACGTGCCACCACGAAATCGATAATGTCTTCTACTGTCTTGGGTTGATAATAAAAGCCTGGATTCGGGGGCAGGATAGTTACGCCGATCCGAGCTAACTTGAGCATATTTTCCAGATGAATCGCTGAAAAAGGCGATTCACGGGGCACGAGAATTAACGACTTGGATTCCTTTATCATTACATCCGCTGCACGCTCAATAAGATTATTACTGGTTCCGCAAGCGATGGCTGCCAACGTGCCTGTAGTGCAAGGGCATACCACCATTGCATCAGGCGCACCGCTTCCAGAAGCGATCGGAGCCGTCCATTCCTCTTTGCCAAATACTTGAATCTGATTTTCTTTGGCTTGATAACGCTCGGTTAGAAACTTTTGCATATCAGAGGCGCGCGCAGGCAATTTGAGAGCAGTTTCCATATCAATAACAATTTGCGCGGGAGTGGAGATGATTATATAAACATTTTCATCGGCTTCTACCAGGCATTGCAATAATCGCAACGCATACTGGATGCCAGAAGCACCAGTCATGGCTATACAAAATTTGGCGGGCGAATACTTCATACTTTTCTCATTCTGATTTCGTCAGTCATGCTGTCTTAACTATAGCAGTTTCAGCATATTTTCAAGTTTTTGGTGGATACCTGCAAAGCCACCATTACTCATCACTACGATATGATCACCGGCCTGGACGTGGTTTTCAAGATACGCAACCATCTCATCCACACGAGTATAAAGTGAAGCCTGTGCGCCGATTGAATCGACTGTATTTTGTAATGACCAATCCATGCCTTCGGGTTGGAATAGTAATACGTAGTCTGACTCACTGAGTGATGCAGCTAATCGTTGCTGATGCACGCCCATGCGCATGGTATTTGAACGTGGTTCGAGCAAAGTCCAAATTTTAGCGTTGCCGACATGACCACGTAAACCTTTTAAGGTTGTTTCAATCGCAGTGGGGTGATGAGCAAAATCGTCATACAGACAAATACCATTCGTGTCAGCACGTAATTCGAGTCTGCGTTTGACACCTTTAAATTGTGTAAGCGCCTCTATACTCTGTACGACTGGTACACCAGCATGGCGCGAAGCCACAATTGCAGCCATAGCATTGTTGACATTATGTTGACCCATTTGATTCCATTTCAAATGCCCCTGGTAATTGTCATCCAGATAAATATCAAACTCGCTACTATCATCACTCAGATTACGAGCATTCCAACCTTGAGGAGTACTCATGCCGACATGTATTTTTTCTACCGGTGTCCAGCAGCCCATGGCCATCACTTCATCAAGCGCTTTATTGTCACCGTCATTAATAATTAATCCCTCGCCTGGTACGGTGCGAATCAAATGATGAAATTGTTTCTGAATGGCAGCCAGATTTTCGAAAATATCTGCGTGATCGAATTCAAGATTATTGTTAATCAATGTGCGTGGATGATAGTGAACAAACTTGGAACGTTTATCAAAAAAGGCAGTGTCATACTCATCGGCTTCGACGACAAAAAAATCACTGTCGCCTAAATGAGCGGATTGGCCAAAGTTTGCTGGAATCCCGCCGATCAAATACCCAGGCTGCATCTTTGCGAATTGCAGAATCCACGCCACCATACTACTGGTTGATGTTTTTCCATGAGTCCCTGCAACACCAATCACCCACTTATCCCTGAGAACATTTTCATAAAGCCACTGCGGACCTGAAGTATAAGGAATATTACGATTGAGCACATACTCAATAATGGGGTTCCCGCGTGTCATAACATTGCCAACTATAACCATGTCGGGCCGCGTATCTAATTGGGATGGATCAAAGCCTTGCGTCAATGCAATGCCTTGTTGTTCCAGCTGGGTACTCATCGGTGGATAGACATGCTCATCCGAACCACTCACCTGGTGACCCGCCTGGCGGGCGAGAATAGCAAGTCCGCCCATAAAGGTGCCACAAATTCCGAGTATGTGAATATGCATTAAGTTGATGTGTCTCTTAAAAAAATCTGTGACTATTACAACATATTTGCTACTGTTAAAACACCTACCTGGTATATAGTTTCTGTATCAATCATTAACCGGCAACATTAGATAAAAAATGACCACAGACAATAAACAAATTAAGGCATACGACAGCGCTGATGATATGTTTTCATCTTGCGCACGCGAGGTTAATGCTTACATCAAGGACTGCATTGCAAAACGTGGGCAATGCAGTATCGTACTTGCCGGGGGCTCTACACCAGAAAAGCTGTATCAAAATATGTCCGCACCACCATCGGCTGAGCAACCAGACTGGAGTCATTGCCAGTTCTATTTTGGTGACGAACGCTGGGTACCTCATGACCATGCAGACAGTAATTTTGCGATGGCCAAGCGGGTTCTGTTTGGTCATATCCAGGTACCTGAGGATAATATTCATCCGATTCCTACACATTGCCAGGCTGCTGACGAATGTGCTGCAGACTATGAAACGAGCATCCAGCATATTGATGAATTCGACCTGATATTACTGGGGATCGGCACCGACGGCCATACGGCTTCTCTGTTTCCGGATACCACTATTCTAGGTGTTACCGATAAACGTGTAGCCGCTGTCTTTGTCGATAAGCTCGATACATGGCGAATTAGCCTGACCTATCAAAGCCTGAATAGAGCCCGTCGTGTTATCGTGCTGATTCAAGGTCAATCAAAAGCCGCGATTATTAAGCAAATCATGAAGACAGATACCGAACAGCAATTACCGGTGAGTCGATTAGCACCCAGTGGAGAGCTTATTTGGTGCCTAGACCAGGCCGCCCTTTCATTAACTGAAGACTGAACAGCACTCTACCGATTTGACTGTGCAAGTCATATAACTGTTCTGCTACACTATCACTTCACATAATTTTAAGAATTGATTTTTCATGTCTAATATATTCGCCGCAATAGATCTTGGGTCTAACAGTTTCCATATGGTTGTGGGACAACATGAGGCCGGACAGATCATTATCCTGGATAAGCTTCGTGAAATGGTGCGTCTGGCATCCGGGCTTGATGAAAATAAAAACATCACGCCGGAAATGATGGATAAGAGCCTGGAATGCTTATCAAAATTCGGAGAAAGAATCCGCCATTTACATGCGGATGTCGTGCGTATTGTCGGCACCAACACTTTAAGACAAGCAAGAAATTCGCGCATTTTTATGCGTAAAGCAGAAGATCTACTGGGCCACCCTATCGAGATAATTTCCGGTATAGAGGAAGCCCGTCTGATTTACACCGGCGTTTCACATTATGTTGACTTTGAGGATGGCAAACGCATGGTGGTTGATATCGGCGGAGGCAGCACTGAAATAATTATCGGCGAACGTTTTCAACCTATCCTGATGGAAAGTCTCTATATGGGTTGTGTGAATATGACCCATCGGTTTTTCCCCAATGGCAATATCACCCAGAAGAAAATTGAAAAAGCATCATTCCATGCCATGAATGAACTTGAGCCGCATAGCAAAGCCTACAAAAAATTAGGCTGGGAGTACGCCATAGGTGCATCTGGTACTGCCAGAGCAATTCGAAAAATATCAATTGAAGAAGGGCTTTCAGAACAAGGAATCACACGGCAATCACTGGATGACATTTTGAAAAAAATAGCCAGCGTCGATAAAATTGATGATATCTCCCTGACAGGTCTGAAAACAGAAAGAAAACCAGTCATTCTGGGTGGAGTTATTGTATTAAAAGCCATATTCGATACGTTTAATATTGAACATATGACTGTTTCTGATGGCGCGCTTCGTGAGGGAATACTCTATGATCTGGTAGGACGGGATGAGAATAATGACTCGCGTTCAGACAGTGTGGAAAACTTTGCCCAGCGATTTGTCTTCGATCACGAACATAGCTTGCGAGTCAGCCAGACGGCAGTTGAACTCTTTAATCAAGTGAAGGACGACTGGTTTAAAAAATCAGAACTAAACGAAGCGTGTAAACATCTGGAATGGGCGGCACGATTGCACGAAGTAGGGCTATGTATCGCACATAGCCAGTATTATAACCATGGCGCTTACATGGTGGGGCAAGCAGACCTGATGGGGTTTTCCAGACAAGATCAAAGCTTGCTGTCAGCCCTAATTCAGACTCATCGACGCACCCTGGATCTAGATTTATTTAATGAGTTTGACTCCAATAACAAGCGCATTGGCAAACGTTTGGCTATTTTGCTGCGATTGGCGGTGCTACTGAATCGGAGTCGCGCAGAAGAGTTACCCCCTATTCCCACCATCAAAGTAGACAAGAAAAATATCCAGTTAAGTTTTGCAGAAAATTGGCTGGAGAATCATGCTTTGACTCAAAGCGACCTGGAGTCTGAGATCAGCTACCTCGATAAGGTCGGTTATAAACTGGAAATCGAGTAAAATTTAAAATCTCTGGTTAAACTTTCGCTAAATCCTCAAGTAACTGCATCTGGGCAATGAATTCCGGTTCATCGTTGGTATAACGAATGTAGGTCCCATCCGGATTAAGAATCCAGCTTTGCGTATTATCTTTAAGAAAATAATTCAGATGTTTGATAATCGTGTTACTGATACGTTTGGTCTGTATCGGGAAACAAACTTCAACACGCTGGATCAGGTTTCTTTCCATCCAATCGGCACTGGCGCAATAGA
>Ga0316205_10003995_pt1 | contig 13357 bp, 9 predicted proteins | sample 3monthpyrite_MG_FD_204941 | JGI IMG/M metagenome (GOLD analysis project Ga0316205, IMG submission 204941) | Microbial mat bacterial communities from mineral coupon in-situ incubated in ocean water Damariscotta River, Maine, United States -... | ecosystem: Environmental > Aquatic > Marine >... | reverse complement strand
GACCTCTACGGTGATCAGATAGGCGGGCGGCTTGGGGACATGGGCAGCTTCGCCAAGTATGTTGGCGGCTCTCCAAGCAATATTGCCTGTGGCACCGCGCGTTTGGGTCTTCGCTCGGCGCTCATTAAAGGGGTCGGCGATGAACACATGGGCCGCTTCATCGTCGAGCAATTGTGCCGTGAAGGCGTGGACACACGAGGCGTCAAGACCGATCCTGAGCGGCTGACGGCGCTGGCCGTTCTTGGTATTCGCGATGATTTGCACTTCCCTCTGATCTTTTACCGAGAGAACTGCGCGGACATGGGGCTGACCCCGGCAGACATAGATGAGGGCCTGATTTCGGATGCGCGCTCCGTTCTGGCCACAGGAACGCATCTGATGCAACCGGACACCCAGCCCGCGGTGCTACATGCGCTGTCCCTGGCCAAGAAACATGGCGCGCTTTGCGTGCTTGTTGTGGACTATCGGCCCAACCTGTGGGGCGTCGCGGTCCATGGTGACGGCGAAAGCCGCTTTGTCCAAAGCGCGCAGTTAGGCAATCAGTTGCAAGGGCTCCTGCACCATTTCGACCTGATCGTAGGAACCGAGGAAGAGTTTCATATTGCGGGGGGATCAACGGACACGTTGACAGCGATCAAGGCCGTGCGCTCAGCGTCAAATGCGACGTTGGTCTGCAAACGCGGTGCCGATGGCGCTGTTGTGTTTGAGGGTGCCATCCCCGACACCCTCGAAGGCGGGCAGACCGGCCCCGGGTTTCCCATCGAAGTCTTCAATGTGCTGGGGGCCGGTGACGGGTTCATGTCTGGCTTGTTGCGCGGTTGGCTGACGCAAGAAGATTGGCCGACCTGTCTGAAACTGGCCAATGCCTGTGGGGCGCTTGCTGTCTCGCGCCACGGCTGCACCTCTGCATATCCGTCGTTGCAGGAACTGGACTACTTCCTTGAGCGGGGTGTCACGCGTCCCGATCTTCGAAACGACACCGCCCTGGAGCAGGTCCATTGGTCCAGCAACCGGCACCGCGAACATGGCGGCGATTTTTCCCAGGTGCGGATCTTTGCCTTTGATCACCGCAAGCAGCTTGAAGACATGGACGGGTCCACCCCAGACAAGATCGCGCAATTCAAACTGCTGTGTCTGCAGGCAGCAATAGACGTCCAGAGTGGCCGATCCGGCTACGGCATTCTGTGTTACAACAGACTGGGCAAGGCGGCGTTGCACGCGGCGTCCGGCACTGGCCTTTGGGTGGGGCGCCCGACGGAATGGTCCGGCTCGCGCCCGTTGTCGCTCGAACCGGAATTGGGGCCTGACATTGGCGGGCTGGCAAATTGGCCCTGAAACACGGTCGTGAAAGTCTTGTGTTTTTGCCACCCTGATGATGACGCGGTGCTTTGGGCGGAGCAACTGTCGACGGTTGGCCGGCTTTGGCACGCCGCACGGCGCAACCGGCTTGAATTCTTGCTGGAGGTCATCCCTTCCAAAGTCGGGCCGATCGACGACACTACAACCGAGCGCATCATAGAAAAGGTCTATGCAGCGGGGATCTATCCGGATTGGTGGAAGATTGATGGGGTGGATGCTCCCTCCCACAGCGGCATCGCAATGTGCCAGACTGGCTTTGTGAGAAGTCAGTTCAATCGAAAGGAAGCATCCATGACTGAAATTAGCATTTTGGCCATCGACCTCGCAAAGCACAATTTTCAGGTTTGTGCGACTACCTTTGAAGGAGAGGTGATTTACAATCGGAAGTATACGCGGGGGCGGCTTGCGAAGCTTCTGGCGGCACAAGATCCTTGCATCGTCGCTATGGAGGCCTGCGGCACCAGCAACTATTGGGGCAGGCTGGCAGTCTCATATGGCCATGACGTCAAGATCATACCGCCGATCTACGTGAAGCCTTTTGTTCGCCGCGGTGCGAAGAACGACGCCAATGACGCGCTCGCTATTGCGACTGCCGTCCGCCAGCCAGGCATGCGATTTGTTCCGGTCAAAACGGCTGAGAAGCAATCCTATGCCTTGCTGTTCCGTACCCATCAGACCCTCATGCGCCAGCGCGCCCAGCTGATCTGCTCCCTGCGCGGGCATCTCAGCGAATACGGTGTGATCGTCGCCCAGGGCAATTCCGCGCTCTTTGCGTTTGAGGATCAGATCGAGGAACGTCTGGCCGAGCTGCCGCCCGCCGTCCTCGACGCGACCCGCATCTTCTACCACCACTTTGATCAGCTGAACCAATCGCTGAAAGCCCTCGAGAAGCAAATGGCGGCAGCAACGAATGCCGATGAAGACACGCGCCGTCTGCGCACCATGCCCGGGATCGGACCGATCAACGCAGCCGCGTTCCTGGCCTTTGCGCCGCCAATGGAATCCTTCAAACGTGGGCGGGACTTCTCTGCATGGCTGGGGCTGGTGCCCAAACAGATGTCATCAGGGGGCAAGACCAAGCTCGGCCGCGTCAGAAAGATGGGACAGGCGGACCTGAGGCGATTGCTGGTCACCGGCGCGACCGTCTGCATCCGGTGGGCGAAATGGAAAGGCATCAGGCCGGAAAGCTGGCTGGCGCGCATGCCGGGCAAGAAAGCCGCCATAGCCCTCGCCAACAAAATGGCACGGATCTTGTGGGCCATGGTGACACGCAAAGAAGAGTATCGCGGCGGGCTGGTCGAATATGTCTGATCTGTCGCAAGAGTTCGGGCGCGTCAGCGCAAGCTGAGACCCCGGAAAGCAAGGAGACCAACTAACGATTATGGAGCCAAAACATCGGCGATGTTACGCGGTACGAAACATTTCGGGACGAGCGACTTGGCAAAATCAATCAGGTAAACGTGTCCGACTACGGCGTCGGTGGTTTGATCAAGCCGTACGGAGGGGTCAGGCCCGCAATCGAGCTGATCTCAGAAGCGGTAAACAACGGGTCGCGCCACTTTTTTCAGTCCGACATTAAAGCTTTCTTCACAAGGATTCCGACTGAGAAGGTCGTCGATTTCGTCAGGGTTCAAACAGGCGATGAAAGGCTGTCAGAGCTCTTTGCTCGCGGTTTGGAGGTTAACCTAGCAAACAAAGATGAACTAGCGACCTATGCAAAGCTATTCCCTTCAGGGGGAATCGGTGTTGCGCAAGGGTCATCACTCTCAGCTTTTGCGGGGAACGTGTTGCTGTATGATCTGGATCAGGAACTGAATGCCGGGACTGTTGCCGCCGTACGATACATTGACGATCTCTTGATGGTGGCCCCAAGCCGTCAGGAACTTGAAAGTGTCATCGCGATCGCCAAAAATCGTCTCGAGGCATTTGGGTTTCAACTATACAAGCCATCACCTGGTTCGGACAAAGCGGCGGAAGGTGAGTGTGGTCCACAAAGCATCAACTTCTTGGGCTGTATGTTGCAACCAAGGCGCGTCGTGCCAAGCGCGAAATCAGTTGAAAGACTGAACAGAGACGTCTCAGACTTTATTTCGAAATCAAAGGCCGCGATCAATGCTTCGGTAACACAGGGTAAGAAATTGCCGCCAAGCCAGTCGGAGAGCTTCGTTATTCAAGCTATCGGGAAAAAGGTCTACGGCTGGCAAAAATCTTTCGCATTTTGCTCCGAGACTTCGGTTTTTGCGAATGTGGATGCAGATATCCAGACAAAAGTTTCTGACTACAGGAATTGGGTTCGCAAGAAGAGCAACTCTGCATCCGTAGACGTTCAAATGGTCATTTTCGGTATTCCGCAGATAGAACACATGCCAATTGGGGATCATCAGTAGTCAAATCTATGTCCGCTTCTTGTTGATCCGATTGCAGATCTCGCAAATGCCGCGAATGACAGCTTCCCGCCCCCATTTATAACCAACGGTTTAGTATCGATCCAACCCGGTCTTCCGCTGCGACCACACTAATGGCTCGTTTCGTGGATTAGGCACGGGATCGACGAACCCGCCCACTGGCCAGCAACAGGTCATCTTCAATATGCAGACTGTTCATGAATTCTCCCTTTTATTGAACCAAGGGAGCACCGTTGGCCAGAGGCAAACACTGAAACCGAAACTGTATGGGCAATAGTCATCTCTGGACCCTCGATTGAAACGGGTCCCGTTGGTAGCGGCTGCGAAAACTCTTTGGTGTCATGTCGTAGTGACGTCGAAACAAGCGGTAGAAATATCCGGTGTTCTCAAAGCCGCAGCTTGCGATGATATCATTGATTGGCGCCTCATCGCTTCGCAGCAATTCCGCGGCATGTTCGATTCTGATGCGATTGATGAACTCGGTCGGGGTGACCCCAAGGACAGTCTTGCAGGTTCGACATACATGTTCCTGGCTCCGGCCAGCGGCCCGAATGAACCCCTTGGTGCCCAGCCGGAAAATCTCCGCGGATTGCGCGGCGCTACAGGCTTCGGAAAACCACCTGGGGGCCGCTTTGGTCGTGCCGCTGGTCGCATGGGCGACCCTGTTGCTCAGCACCAGAAGGAATTCCTCGATCCGCGCCAAATCCCGTTGCGCGGTCTGCAATTGCAATGAGACATTCACCGCCCGCGCAAATCGCGCCGGCCCCAAGGTGTGCATCTCTGGCAGGTCCGATTTGGCATCAAAGAACCGCCCCCCGATTGCACTGTGATAACGGTTGGCCAGATGCGCGGCAGTTTCCGTGCGAAACATGACATTGATGATCTGGCATCCCGTTTTGCGATAGGCGCTGAAGGCATGCGCGTCGCCGGGGCGCATGAACACAAGCTGCCCCGGCTCAAGCGTTTGCGTCACCCCATTCACCCAGTGTTCGGTGCGCCCGTTCTCGATCAGGAAAACCTCAAAGTAGTCGTGATCGTGAGCGCGGGCCGGATAGCGGGTTTCCAGTGACTTGCGCGCGAAATGGAAGGCCTCGTCAGGGCGAACGTAGTTGTCGATCAGAAAGCGGGTCTTTTCCATTCAGCAAGATTAGCCAATAAACAGCCGCCTAGGGAAGCCGGATATCAAAATAGTGTAAAATTTTGTCAATCTGCGCCGCTGACACCCGCTCCTCGCGGGATAGACTATTCACATCTGGGAGGACGATCATGCTCGATCACAAGCAGGACCTGCGCTTCGCGCCTGTCGCAAACGGCGCACCCAAACGATTAACGGCGGCGCAAATCGACCACTACAACACCGCCGGTTTTGTGCAGCCCTTTGACATCTTCGACGACACCGAGATGCGCGAGATTCGAGGCTACATCGACGGACTTATGGCTGATCTTGGCCCAGACGGGGCCTATGGCATCAACTGCTATCAGGCCCGCCTGTCGGGGCTTTATGACATCGCCACTGACCCGCGCATTCTCGATCACGTCGAGGATCTGATCGGCCCTGATATCCTGTGCTGGGCCAGCGCGATCCTGTCCAAGAAACCCCACGACCCCAAAGCCGTGCCTTGGCATCAGGATGCATCTTTCTGGGCACTCAACCCTGCGCGCACCGTCACCGTCTGGCTGGCGATTGATGACGCGGACACGGCCAATTCCGCCATGCGTTTCATTCCCGGTACCCACAACAAGGGCGCGCTGCCGGTGGCTGAAACCGATGGCGACGCGAATGTCTTTCACAAGGGCACGGCCAACGCCGAGGCTATGGGTGCGCCCTTTACCAACACCCTCAAGGCGGGCCAGATGTCGATGCACGCGGATATGCTGGTGCATGGGTCAAACGCCAACACCTCCGACCGCCGCCGCTGCGGGTTCACCTTGCGCTACTGCCCCCCCAGCGTGCAAATCACCGACCCAAAATGGGCCACGGGGGTCGAGGCGATCCTGTGTCGCGGAGATGCGGGCACTTGGAACACGCACCCGCGCCCCGACAACAATGACATCACCAAAACCAACAGCCCCCACGTGGTAGGAAACAACTGATGCGGATCAAATGGTATGGACAAGCGGCCTTCCTGCTGATGCCCGAAACCGGCCCGCGCGTCGTAACCGATCCCTACACGCCCGAAAACCTCGGCTATGCGCCGATGACGGACCCCGCCGACATTGTCCTTACCTCATCGGACGATGACGACGCCCATTGCCGCTATGATCTCGTGCCGGGCAACCACACCTGGCTGAACACGCTCGATGCCGTCCGCGCGGGCGCCACCGCCGAGGTGGCGGGCCTTGAGGTCAGGGCAGTCGAGGCGATGGAGATCGAAGACCACCCCCTGCACGAGCCCGGCGCCAATGCGATGTATCGGTTCGAACTCGACGGGATGCAGATCGCGCATATGGGCGACGTGGGCAACGATCTGAATGACAAGCAGGTGGCGTTCTTCGAAGGCACCGACATCCTGCTGACCCTTGCAGGGGGTGTCTTTACCACGCGGCTGGACGAGGTCAAACGCCTGATCGACGCAGCCAAACCCAAACTGGTGATCCCCATGCACTTCCGCACGCTCACCTACAAACCGCGCAACCTGCACTGGATCGAGATATTCCTCAGCTATTTCGAAGAGGAAGAAGACGTCGACTTCGCCTTCGGGCATGAGGTCGACATCACCAAGGAATCCTTGCCGGATCGCACCCGCGTTCTGGTCATGGACTATGCCCGTTAGGGCGACGAAAGGGCGCAAAGCCCATCATTTTCTGGGAGGAAACAATGAAACTCACGAAAACGCTTTTGGCGTCATCCGCTCTGGCCCTGTTGGCCACGGCGGGTCTGGCGCAGGATGTGGCCCGCGAAAACACGGTCATCTTCGACCTTGATCGCACCATTCAGGACCCTGAGAACTTCAACTGGATGACACCGGGCACCAAGCGGATGCACGGCGCGCACCAGACCATGTGGGAGCCGCTTTTCATCCTCAACTACGGCACTGGCGACATTGATCCGTGGCTGGCCACCGGGTTCGAACAGAATGACGACAGCACCGAATTCACCATTACCCTGCGTGACGGCGTGGAATGGTCCGATGGCGAAGCGTTCAACGCTGACGATGTCGTCTTCACCGTCAATCTGGCGATGACGAACGAGGAAATCTCCTCGCGCGAGGCCAGCACCATCAAGGCGCAGGTCGCCAGCGTGGAAAAGGTCGATGACCTGACTGTGCGATTCACGCTGCAAAACCCCAACCCGCGTTTCATCGTTGAAAACTTCGGCGTGCGCATCTTCGGGTCGTTCCTGATCATGCCCGAGCACATCTGGAACGGCGAAGACGCGGCCACCTTCGCGTTCAACCCGCCCATCGGCACCGGCCCCTACACCTTCACCTCTGCGGCCTCAAATCGTGCCATCTGGGATCGCAACGACGATTGGTGGGGCGCCAAGACCGGTTTCATGGACCTGCCCGCGCCCGAGCGCGTGATCTTCCTTGAAAGCGGGGGCGAGGAAAGCCGCGCGCAGCTTATGGCCTCAAACCAGATGGACGCCGCACAAAACGTGACCATCGGCACCTTCGAGGCCATTCAGGCCCAGAACCCCAATGTCATCGCGTGGTATGCTGATTTCCCCTATGCCGCCGCAGACCCCTGTGCGCGCCAGTTGGAAATCAACACCACTATCGCGCCCTGGGATGATGCCAATATGCGCAAAGCGGTCGCCCATATCATCGACCGCTCGCAGATCGTGAATGTCGCCTACGAAGGGACCACAATCGCATCGGAAACGATGTTCGCACAATACGGCTCTATGGCGCCCTTCATCGACGCCATCAAAGAAGCCGGTTATGGCCTTCCGGCGGCGGCTGACGTTGCCGCAGGCCAGGCCCTGATCGAAGCCGCTGGCTGGACCCGTGACGGGGGTTACTACACCAAGGACGGCGAAACCCTGTCCGTCAATATCCACGTCAACTCCGCCTCCACCGAATACACCCGCACCATCGACGTGATCGTCGAACAGCTGCAACGCGCTGGCATCGACGCCCGCGCCACGCCGGTCGAGAACGGTGTTTTCTGGGGCGAGGTTCTGCCGTTCGGCGCCTATGAGATGTCCTACAGCTGGTTGTCTTGCGGGTCCGTGAACGAGCCTTGGGCCTCGATGGGTCGCTACACCGTCAAGGACGTGGTGCCCGTAGGCGAACGCTCCCCCGGCTTCAACAACACCGCCCGTTGGGACGGTGCCGCAGCCGAGGCTTATTCCGCCATCATGGACGACATCGCCGCGCGCCCTTTGGGTGACGAAGCGGTGCCCGCTCTGGTGGCCGAAGCTTACGGCTATCTTGATGCGGAAATGCCCTTCATCCCGCTGGTTCAGGCCGCCAAACTGCTGCCGATGAACGAGACCTACTGGACCGGTTGGCCCACCGCAGACAACTACTATAGCAACCCGTTCTTCTGGTGGAACAGCACCCAAAAGATCATCCACAATCTGGAGCCGGCTGGTAACTGACCTCCCGTTTGGGTCGGCACATTTTTCGGGATGTGTCGGCCCGGATATCTGTTTTACTTCCCCCGACACTTTCGGGGCCGTGCGGAACGCCTGTGGCGTGGCTGCCAGACGTGCAGCCATAACGGAGCCATACGCCAGCCATACGTTTCGATACCGCCCTTATTGAAAGGATCGCATCATGGGACGCATCCCCCGCGACTACCTGATCAACCGGATTGTTACGCTCGTTCTGACCGTGTTGATCGCCGCGACGATCATCTGGATCATCCCGCGCCTGTCCCCCGTGGACCCTGCCGAAATCGCGCTGGGGCGGATGGCGGCCGGAGCCGGTTCGGTCGCCAATTCCGAAGAGATTCTCGCCCAGTTGCGTGCCAACATGGGCATCGACCAGCCGCTGTTCATTCAGTATCTGAAATACATCTCCGGCGCCTTGGTGTTTGACTTCGGCCTCTCAACGGCGGCCTTTCCAACCCCGGTTTCTAAGTTGATTCTCAATGCCCTGCCCTGGACGATGGGCCTGATGATCCTGTCCCTTCTGATCACCTTTTTCATCGGCAACCTGTTAGGCGCATTGATGGTCTGGGACCGCTCGCCTAAACTGGTCAAGGTCGCCATTCCCGCGGCCATGGTCTTTACCTCGATCCCCCCGATCCTGTCGGGTCTGCTGCTGATGTGGATATTCGCGGCCAAGCTGCAATGGTTCCCACTCACGGGCGCGTATTCCATCTTCGTAGAGCCCGGTTGGACGTGGGAATTTGTCACATCCGTGCTGCACCATGGCTTTCTCCCAGCCCTTTCCATCGTCGTCGTCACCTTCGGTTTCTGGGCGTTGGGGATGCGCGGCTTGATGATCACCGTTCAGGGCGAGGACTATGTAAAACTGGCCGAGGCCAAGGGGTTACGCCCCCGCTACATTCTCTACCGCTACATGATACGCAACGCGATCCTGCCCCAGATCACCGCATTCGCATTGAAGATCGGTCTCTTGATTGCCGGGCAAGTGCTTGTCGAGCGCATCTTTGCTTACAACGGTATGGGCAAGCTTCTCTACGACGCGATCCTCAATCAGGACTTCCCCGTCATTCAAGGCGTCTCTTACGTGATCATCCTGATCACCGCGCTCAGCGTGTTCCTTGTCGATCTACTTTACCCCTTTATCGACCCCCGCATCCGGCATGAGGCAAACGCATGAGCACTGCAAACATGACCCGTGCGGAACGCCGTCAGGCCCGCCGCATTCGCCGCTTTGACAACCCCTGGCTAAACCCCAAACTGATCTGGGGCGCGGGGCTGCTTCTGAGCATCATTTTCATCGGAATTGTCGGCCGCTTCATTTGGGATCTCGATCTGGTGTTTACTGGTTCCTCGCCCCTGAAATTGCCCCCCTTGGGATTTGAGAACCTGCGCGGCCAGCTGGGCGTCATGGCCCATCCGATCGGGACTGACGGTGGCGGGCGCGACATGCTGGCAATGATCATCATCGGTGCGCCAAATACCCTGTTTGTCGGGCTTCTGGCCTCATTGATTGGCATGTCCATCGGCATTTTTCTGGGCTTCTCGGCGGGTTTTCTGGGTGGTCGGATCGACGACACCATTCGGGTCAGTGCTGACGTGATGATTACGATCCCGCCGCTACTGATTTTGGTGGTGTTCCAGTCGGCCTTTGGCGATGTGACGTTGACGATGATGGCACTGCTGATCGCCGGTTTCGTCTGGCAATCGCCCACCCGCCTGATCCGTGCGCAGGTGCTGTCGATGAAGCAATCTGGCTACGTGCAAATGGCCCAACTGTCCGGAGCATCCACAACGCACATCATGTTTCGCGAGATGATGCCGAACCTCGTGCCCTACCTCTTTGGCTCTTTCATCGCCTCGGTCACGACTTCGATCGTCACGGCTGTCGGCCTTGAAGTCCTTGGCCTTGGCCCGCAGCGCATCCCGACACTGGGCCGAACGATCTATGAGGCGATCAACGCGGGTGCGTTGATCCAGAACCTGTGGTGGTGGTGGGGTATCCCGACGCTGTTGCTGGGCGTGATCTTTATCGGCCTTCTGCTGATCAATCTGGGCCTTGATGAGGTCTCCAACCCCCGTCTGAGAAGGTTGAGCTGATGTTGGATGATGTAACGACGGACAAACCCGTCCTGACCCTTAAGGACCTTTCGATCGAGTTCCCCACACCGGCCGGTGTCGTGCAGGCGGTCAAGGCGCTCAGCCTGGATATCCACAAGGGGCGCCGTGTCGGCTTCATCGGCGAAAGCGGGTCAGGCAAGACCACGACTGCGCTGGCGGTGATGCAGATGCTGGCCGAACCGGGGCGCGTGTCTGGGGGCACGATCGACCTTGGCGGCACCAATATCATTGAGCTAAGCGAGGAAGAGATGCGGCAAGCCCGCCTGAGCCGCGTGGCCTATATTCCGCAGGGTGCGATGAACTCACTGAACCCTGTGATGCGAGTTGAGCCGCAGATGTGGGATGGGATCATTGCCCACGAAGGCCATCTGGAGCGCGGCGAACTCAAACGCCGCAGCGACGCCGCCTTGGCCAGCGTCGGCCTGCCGCTGCACACCGCTGACCTTTATCCACACGAATTGTCAGGCGGCATGAAACAGCGCGTTTGCATCGCAATGGGCATCATCCTGAACCCCGAGTTGATCATCGCGGACGAGCCGACCTCGGCGCTGGATGTTGTAACACAGCGGCAGGTCATGCAGACGCTCAAAGCGATCCAGACCGACATCGGGTCTGGCCTGATGCTGATCGGGCATGACATGGGGCTGATGGCGCAAACCGTTGATGAACTGGCCGTTCTGAAGGATGGCGAGTTGGTCGAACACGGGACCGTGCAGCAAATCCTGCAAGCCCCCGCGCACTCCTATACCAAGGACCTGATTTCATCGGTGCCGCTGGTGGGGGGCGAAAGCTTCCTCAACCCAGACGCGCGGGCCGAGGCCCCCAAACGCGCCTCCTCCGAGCCGCTGCTGCGGTTCGAAAACGTGCGCAAGGATTACGGATCGGTCACCGCGCTGCATCCGATGTCGTTTACCCTGCATGGGGACACGCCACAGATCATTTCCATCGTCGGGCAATCGGGGTCCGGCAAATCGACGATGGGGTCGATCATGCTGGGCTTCAATCCGCCCAGCGAGGGCCGCGTGTTGTTCGAAGGGCAGGACGTAACGGGCATGAACGCCGCGCAATCATTGGATTTTCGCAAGAACGTGCAGGCCGTGTTCCAAGACCCCTACGCCTGTTTCAACCCCTTCTACCGTGTCAATCATGCGCTGAAGTTCCCCTACAAACAATTCGGCCTCGCCACGTCAGAGGCCGCCACACAACGCGCCATGGAAGAGGCCTGCGAAGCGGTCGGGCTTGACCCCGATCTTGTCTTGCAGCGCTATCCGCATCAACTGTCCGGCGGGCAACGGCAACGGCTGATCGTGGCCCGCGCGCTGATGTTGTCGCCCAAACTGCTGATCGCCGATGAACCTGTGTCGATGGTCGATGCCAGCTTACGCGCCTCGATCCTGTCCAACATCTATGACCTGAAGGACAAATACGGAATCTCGATCCTTTACATCACCCACGACCTTGCCACCGCCTATCATGTCAGTGACTACGTGATGGTCCTGTTCAAGGGGCACGTCGTCGAGGCCGGCCCCCCCAAAGAGGTTATCGGCGCGCCGCAGCATCCCTATACCAAGCTGCTGATCGACAGTATTCCCTGGCCCGATCTGGAGCGCAGTTGGGGCGACGGACGGACCGATTGGGACCCCACGAAACTCGAGGCCGAAGCCGCGCGGGCAGAGGCCGTCTATCGCGGCGCGGTGCCGGGGTTTGATTTGACCAAAGAAACCCCGCACGGATGAGCGGTCGCTGGCCCTTCATTCGCGAAAAGATCGCCCAGCGCCTGTCGCTGATTGCGCCCTTTGTCGCGCGCCGCCGTCAGCCGCTGCCGCCGTTCCGCTTACTCGCCCTACCGACCGCATCTGTCGAGGCGCCGATCTGCGCTGACCCCACCGGATTGGATGAAATCCCCCATGAAAGCTACTGGGGGCAAACCGACCTGAACTTCATCCTCAAGAGCAGTTTTCAGGTGCCCGACGGATGGAACGCGGATCACATCGCCCTGCATCTGCCGCTTGGGGTCTTGGGCGATATCTTCAACCACCCCGAAGCGCTGGTGCATGTGGATGGACAGCCCGTCGCCTCGGCTGATCGCTATCACCACACCCTTCGTATTGACGCAGCCCTTGCCGATGGCAAACCCCACTCGCTGTCCCTTCAAGGCTGGACGGGGCACACGGATTGGCCGCCGGACCCTGCCAGCAAGGCCAAACTGTTTATGGGCACGCCGGCACTTGTTGAACGTGATGAGACGCTGCTTGCCTTCTACACCCTTGCCCAGACGATGCTGGACACGACCTCGGTGCTGGCCCCTGATGATCCGGTAAACCAGAACCTGCTGGCGGCTCTGGATGCGGCGTTCAAGGTGCTCGACACGCGCGCGCCCCTTGGGGATGCGCTCTATAACAGCACGGCGGCCGCTTTGGCCACGTTGAAGCAGGGCAAAGCCGATGCAGGCAATCCGCTGGACGTGACCCTGCATGGCATCGGCCACGCCCATATCGACATCGCCTACCTCTGGCCAATCGCGCAGACACGCCTGAAGAACGCGCGCACCTGTTCGAACGTGCTGCGCTTGATGGAGGACGACCCGGACTACCGGTTCTCCCATTCCCAGCCGCAGCTTTATGCGATGATGCAGGCGGATTATCCGGCGCTGTTCGACCAGATCAAAACCCGCGTCACCGAGGGCCGATGGGAGGTCATGGGCGGCATGTGGGTCGAACCAGACCTCAACATCCCCGGCCCCGAGGCCCTTGTGCGGCAACTAACCCTCGGTCGCAGCTACTTCCGAGAAACCTTCGGTGACGCAGAAACACCCGTGCTGTGGCTGCCCGACACCTTCGGTTTCCCTGCGCAGATTCCGCAGCTGATGCGCCACGCGGGCCTCAAATGGTTCGCGACCAACAAGTTGAACTGG
>Ga0316205_10003994_pt1 | contig 13358 bp, 11 predicted proteins | sample 3monthpyrite_MG_FD_204941 | JGI IMG/M metagenome (GOLD analysis project Ga0316205, IMG submission 204941) | Microbial mat bacterial communities from mineral coupon in-situ incubated in ocean water Damariscotta River, Maine, United States -... | ecosystem: Environmental > Aquatic > Marine >... | reverse complement strand
TTAGCATCATTAATTCCTTTAGGCGTTGCGGTGGAAACATCAGGAACAGCTAAATGGATAGCTCAACAGACATTATCAGTTATGGGTGACAGCCCAGAGATTTGGGTTGTTCAATTAGTCATTGCCGTACTAGCTACATTTTTTACACTGGTTATGTCTAATGTTGGTGCTACTGTTTTATTGGTGCCTTTGGCAGTAAATATTGCATTACAAATTCCAGGCGCAAATCCTGCGGTATTTGCATTAACAGTTGCAATTGCTACGTCTAATTCATTCCTTATCCCTACGCATCAGGTAAATGCTTTAATTATGGGGCCAGCGGGTTACCGTGTTCCTGACTTCATGAAAGCGGGTGGCATAATGACAATATTATTCCTGATTGTAATGATGGTTATGATGAGTGTGGTATTTGGTTAAGTGAAACTCGTTTAATTATTATCTCAGAACGTATCGCGAGCTGAAGCTTTATCCTGTGTTTTTTGTAGGTGTGAGTTTTAGTTCGCGATCTTGGTTATAGAATTACTGAATAAATGTAAGTTTAAAAATTAATAAAAAATTTAGAGTAAAAAATATGAACATTCTAAAAAATAAATCCAGTATTCTGATAGGTCTGATTAGCCTGTTATTTTCAGGTGTTTTATTTGCAAGTGAAGGCGCAAAGGGCTGGGGTGATATGACTACCAGTTCATTAGGTTATTTTTCATTAGCGCTTTTCGGTATTGCATATATTTTTGTAATGGCTGAAGAATTTACCCATCTTAGAAAATCCAAACCGGTAATTTTAGCAGCAGGTATTATCTGGGGCAGTATCGGTTGGGTTGCTGGTCAGCATGGTATGTCTGTGGAAGCAGAACATGCGGTTCGTCATAACCTTTTAGAATATGCAGAATTAATGTTGTTTCTGTTAGTTGCAATGACTTACGTTAACTCTATGGAAGAGCGTAATGTATTTGATGCGCTGCGTGCCTGGTTAGTAAAAAGTGGCTTTGGTTTTAGAGCGCTTTTCTGGATCACAGGTATTCTCGCCTTCTTCATATCACCTATAGCTGATAACTTAACGACTGCATTATTAATGTGTGCAGTAATTATGGCAGTAGGTGGAGATAACAAAAAATTCGTTAGTATCGGGTGTATCAATATTGTTGTTGCCGCTAATGCCGGTGGTGCGTTCTCTCCGTTTGGTGATATTACAACACTAATGGTATGGCAGAAAGGTATGGTTGAATTCTGGACTTTCTTTGCATTGTTTATTCCATCAGCTGTTAATTTCCTGGTGCCTGCAGCGATTATGCATTTTGCAATTCCGAATTTAAAACCTGAAGCAACGGGTGAAGAAGTGCAAATGCAACGTGGTGCTAAGCGAATTATTTTATTGTTCTTTATGACAATAGGCACAGCAGTATCATTTCATAACTTTTTACATATGCCGCCTGTTGTTGGAATGTTAACGGGTCTAGCTTATTTACAGCTGTTTGGTTTCTTCCTTAAGAAAACGGCACATCGTGATAACGCTAAACCAGATGATGTTGACCCTGATACGCACATGGGTAGCCCGGCCGCTTTTGATGTATTCAATCCGGTTGCCAGAGCAGAATGGGATACCTTATTCTTTTTCTACGGCGTGGTTTTATGTGTCGGTGGTTTAGGGTTCCTTGGTTATTTAAGCCTGGCATCAGAGCTGATGTACAATCAATGGGGTGCAACAACAGCGAATATTGTTGTCGGTGTGCTTTCAGCGATTGTTGATAATATACCTGTGATGTTTGCGGTATTAACTATGAATCCGGATATGTCAATTGGTCAGTGGTTACTGGTGACACTAACGGCGGGTGTAGGTGGATCATTATTATCTATCGGCTCAGCTGCAGGTGTAGCACTAATGGGGCAGGCAAGAGGAATGTATACTTTCTTCGGGCATTTAAAATGGACGCCGGCTATTGCTTTAGGTTATGCCGCAAGTATTTATGTGCATATGTTAGTTAACAGTAGTTATTTTACATCGTAGGATTTTACAGAGATAACTTATAATCTGATGTAGTGTCTTGAAGTGGTATACAGGAAATGCCATTTCTCTACGCTTCATTCAGGTTGTAATGCCTGAAGCTACCCAAAATTCGTCTGAATTTCTGGATCGTATATTTGTATTGTGTCTTCTGATTAATTTATATTCTAAATCTCATAATAAAAACATAGGAATTAATGTAAGATAAATCAATTGCTTACGAGAATGGTGCTGTTTTTGCCGTCATAAAAAGCAAATAATAAGAATAAACATGAATCTCGTAATACTTACGGGTGATGTAAGACATGTTTTAAATAGAGTATAATAATATTCTAAATTGATAACATTTATTAAGGAAAATAAAAAATGAGTAAAAAAATTATTAGTCGTGTTTGTGCTGGTTTAGTTGGTATGAGTACGGTTGTGTCTGCAAATGCTGCCCTTATTGATAATGGTGGTTTTACGACAGATTCAGTAAGTGGTCTTGATTGGCTGGACTTAAGCGTAACTCAAAGTCAGTCTTATAACTCGGCACCAGGTCGTAATGTGGGATGGCGTTATGCGACGAACTCAGAAATAGAGGGTTTGTTTAGTGTTGCCTTTGATGGTTATACAGATACGAATGCCATCAAGCATTACTCAGATAGTAATGTGTCAGGTTCATATGCAGATCAAACAGAAGATGCGCAGATATTTGCGAGCTTATTTGGAAGTAGCGGTGTTACAAGTAGCTTTAATGCGACTCTGGGTTTTTACAGAGACGAAAGTAATATCTTGCGTCAAATGGGCCTGAATCAGTATTCAAGTTATTCGAGAGTATTTAGTGATGAAAATACTAATAACTGGAATGGATATGAAGGTTTAGGTGTTAGTGGAAATGGTGTTTTTCTTGTTCGAGAATCAGTATCCGTAGTTCCGGTACCCGCGGCAGTTTGGTTATTCGGTTCAGGCTTACTTGGTTTAGTTGGTGTAGCCCGACGTCGAGCTTAATATCTAAGTTTAAGTTAGGAATTTAAAAAAAACCGGTTATAAAACCGGTTTTTTTTTAAACGGATTTAGCTTTTCTTTTGATATAATAAATCCCAAACACCATGCCCCAGTCTATGTCCGCGTTTTTCAAATTTTGTTGTTGGGCGTTCGTCCGGCTTCGGAACAAAGGTTTTGTCTTGCGATAAATTTACAAACAAGTCACTGCTATTTAAGGTGTTAAGCATATGTTTAGCATAATCCTCCCAGTCTGTGGCAAGATGAAAAATGCCCTCTGGTTTTAATATTCTCGCCACTTCAGCAATAAATTTATCCTGCACTATACGACGTTTTCTATGTTTCTTTTTATGCCAGGGATCAGGAAAAAATAACTGTAAACGATCAATGCTGTTATCTTGAATCTGCTTTTCTAAAACCTCAATAGCATCATGATTTGAGACTCTTATGTTTTTGCAGCCTGCTTCTTGAGCAAGGTGTAATAAGCGGCCAACACCAGGTCGATGCACTTCAATTCCAAAATAGTTTTTATGAGGGTTTTCATGAGCCATTTGAAAAAGTGATTCGCCATTGCCAAAACCAATTTCCAGAATCGTTTCTGCTTCGCGTGTAAAAAGCTCATTTATATTAATAGGCTGCTTGCTGTAATCAACGCCAAATTCTGCCCACTGTGAATCCAGTGCGTTTAATTGACTGGTAGTCAGGCGGCCTTCTCGTTTAACAAAACTACGGATGGTACGTAAAGGTTTATTGATCATGTTTTGGTAATGCTAGGGTCAATTGGAAGCCGGTATTAAAATATACCGGCTTCGTTATATATCTATAAGATTTAAAAAAATGTGCCATCTATAGGTGATGAAGCTGAAGCAAAACGTTTTCGAGGCATACGCCCGGCTAAAAATGCTTCACGCCCGGCTTCCACAGCTTTTTTCATGGCTGATGCCATAAGTACTGGGTTTTTTGCACCGGCTATAGCTGTGTTCATTAGTATCCCATCACAGCCCAGTTCCATTGCAATAGCAGCATCAGATGCTGTTCCGACACCGGCATCAACTAAAATAGGGACATTGGCATTTTCGATTATGGTCAGGATGTTATATGGGTTACGTATTCCCAGTCCTGATCCTATAGGTGCAGCTAAAGGCATTACAGCAGCACAACCTATTTCTTCTAGCTGTTTAGCAATAATCGGATCATCGCTTGTGTAAACCATAATATCAAAACCATCTTTAACCAGTATCTTAGCCGCTTCAAGCGTGGCTACAGTATCCGGGTAAAGGGTTTTCTGGTCGCCTAGTACCTCAAGTTTAACGAGGTTGTGGCCATCTAGCAGTTCTCTCGCCATGCGACAGGTTCTAACAGCGTCTTCTGCTGTATAACAGCCCGCTGTATTAGGTAATATGGTGTATTTTTCGGGTGGAACTGCATCCAGTAAGTTTTCCTCATCTGGATTCTGTCCAATATTAGTTCTGCGTATCGCTACAGTAATGATTTCTGCGCCGCTTGCTTCGGTGGCCTCGCGTGTTTCGGTTAAGTCTTTGTATTTACCCGAGCCTACAAGTAAGCGTGACTGGTATGTTTTGCCGGCAATGGTTAGGAGGTTATCACTCATAGTTAAGATTTACTGGTTGGTTTTTTTAAGGCTAGCTATCTTAGCATTTAATATTGGCTATTAGAATTGTGGTTTGTGGGGATATAGGGTCCCACTGCGCTGCGACTGGTTGTATGTTGTTTTTAAGGTTTTATCTTTGTCAGGTTTTTAGAAAAGAACCGGCTTCCTGCCTGCGGTACCCGGCCTCACATCCCTGTGAGGCGTTCGCAACGCTGCGTTTGTGTATTGGGTACAAACGCTCGCCTGGTAGCAAATTGTTTATAGGGTTTTGTCTTTGTCAGGTTTTTAGAAAAGAACCGGCGTCCTGCCTGCGGTACCCGGCCTCACATCCCTGTGAGGCGTTCGCAACGCTGCGTTTGCACATTGAGTGCAAACGGTCGTTGCTCACCCACCGCCTATGGCGTGTACTATTTCGACTTTATCACCGTCGTTGAGAATTAAATTAATGTGCTCTGATCGGGTGATTATTTCACGATTCACTTCTGCGGCAAGTCGCTTGCTGGCTAAACCTTCATTTTCTATGAGTTGGCTCAGGGTTGTTCCCGAATTAATTTGTATTTCGTTACCGTTAAGAATAATGTTCATTATGTTTAAATTTGGCTAAAACGTCGATTTTACACTGAATTAGTCCGTATTTGGTTCACATATTCGAAACTTGTGCTATATCTATAAATTAAAAAAGAAATACAGACTTGAAGAGAAAAACAATTGTAATTACCATAGCTTACATAAATCTCTTAAATTATTTTTGTAGTTTATCCCGTAAACTAGGGTTCTCGATGTAAATATTTAGTCATAATTTTTAGCTTAAAGGGGTCTTAAGCGTGCGTGGTGTAATGAATAAACTTGTTGTTGCTAGTGTTTCCATTTTTTTATTGGTTATGTCCTTTACAGGGCATGCTGTTGTGAACCCGTTTAAAAAGTCTAAAAATTATACCTTTAGTTCTAATGTATCCTGGTATGAGCATAATAGTGCTGCAATAAAATCAGGCTCGGCCAGAGACGGTTCTGATACAAATTATTACCATTTAAATATTGATAAATACCGATTGATGTTACGTTTGGGTAAAAATGATCCAAGCGGAGAGTTGGAAAATACTCGCCCATTAGATAGCCTGACAATAAGTGATGTATCGGTTGATGGTCGCCAATTGCCAATTTTTTCCTGGTGTCTGGAAAATCAACAAAATCCGGGTAAGAAGTTAAAACAAAATGCTGTAGTGGCCAATGACGTTTGTATAAATTCCGGCGGTGGTGGAGACTTTATAATAAATCTTGACGATGAAACACGTAATCTTTTAAAAAGTGCCAAGAAGCTTGAGTTTACGATTGAGCCTTATGGTAGGCCGGTTAAGTTGATTTATACCATGTCAGGTTATGCACCGATTATGGCTAAAATAAATAAACCTGTTGTGGTGCCTGTGGTTAAAAAACCTGTTGTTAAAGCGGCGCCAAAACCGGTGGTCGTGGTTAAACCTAAGCCCAAAGCCAAGCCTAAACCCGTGAAAATGTGTTATGCCAGACCACCAGTTGACTTTAAATCAGCGGTGCCAGCAATGACTTACCCATGTAAGGATGAGCTTAAAAAAACGAATGCTGAGACTAAAATTTCTGCGCGAGTTGAGCACGAAAAGAAAAAAATGGCAGCGGAGCTAAAGGCAGCTAGTGATGAAAAACGGGCTAGAGAAAAGTCCGTCGAAGATAATAATCGTGAAATTGAATGGGATGCAAAGCAGACTAAATTGTGGATTTCAAGGTGTGAGCGTCACTGGGCAAAAAATCGAAGCCCCTGTTATTGTGAAAAATATCTGGAGAGGGCACCGGCAGGCGTGAATAATACTTGCGGTAAATAACTAAACTTTTTCCGATTAAGGCCCGTATCTTTTGATGCGGGCCTTTTTTTATTGGGGTAGTGAATTATAATGCAGATTAAATTTAAGGTTGCTCTTAAGGGCATTATCACATTATATGACTGATTGTATTATTGTTGGCGGCGGCCTCATAGGCATGCTGAGTGCCAGAGAGCTGAAAAAGAAGGGCTTGAATGTTCTTGTTCTGGATAAAGGCGAGTTGGGTAAAGAGTCTTCATGGGCAGGTGGTGGTATTTTGTCACCATTGCATCCATGGGAATATCCAGATGAAGTGAATGAGCTTGCAAATATTGGGCATCTGCAATATCAGAAAATTGCAGAATCATTACTTGATGAGAGCGGTATCGATCCGGAGTATGTGCGTTGTGGCATGATGGTTTTGGGTGGAGAAAAGCAAAATAAGGTTGTTGACTGGTCGAATAAATGGTCAATGAATCTATCGGTAATTAGTGAAGCAAATGATATTCAGGCTATTTTACCGGGTTTACATGAAAGCATTAGTGAGGGTTTCTGGTTTCCAGAGATTGCACAGTTACGCAATCCACGACTGGTTAAAGCGGCTAAGGGCAGCCTGGAAGCACTGAATATTCCCTTTAAAGAAAATGCAGAGGTGCAGCGACTAAATGTTGTAAATGGCAGAGTCACTGGTGTTGAAGTGGATGGTAAAACGCTGCATGCTGATAAAGTATTAATTGCCGGGGGAGCATGGAGTGGTGAGTTACTTAAAGAATTTGAGCATACTCCTGAAATAAAGCCTGTTAAAGGTCAGATGATCTTATTTAAAGGTAAGCCTGATTTGCTTAAGGCCATTATTCTGGCGGGAAACCGCTATTTAATTCCAAGAAAAGATGGGCGTATTCTCTGTGGAAGTTCGGTAGAGCATAGTGGATTTAATAAAGCCACGAGTCAGTCTGTTAAACATGAATTACTGGAAAGCGCCATTTCCATCTTTCCAGGATTGTCTGACTTGCAGATAGAGCACCACTGGGCGGGTTTGAGACCCGGCAGCCCGGCAGGCGTGCCTTATATTGGGCCACATCAGAAAATAGAAGGATTGTATATAAATTCAGGGCATTACAGAAACGGTGTCATACTGGGTATAGGTAGTGCCTATCGAATTGCAGATGTAATGATTTCTTAATGTAAGTGTTAGCATTATTCATAGTAATAATATTACGTGTTTAATTAATTTAAAGTCAGTATTGAGTTCGACTAATGTGCCAGCCAAAGCTGCGTAGATTAATGTTTTAACGAAAGATTCACCGCTTATCAGCCATAACTCTTACTCCATCACTAACTCCATGACAAGCAAGTTGAGATAGTCTTAAATATGATCATGAATAAAAATAAACAATCTGGATTTACCTTAGTCGAGCTTATGGTCTTGCTTGCAGTGGTCGGTGTTGTCTCGGCTATTGGCATCCCCTCTTTTAGAGCAATGATGGTCAATAGTGAGCTGGTTGATACAGCCAACTCTTTACGTATGTCAATGAAACTAGCCAGGAGTGAAGCGGTAGCAAGAGGTAAAAATGCCATTGTATGTAGCAGCATAAATATCGGCTCTGCTGGGTCGGCTACATGTAGTAAATTGGATGGTAACTGGGCTAAAGGCTGGATCGTCGGAATAGATTTAGATGGTGACGGAAATATAAAAGAATCCCAGGGTGAGCTTTTATGGGCTCATAAAGTAGACGATACAACCCAATTAACTATTACCCCATCTAACACATCGTTTAATCAACAAGTCACTTACAGTTACACTGGCTGGATAACAGCCAGTGCTGAAGCGGGTTTTGATGTGTGTAGTGGTTATGGTGCTACCACTGGATACCCGCGACGCGAAATAAGAGCCAGCATTGCTGGTGGCCCTCAGTTAACAAAAAATCTGGTTACAAAATGCTAGTACATCAAAAAACAAACTCAAAAAATAAGCAACAAGGTTTTACCTTGATGGAAGTTATGATTGCGGCATTTGTGTTATCGGTTGGCATGCTTGGTTCCACGGCTATGATGTTACGTGGTATGCAAGAAGCAGATAGCACTAATTATGATGCCATTGCAGCACAATCCGCAATGAATATGGCGGAGCGTATGCGCGGTAATATCACAGGTGTCATTGCAGGTGATTATGATGCCAAAACATCTACTACCGTGGCTATTGACTGTTCCTCTGCGCTTTGTAATTCAACTGGTGTTGCAAATTATCATTTGTATATCTGGGGAACTGAACTTAATGATTTAATGCCCAGTAACGCTGCAGCCACAGGCAAAGTTGATGTATTGGTTATCGGTACAGCTACAACTGATCCTACTTATACCATTACAGTTAACTGGAATAGTAATCAAAGAACGGGAACCGACACAGCTACTCTTCAAACCCAAACATATGAGATGATTTTTCAGCCATGAATAAAACTTATATAAATTGTAATTCGAAATTTAAAAAACAATCGGGTTTTACTTTATTAGAAATTCTGGTTGCGCTTGCGCTTGGTGTAGCAATATTAACATCTGCTATTGTTATGCAGGTTCAGCATCGTAAAGGTTTTGCGTTAACCAGTAACAAACTAGAAATGCAAACAAATGCTAAATTTGCTTTTGAATTTATTAGTCAAACTCTGCGTTCTGCAGGTGCTATGGGTTGTAAAAATGCCAAAACACTAGCGGGCGATGCAGATTCACTTGATAACAGTTGTGTTGGAGCGGTTTGTCTAAACTTGACAGATCCAACTATTGCGTATGCCGACTTTAGACCAGGGCAGGAAGTTTTAGGTTATCAGTCTTTAGGTGCAACATTATCTCCTGCGCTTTCAACCGCTTTCACATTTGTTACGAATGGTGATAATAACGATAACAGTGATGTGCTGACGGTATCAGGTGGATACGGTGAAGTTTATAACCTTGCACCTGATACAAGTATTGCTGTAACCGATTCGGGATTTCAGCTTGATCTTACGGATATCAGCCAGGTGCGTTTAATTAATAAACATTACGGTATGTTGACTTCATGTAAGGGCGCAAAAATTTTTCAGGTAGTCAGTACAAATACAGAAATTGGTACTGGTGATATAAAGTGGGCGGGTCAGTTAGGTACACGCTCTGAATCAGTAGCAACTGGTAATGAGCGTGAGTTTCGTCGAGCAGCCGTTGTTACTTATTTTGTCGGCCAGCACCCTTTAGGTGATGCTAACGGTGTGCCTACTCTTTACCAGGATGTGGATGGTGTATCGACACGATTAATAGAAGGCGTTGAAGAAATACAGCTACTTTACGGGTATTCTGACAGCGCATCAAAAGACCGTAATGTCGCAAACCGATTTGACACTGCAGATAATATAACTGACTGGTCAGAAGTTATAAGTGTGCGAGTTGGTTTAATAATGCGTTCAGCTCAGCCAGTTTTTGAAACCGACCAAACACAAAGTATAAGTCTTGCCTGTGCAAATGGTTATACACAAGGTACAAAAACAGATCGATATGCGCGCAGTACATATTGTGCAGAAGTTACCTTACGAAATCGCCTGATTGGTACACGTGTTGGTGAAAAGGTTACAATTTAAAACGGAAAATTATTATGAAACTAAAATTTCATTACTCACAGAAAAGTAAACAACAAGGTGCGGCTTTAATTACTGCACTGGTGTTTATGGGTATTCTAACTATGTTGGGAATATCGGCGATGCGTAGTAATACGCAGGATGTGAAAATGCATAATGCAATGAAAGACAGGCTAAATGCTTTTCAATGTGCAGAAGCCGCTTTAAGACAGGGTGAGTTATTTATATCAACAAGTAATAGTAAACCCGATGACACTGTTACTGGTGTGCCAGATAAAACAACAGGTGAAGTTTGGCGAATTGATACGCAGACTTTAAATAATTTTGTTGACCAAACTGCGGCATGGTGGGTTACCAATGGTTGGGGTGATAGCAGCCTGAAAGATACTACAGATGTAAAAGTGGGCTGTGCAGTAGATGCGCAGTATGTGGTGCAAAGTCTGGGTGGCATTGGTGATAATGGTTCCGGTGATTTATCTTTTAAAGCACAGGCAACATCTCAAATAGATGGTTACCGCATTACGAGCAGAAGTGAAGGCGTGTCTGCTAATGCTGCGGTGATTTTGCAATCTACTTTCACCCGACAATTTCAATAATCGTTATTTATAAAATCACACGAATTAGTTTGAAGTAAAAACTTAATAAAGAAGTAAAGATCTATGGAGTTAATTATGAAAGGCAATGCATATCAAAAAGTTATAAAACAGGCTGCTTTGTCATTGCTTGTTTTTTTTGCAGGCAATACGAATAGTTATGCAGGCAGTGTAGATATTGCACAGACTCCATTATTTCTAGGCGCAGGAGTGCAGCCTAATATCTTTTTTGTAAGTGATGATTCAGGTTCTATGGACTGGGAAACAATGATGCCGGGTTACTGGCGTCATGATGCGTACGATCCGAACCCTTTAAGGCAGGGCACTTTTTCAGATACCGGTGCAACCTGGTTAGATAATGGCACATGGGAAACGGCTGTATTTAATGGCACTGATGCTATGGATGGTGCATATGGTTATATCTATGGACGTAGTGGTGGCAGCACCGATAATGTTTATAGCCTTGATTGTGATGGCAGTTATTATCGTGGCTGGGCTGAGGAATGTGGCGATTCATCAGACTCACCCTTTGATGTTGACTGGCGTGGTCGCTCCTCGGGACTAAATAAAGTTTTCTTTAATGCTGACATAGATTACAAACCCTGGTCTGGCCCCTGTGGTTATGGCGATTGTATTGATGCGAGTTTTACGGCGGCAAGAAGTGACCCTTATAGTACTCAGCCTGGTTACTCAATTATTAGAAACCTTAATCTAGATGGTGATGCTCAGGGCGGTCCTTTTATTTATGATGTGTGGATTGATGACTCAGGATACTCGGGTTCGGGTCCTGATTCAGGTACCAGCTTTGATGAAACAGGTTATGCAGCATCTGGATTAGCTACTGGTGCTGCCGGCCTGGCAGCAGACCTGCCTAATGGCATGGTTGATCTATGGGACTCCCATATGAGATTTACCGTTAGTGCCGCTTCGGTTAATGTGCAGTTGATTACCTACAATCCCAGACCTTTAATACCCAATAGAGGACTGAATGAAAATAACGCGTTTCTGAATACCAACCTTTCTAATGCTAGTTGTTATGATGTATTAGGCACAGATGCCATGGTAAAAAGCATTAGGGACCTGATTATTAATGATCCAGCTAATGCTGTAGCGCATGCTAGTACGACAGGCGCAGTTGGTTGTCGTACGATTGTAGAAGTGCAGCAGAATGCGGCGAACTGGTTTCAGTATTATAGGCGTCGTGCATTCCCTGTTAAAAATGCCGTTGCAGCGGTTATTGATGCGCAACCCAATTTCAGATACGGCATGACATTACTGAATGAAAATACGACCAGTGTGGGTGATATCTTTATTGAAGTACCGCCTGGTGGAACATCGAATGTAGCGCCACATAATTTATCAATTAAAGATGCCTATTTTAGTTATCGTCAGCAGTCGAACGGTACGCCATTAAGAAAGGCCTTAAAAATGGCGGGTGAATACTACAGTGGAAATGAGACTACAGTTCCTCCAATTAAATATTCCTGTCAGAAAAACTTTACCATTTTATTCACTGATGGTTACTGGAATGGCGGGTCGCCTTATGTAGGTGATGTAGATAATGACGGCGTATCTAATACTGTGGCTGATGTCTCTTATTTATATTATGGCAAAGGCTCACTAACTGGTGATATATATTCGCCTATGGATGACAATGTTCAGGTAGACCTTCCTGTAGAAGCCGATATGCCAACCTTTAATGCACCGGATAATGATAGAACCTATCAGCATATGGTGACTTTCTCAGTTGCATTTGGTGTAACCGGAAAACTGGTTGATGCGGATAATGATGGCGAACCAGATGTTCGTTATGATGGAAATGCCTGGGCAACAGGGGATTTAACCGATATTAAAAGAGGCGACGGTTCATCAAACGGTTGGGGGCCAGCAAGTTCAGGTCCGGATAAAATAGACGACCTTTGGCATGCTGCCTATAACAGTGGCGGTACTTATGCCTCTGCTGCAACACCCGATGAAATTACAGACAAGCTGATTAAGGCGATTAGTAATATTGAAAAACGCCAAAGCTCTGCAGCTGCGGTTGCATTGAACTCAGGCACACTGAATGCCAATAGTCGTGTTTATCAGGCTAGTTTCAATAGTAGTAACTGGTCTGGTTCACTTCGGTCTATTCCTATTCAGGATGGCCCGATTGATGAAAATCCTGCTGATGGAAATGATGATTCTCCACCAGAGTGTGATCCGGCTCAATATCAAACTTTAGGTGCGTTATGTATTGATTTTAATGACCCTGATGATGTTGGTGAGTGGGATGCGGCTCAAAAACTGGAAGTTAGGTCTGAAGATACTCGAAAAATATTTTCGTACAGTGCCGATAACAATACAGGCATAGTGTTTGATACGATTACTGATTTAGATGCAGCGCAACAAATAGCGTTACGTACTCATCCTGACACATTAGCTCTTGAAGCCTTAAGTGTAGGCCAACAGCGACTAGATTATGTTCGTGGTAACAATGCAAATGAGGGCACATCTGCTACTAATTTCAGAGTGCGAATGTCTGTTGCAACAGGTAATTCAAAACTGGGTGATATCATTCATTCAGCTCCAGCCTTTGTGGGTAAACCTGACTTCTTCTACCCTGATAATCTTGAGGCGACAAGTTATAACGCATTTAAAATAGCGCAAAAGAATAGACCTGGTGTTGTTTATGTAGGCGCCAATGATGGTATGTTGCATGCTTTTGATGCGTCTAATTCAAGCACCAAAGGTGAAGAG
>Ga0316205_10003993_pt1 | contig 13365 bp, 11 predicted proteins | sample 3monthpyrite_MG_FD_204941 | JGI IMG/M metagenome (GOLD analysis project Ga0316205, IMG submission 204941) | Microbial mat bacterial communities from mineral coupon in-situ incubated in ocean water Damariscotta River, Maine, United States -... | ecosystem: Environmental > Aquatic > Marine >... | reverse complement strand
CTTACAGATAGGACCTTTGCTTGGGCAGCCTGCGCCTAGTGGTGGTGTGATTGCTGTCATAGAAAATTTACCAGCACTGTTTTCTGGGATACAAACTAATGAAACAATATTGGCTATTTTAACACTGTCAATTCTTTTTCTAATACCCAGGCGTCTTAAACAGTATCTTCCTCCGCCATTGGCTGCGCTGATTATTGGTACCCTGATATCAGTCATCTTTCTGGGAGCGGTAGATATTCGGCGTATCGGGGAAATACCGACAGGATTACCTGATCTGCAACTGCCAGTGTTTAGCGCAGACCAGTGGCAAATAATGTTAATAGACGCCATTGTGTTGGGAATGTTGGGATGTATCGATGCCTTACTTACTTCTGTTGTTGCCGATAGCATTACTCGTAAACGTCATAATTCAGATAAGGAATTAGTTGGCCAGGGTATCGGTAATATCATGTCTGGACTATTTGGTGGTTTACCGGGTGCCGGTGCGACCATGGGCACAGTCGTCAGTATTCAGGCCGGAGCACGAACCGCTTTATCAGGAATTGTAAGAGCAGGAATATTGCTGGTAGTGATCTTGTGGGCGGCTGATTTAACTTCCGTCATACCATTGGCTGTATTGGCGGCTATCGCGTTAAAAGTCGGTATCGATATTATTGACTGGAGTTTTCTTAAACGTGCTCATCTTATTTCTGGTAAAGGCGCGCTGATCACATACGGCGTAATCGTACTGACAGTATTTGTTGACCTGATTGCTGCTGTCGGCATTGGATTATTTGTTGCTAATGTTATGACCATTACTCGGTTATCCGAGTTGCAGGAGAATGATGTTAAAGCGGTAACTGATCCTGATAACACAGATCTGGATTTATCGACACGCGAAAAAGAAATCTTAAGAGATGCTAAAGGTAAAATCATGTTGTTACATTTACGTGGAACAATGATCTTTGGTAGCTCAAGAGCGATTACCCGAAAAAATTCGCAATTTGGCGGTTGTCATACGCTTGTCGTCGATATTACTGATGTTAAACACCTTGGTGTTTCGGCTGCTTTATCACTTGAAGAATCTATCCTTGAAATGATTAATGATGGGCGCTCAGTTTATATTGTTACGACTAAAGAACAAGCTTTAGAACGACTGGGTAAGATGGATGTTCTTAAATATATCCCGGAAGAAAATATAGTCGTGGGTAGAGAGGTTGCACTCGAACGTATTAGTAATAAGCAGCCGGAGCTTGCTAGCAATAATGATGTAAATGATTCTGTACACAGTGTCTGATTAAACGAAATATCCATGAAAACTAAATAAGGAGAGGGAATAAAAATGTTACTGCGTAATCGTCATTATCCTCATTTGTCTTATCAAGTTTTAAATGATGTTGCACAGGTTATTGATAATCGTCTTAGAGGTGACTGACTGGGTAATCAGGATTGAATATACAGATGAAGTTGAATATTTAAATACAAGCTGAAAGCAGTGAGGTAATGCATTTTTTAAAATTAAAGCTCCAGATGAAGTTATGGATAATATACTCGCATGTCATATCAATAATCAGCTTTGTTCAATACGGCTACACTCAGAAAAGATAAAACCTGCAAGCCGTTTATATTATTCGGTTTGCCAGGCATGTCCTGTTTCTAATGAATTGCAGTACGCTCCAACAGAAACGGCTAAACATCGTGTCGATTTCAAACAATAAAAACGTTCATCATGTAAAAGATAAATAATATGGAATTTGTAAAATTTCATACGATAAAATAGCCTCAAAACTATCCAGTTTAGTATCCCAAAACCAGAAAGTAAGAGTTACCAGCTTTTTATTATCTACAAAATGATCAGAGAACAACTTCTTCTAATGTTAGATTTAATTGTTCTCTGATTCCGTTCAGTACCTAGTCAACATTACCATTAATATGTTTGTTAACAAATTCAAACGCGATTCCAGCAATTTCATGGCCTATGTCCTTCCCGGCGGGGATCGATGCCGGGAAATGAACGCCTGCCCATAAACGACTTTGTCCGCAGTCTTGCTCGAATGCTGTCCAGGTATACCAGCTTACGTTGATATCATTGGCTGGCGTAATACCAGGTTCAACTAATGATGAACCTTTTGCAAAGGGCACGCTCCATCCAAATGAATCATTGCCCAGATACAGACGACTGGCCTCAGCATGTGCTGCACAGAAGCTAGCCGATGCTGACGGGTATTCCGGATGATCAGCAACGCCTAGATAACTGTTCCATTGTGATGCTGGCATATCATTGACTGTGCCTTTACCTGCGCCTCCCCAGGAAGTGACTTCATTGTCGCCATATATATATTCAATGGCACTGAATGGTCTTACTGCATCGTAACGACGCTTTTCTTTCCAGATAGCGATGGCTGTATCAAAAGCCGCAACATTGGTAAGGAAATCATAATGAACAAACTCAGTTAAACTCATGCCGTTTGATTGCGATGCAAATAAGGCAGAGAAACCCAAACTATTAATTTTGTTATCAAATAGTTCTGCAATCATTTTTTGTTCATCAGTCAGGCTGGCTGATGCGGTTAATACGTCATCAGCTTGTTGCTTGTAAGCAGCAAAGTTTTTTACCTGACTTGATTGTGGAAACGGTGCACGAAAACGACGGAATTTGTTATAAGAATATGGCATGGTGCGACCCAACTGGGCAGTAACGAATTGTTGAGCCTTAAACAAACCTCCGCCGGTAGTTGTGATAGCAGGTTGCCAGCGAGAAGGTCGTTTTAATTTATAGGCGCTGTTAACGGGTGAATAATCGGTGTAATTGCTATAAGGTTTTTGGTTATATTTTTGTCCTCCTTCATCTCCCAGTTGATTCATTCCATCATGTTCTCGCACGGTAACAATTGCGTTGCCGGCCATATTTCCAATGCCGATAGGTGTTTCAGTGTTTTGCTGATTATCATCAGGATCCAGTCCTGCAGAAACTAACATGTCTCGCCAGCTTTGAGCATGCTGAGGTAGCAAGCTGTTTAATATGCGATAGCTTGAATAGATCATCGCAACGTTCATGTGATAATTGTTAGCCGACTCACTGGCTGGACGACGACCGAGGTCTGAGTAAATACCAATAGCGGTAGGATGGTAGGGTGCAATGGCATCGAACCAGGAATTAGTGATTAGGGTAGTTGCACGCAATACAAGGGGGGCGTCACCGCCGGAGGGTGAGAGGGTTTGAAAGATAGCGGGAATGGCATTAGGAATAATGATTTCTATGCCAGCATTGCCGTTGTCGAGATCCATGGCGCGGAGCTCGGCGCTGAACGTGGCTGTGCACATTAGTAAAACACTTATTTTAAAATAATATTTAGTTTGTTGTAAAAACATTATAAACCTCCAGATCAATATTTAAATAATAAAAAACGGAGGGAATGAGTCTGTTTCATTGTGAATAAAACAATGTCCTGCTTTGGTCACAATGACTCGTCCCTGATTTGTGAAATTAGATAATAGTCTGTGATTTGGGAAATTAATAGGGAAATAGTGCTTTTGAAAAAGATTTTAAAATGTGATTCTTGAGCAATAATATATAAATTTCTGCCTTGCTATTATAAGGCCTTGAAACTAATGAACAATTTAGTACGGCCAAGTAAAATTAGTTGCATGAAAAATATGCTTCCATCATACGTATTTAATAAATTCCTTCTGAACCAAGGTATGTTTAAGCTATTGAATTTTAATTGTGCTTAAGTTTATTGTTTTGGTTATAAATGTTTCTAATGGTATATGGGGAATAGTATTTCTAATATATTATTAAAGAATGTTAGCCAGGTCTGGTTTTTTCTTGGTTTACTAGTGTAGCTTTCATGCTGAGTCTTCGTATTACACTTAATGCATGTCAATGCTATTTTATGTTATCAATTTATACCAACAAGGAAGAAGGTTATGTTTATTCGTCTATTAGTTTCTATTGCTGTTCTGTTATCTGTTGGCTGTGCGTCAACATCTATTAAGAGTATTAATGAGTTTGCTCCCAGACCCATGAGCAATGCTTCAGTTATGCCATCAGAGGCAGAGCTCGAAAATCGACCTTATAAGGTCGTTGTCTTTGAGATTGATGATGACAAAATAAAACTGGCTAAAAATTCTCAGGTTGGCCCCTCAATCACTAGTCAATTAGTTAGATTAATTAGTAAGTCGAATGTAAATGCTATTGACGGCGCTGACTTAGTTGATTTGAAAGCGGCCATAACAGATAAATCAAATCGTTATAACAAAGATGCTGCTGATTTTGCTGTAACAGGCCATATAGCTGTTGCTAATTATACAAAGAAATACAACAAACCAACTTCCTCCTATAAAGATAAGAAGATAGATGTAAATAAAAGTAAAAAGGCTTATGTACAGAAAGCAACGTGCAGTCACTCTGCACTGATTCAAGGCAGTTTACAGGTTTACGATGTTAAAACGATGAGCCTGGTAAAGACGATTGCTATTTCTGGTGGAAACACTATTACAACTGATGCAGTAAACCATTACAGAAGAAGATGCCCCGGATTATCCAGAGCTCAAATAATGGGTATGATGCGTTCTGCTGGTGATAAAGCAGTTTCTAGAGAAGATGTGGTTCTGAAAAATATATTTCAGCCTAATGGGTATGTTTTGGAACGTCGATCAAATGGAAAGGCGAGTATTTTTAAAGTCAGTATCGGACAAAAAAATGGCATAGAAGAAGGGCAAAAGGCTGAGTTTTTTGCCTCTGACAGAACTCGGCATGCCATCACCGGGAAGTTCGATAATGCAGAATTTAAGGTTGCTGAAGGTGCTGTGACTAACCAGATTAATTCTAAAAATGCCTGGATTATAATGAATGATGAGACTGCAGCATCTCAAATAAAAGTAGGTGATATTGTGAAACTGTCTTATGAAAAGAGTTTTTTTGGGAAAATATTTAACCGCTCATACTCTCAGTAATACAGATCAAAGTAACAAGGCAGTGGGGCCGGTTACCAAAATATGGTGACCGGCCCCATTTTTTTGCTTTAATTAAATTTTAAGGGAGATTTAGCTGTTATAAGCGTATGAAAAGTAGTTTTAGTGGTGTTATTTAGTCTAAAACTGTAATTATAAAATCACTTAAATCGACAGATTTATTGATCTACGTGTGATTTAGTAAAAAAATACTTCTTACCTATTTAAGAATGTATTAAGGTTGTTAATGTTAAATACAAGAAATTAAATCTAACTGGACTTGATTTAAGTGCTTTTCATGGACGAGTGTATTGAAAGGTATAGGCGGATTCTAGTAGTGAGTAGTGAAAATAAAAGACTAATTTCAACGCATATTCATACGGCATGGAATATGGGTGATTTTGAGAAGTTAAAACACTCTTTTGCGAGACAATTTTTTTATAAAACCACGTTTACAGACGAGATTCTTAATGCTGAACAGTATTTGGGGCTGATTGCTACACTGAGAGAGGCAATCCCTGACATACTGGTCGAGATAGAAGTGATCATGTCGGAGCAAAACAGAGTCATGACGCAAGTCAGTTTTATCGGACAAGTCGAAAAATCGATTTATGGAATACCAGTCAGTAATAAGATTATTACCTTTCCAGCGATGTCTGTATGGGAAGTGGAAAATAATAGAATCAATAGTGTAGAGACGTTGATGGATATGACAAGTATCTCAAGGCAGGTTGGTCAGCCAATTCAGCCTCAGGTTCCTTTGAGTATTCGTTCGAATCCTGTTCTAAATATTAAAAAGTCATCGTCTTAATTTCATAGAAAGCTGGAATCAGGGAGTGCTTTAAGCCAGTAGGCTATAAATCTCGTCTCTTTTTTGTTTAAGTTTCAATAATTGCAATATTTAATAATCTTTTTTTGTGATAACAAAATCAAATCTTGTTAAGTTCACGTTGTTCATGGACGTGTTCAGCAAATCCGGCTCCAGCTTCATTATAGATATTGAAAATTGCATCAGCACCGGCACGTCGTAAGTGTTTTACTTCATCCTGAAATCTTGCTGTTGCCGCTATCCGTCCACCAAATTTTATTCCTCTTAATTGATCTAATGCATCCAGATTTGCACTGAGATTTGGTAGCGTTAACATGACCATTTCAATATTGTGTTCAGAATCCATTTTATCCCAGAAGTCTGCATCGCTGGGGTCACCATGTAAGACTTTTCTTCCAATCTGCTGGTGTTTAGTGACGCGGTCTTCGTTAAAGTCGATACCGACAACAGTGTCTCCATATAATTCACGCATTTTCTCATAGGCTCCGCTACCTACTCGGCCCATTCCAAAAATTGCAATTGTTGAATCTTTGATATCCAGAACGGTATCTTCAGAAAGTCGTTCCGGGTGCTGAAACTTTAGCCATATTTCTCTGAAATTACTGTACAACTTATCATCTAAATTATTAATCGGTGAAGCAATAATAAATGATGTAGACAAAGCAACTGCGATCACCATGAGCCATTCCACTTGCAGCCAGCCATTACTAACACCTAGCGCGGCAACAATAAGGCCAAACTCGCTATAGTTAGTCAGATTTAATGTTGCTAGCAAGGAGGTTCTTGCCCTCAATTTAAACAGTGTCATTAATACGTAGAATATAGCCGATTTTATAAATATAAACGGTGCGAGTATAAGACCGATGATGACTACCTCGGCAGAGAGAGTGCCGGCCATGCCGATCGACAGAAAAAAACCAACCAGAAACAGGTCTTTAAAACCGAGCATGGATTTAGCCATTTCCATCGATTTAGGATGTGTCGAAATTAATAAACCCATGATCAGAGCGCCGAGGTCACCTTTTACTCCGACTATTTCAAAAATTTCTGAACCACCTAATGCCAGAACCAGGCCATATAAAATTAATAATTCACCGTGTCCTGTTGTTTGCAGGAAAAAATGAAAAACTTTACGTAGTGGAAAAAGTAAAAGTAAAAGTAATGCCCAGGCAGAGGGTGCTTTACCTGTTGAGATTGCAAGAAAGGCGACGGCAGCCAGATCTTGCATAACAAGAATACCGATGGCGATGCGCCCGTGCAGTGACATCATCTCGCCTTTGTCTTCAAGTGACTTAACAACAAACACGGTACTTGAAAAACTAAGTGCAAAAGCCAGTAGTAGTGATTCCTGAAGGCTCAGGCCTGAGAACAGTGAAATACCTGCAACTGAAAGCGCTAAAATAGTCAAACCAAATATCAACATAACCAGGCCGATATGCAAACTGGTGACTGCCCATATCTGCGGTTTAATTAATGTTTTCAGATTTAGTTTCAGGCCGACAGTAAACAACAATAAGGTAATTCCAAGATCGGCCAGCTTTTGCAGCATTTCGCCGCTGGTAATACCATAAGCATTGAGGATAAAGCCTGTGGCCAGAAAGCCTACCAGAGGTGGCAGGTTAAACAGCCGAGATGACAGCCCCAGTATAAATGCCAGTGAAATCCATGCGACATCACCTAGCGCTATCGCGATCCATTGAAAATCCATAAAACCTCTTAGTGAATTATTTGTGCCACTGGTTTTTTATAAAATAAATATTCTAGTATGAATATAGTATTTGCCGGCATTTTCAGCAAGTTAAGTTGTTTTAATGGTAGTTTACCAATACTATTTTTTTGTTAAGTAAAATACTTAGTTTTACTTTTTCTTGTTGCGAACAATATTAGTCTGGCTTGCTTTGTTAGTTCGGGCCGGACGTGAATGTTTTTCTATGTTTTTAAAAATTGCATCGCGATCACCGACTTCATAACCGGGCATTTTAATACGTTTAATTCGGCCACCAATCAGCTTTTCAATATTCGCCAGAGAGCGTTCTTCTTCTCGACTAACTAGTGAAATTGCTTTTCCTTTTGTGCCAGCGCGACCAGTACGGCCAACACGGTGCACGTAATCTTCTGCCAGATAAGGCAGGTTAAAATTAACGACATATTCCAGTCCCTGAATATCGAGTCCACGCGCTGCAACTTCGGTGGAGATTAAGACCTGTACTTTATCGTCTTTGAAATCGGCCAGTGCACGACGTCGTGAACCCTGTGTTTTGTCACTGTGGCATAGTGCCGTTTTAATTCGAGCTGCTTTCAGGTTTAGCATCAGGGTATCGGCCTGAGCTTTTGTGCTGGTAAAGACCAGTACTTTAAACCAGTTCTGTTCTTCGATCAGGTCGACAAATAATTCTGCTTTGCGGCGTTCTTCAACCGGGTAAACCACGTGTTCAACGGTATCGGCAATTGCATTCTGTTTGGAGACACTGATTGTTTCAAAATTCTTCAGCAGTTTGTTAGCCAGTTCTCTGACCGGTTGTGACATGGTGGCAGAAAACAAAAGTGTCTGGTGTTTGTTTTTGGTTTTTTGTAATAGTGTTTGAACGTCTGCAATAAAGCCCATATCCAGCATACGATCGGCTTCGTCTAAAACGACAAATTCCACACTGGCGAGGTTGACGTTGCACTGCACGATATGTTCGAGTAAACGACCGGGCGTGGATACTAATACATCAACTCCGGCTTTTAGTTTCTTTTCCTGTGCGCTCATCTTAACGCCACCAAAAAAAGCGGTGACCGTGAATGGCAGGAACTGAGCATAGTCATTAATGGTTTGTGCCAGTTGTTCTGCCAGCTCGCGGGTGGGTGTCAGAATCAGTGCTCGTGGGCTGTCAGGTGTTGTTGAGACAGGACGATCATGCATTTGTTGAAGAATAGGCAGAGCGAAGGAGGCGGTCTTGCCCGTACCTGTCTGCGCATTGGCTAATAGGTCTTTACCGCGTCGTGCCGGGATAATGGCCTGTTGTTGTATAGGTGTCATCTCTCTGTAGCCACAGGCATCCAGTGCTTGCTGGATTTCAGGGGCCAGATCTAAAGACGAAAATAACATAATGATTCCTCCGTAGATCTCGCTACAGTCATAAATTGAGCGCGAATTATAGTGGATTTTAAAGGTATTGGTGTGATTGATTATAGTCGTAATGCCAATTTAAGAGATGGCAGGGCTTTTACCCGGCCCTATGACTGATGTTTTTATCTGTATAATCGTGCATTTAGAAGAGTAGATGTGACATCTAAATACAATATCTCATGATGAGTTATCTATAAATGACGAATTCCCAACCACTCAGTCTGAGTATTAATTCATCAGAGCTGGAGAGCTTTTGTAATAAGTTGCTGGCAGGTTCACGCGATATTGCAAAAACGCATGATGCCTTGATTACTTTAGAGTCTTTTATTTCTGTTTTTGGCAGACCTGCTCATGGCACTGAAGCGTATTTATTAATCGAATCGACGATAAAAGCTATTACCGAAAAAAGTCGGCAGCAATTACTTGAAAAAAGTAGCGCTGATTTATTGATGGCATTGGAACAGTGCAACATTATTGCATTGACTGTCGTGTATACCTCTTTGTCCCGGAATGGTTTTTATCAGATTCTACAAACTGTGATCAATGAGTTGACTGACGATGATATTCGTTTGTTAATGGTCTGGTCGGCTAACTGGGTTAAAGAAGCAAAACAATTACTAGAAGAAGCCTGCGGTTTTCCTGATGCGATGGATTTTGATAAAGCTGGGATTAGTGCAGAGCAGTTTCATGCAATGACTGATATAGACCGCGTGCTTAACCCTTCATAAATTTAAAGGAGTTGTTACTATTTATTCAGGCTCTTCAGCTTCTCGTAAACGTTCTCTTCGAGCTTCTTCTTCAATCAAAGCCGCTTTTATTTCTTCCATGACGACGTCTACATCGGTTAATTCATCGCTTTCTTCAAACATGCCTGTCAGGGTGATTTCCGGGTGTAAGTCACCTTTCTCATAGAGTGCCCAGATCTCTTTGGCGTATTTAGTTTCAAGTAACTCAGGGGCGAACTGGCCATAGTAAGTGGTCATATTATTAACATCACGAGCCAGCATTTTCTGCGCATTATTATTGGCAGACGCATCAACAGCCTGAGGCAAGTCGATGATGACCGGGCCATAGTCATCAACCAGTACATTAAACTCAGATAAATCACCATGGATAATCCCGGCGCAGAGCATTCGTACCACATCCTGAATGACCACTGCATGGTCTTCCAGTGCCTGTTCTGCCGACATGGCGACATCATTTAGACGTGGTGCGACCTGACCTTCGTCATCGGTGATCAGTTCCATCAGCAAGACACCGTCGAAGCAACCGTAGGGCTGAGGTACGCGAACACCCGCCTTTGCTAAAGAGTAAAGCGCATCGACTTCGGCATTTTGCCAGACTTCTTCCTGCTGGTTGCGTCCAAACTTCGAGCCCTTTTCCATAGCACGGGCACGCCGGCTATTACGAACTTTACGGCCTTCTTGATATTCAACCGCTTTTTTGAAGCTGCGTTTATGCGCTTCTTTATAAACTTTTGCGCAACGTATCTCGGCGCCACTGCGAACCATATAAACACTGGCTTCTTTGCCGCTCATTAATTGCCGAAGTACTTCATCAACCAGACCATCTTCGATCAGGGGCTTGATACGTTTTGGGATTTTCATGGCGCATTTATACCTTACTTGGCATCGCGATGGAATACTGTTTGTATAAGAGTTGATCAATGGTTTTAAGACATTGTTAATTGGACTATCGAATTATTGAAGGTATCAGGGCTTGTTAGTTCCCTATTGTCTGGTTTAAAAGGGTATTATTGAAAACATTATTTAAGCTTTAGATTTTAATAAAAGGGTCATTGTGGCTATAAAACCAACCATTTATAAATTCAGAATTTCATTATCTGATATCAACAGAAATTATTACGACACGCTCAGTCTGACGCTTGCACAGCACCCTTCAGAAACAATCGAGCGCATGATGGTTCGCGTTTTGGCGTTTTGCATCAATGCACAGGAAAACCTCGAATTCACCAAAGGACTGAGTGCAATCGAAGAGCCTGATATCTGGGTGAGGACACTGGATGACCAGATATCGCTATGGATTGATGTTGGTGAGCCTGCATCAGACAGAATCAAGAAAGCCACTCGTTTATCGCAAGCGGTAAAGGTATATAGTTTTAATTCTAAATCGGATGTCTGGTGGGATCAGGGTCAGGCAAAGCTAAAGCAGCTTAATGTCTCTGTGACCCGGTTTAAATGGGAAGAAATACAGGCACTGGCCGCATTGGTTGCGCGAACAATGGATATTTCAGTGACGATAACCGGTGATTCTGCCTATGTGGCAACAGAACAGGGAGAGAGTGAGGTCTCCTGGGAGATCTTACAGTCGGTTTAAATTGTTGGTTGACCCTTTTTTATGAGACATTTGGCTAATATAGGTATTCAATTAGTTAATTAGTAAATAATGATATACGTGATCTAAATCAAGATAATAACCTGAAGCCTGCACTACATTATATTTAGATTGGATTTAACGACTCAGGTAAGCCTTATGAAAATGCTAAGTACAGAAAAAGCTGAAAAAAGAACCACAATTTTAAGATTGAATATACTGGCTGGTTTTATTTCAGTGATTGTATTTTCGTTTCTCATGATTAGTGGCGAATACGGCACACTGGCTGAACGTAAAGAAGCAGACCAGTTTTACAATTACATGATTATTGGCAGCTTGTTATATATGGCGGCTGTCTGGTTTAGCTGTGTATTCAGTAAACCTTTCTGGAAGCCTCGCGCCACTAAATAAAGTTTTATATTTTGAGTTTGTATACAGATCAACCAGATCTGTATACAAGTCATCTATCTTTATATTAAATGTAAATTAATACCTGAACTACGACGGATTGCTATCAGAAATAAAAAACAGTATCTGGTTTTTGTGTGAGGGCCTTAATTCTTAATTTGTTTCTGGAATAACTGGCAGAGGAGTGATCGCTTCTTTTGCTGTTTTGATACACTCCATCATTTCCTTTTCAATATTTTTTCTTTCTTGCTCCAGCTCTTCGGCAGTTAGTTTTTTTGCTACAAAATGTGGCGCACCTACTGCAATAACAATTTTTGAAAATGGCTTGGGAATAATAAACTTATCCCAGGATTTCAATTGCCAGTACCGACTTGCGGCATAGGCCATTGGTAATATCGGTGCCTGCGTGAGTTGCGCTAACATCACCGCGCCTTGTTTGAACTCATGAATTGGGCCAGTCGGCCCGTCGGAAGTTGTGACGGGTGAAATTTTTTCGTTAACGATGGTGTTGTACATATCGCGCATAGCTTTAGCACCAGTACGTGTGCTCGAGCCACGAATTGCAGAGGCTCCCCACGATTCAACCATCTTAACAATAATTTCTCCGTCGACTGACGGACTAATTAAAAAACCTATTTTTAATCCACGCTTTTGTAAATTTCGCATGTACCATGTGCCGAATATATGCATCTGGTGCCAGTAACAGGGGATGATAGGGTCGCCCTTATCAATGAGTTTTTGGGCATGTTCGTCACCGACAATAATTTTTATACGACAGGTCCACCAGAAAAAATAGAGAAATCCTTTAATAGCTGGTTGCAGTAATGCGTAGGTCAGTCGCCGTTTTAATGTCATGGTACGCATAAACAGTCGTCCTTAAATCTGTAAAGTTCTGAAAATTATGTATAAGACTTAGCTTATTGCAGTTTGATGAAATGCTCAATATGAATCTATATCGATTTTGTTGGTTTTTATCAGCAAGCAAGATGTTATATAGTATGCACATATTATATATGAATAGTTTTGTGTGAGTTAAGGCGCTTAATCCGAATGTTTCACATTATTAAAAGCTCACTAAAGGGATAGTTATGGCTACATCGACGCTTGAAAAGAAACTGACCCCGCCCGGACCAGCAGAATCTTTTGATCTGAACATGACCGAAGAGTCATTTGAAAAGATCGAGGCATTAATCGCTGAGTATGGTGATATTTGTCGTATTTCATCACCGACAAGAAAGAATGATAGTTATTTAATCAATCACCCAGATTACATTAAACAGGTCTTATTAAGAAATCATCAGAATTATAATAAAGGTGTCGGTTTTGACCGGGTGAAGATGCTGTTGGGTAATGGCATTATTGTTAGCGATGGCCCGTTCTGGCGTCGTCAACGCCGTATGATGCAACCTTCGTTTAATGTCAAAGTGACAGGGCAGTTATCGAAACAGATTCAGCGCTGTAATCTCGATCTACTTGCGCAATGGCAGAAACAGGCGGAAGCGGAAGAAGTCATTAATATTTCCGAAGTGTCCAGTGAACTGGCTCTGCAAATCGTCTTGCGAGCATTGTTCAGTGACGACCTCGATATTATGGTGGAAAAGCACGGTGGTAATCCATTTTCGATTTTAACCGAAGACCCGGCACGGGATATGAAGCTGGTGTTGAAGTTTCGTGAATTAGGAAAATTGTTGCTTGAATTGATTCAGCAACGTCGCGATGAAAAACCAGAGCGTTATGATTTTCTGGC
>Ga0316205_10003992_pt1 | contig 13369 bp, 16 predicted proteins | sample 3monthpyrite_MG_FD_204941 | JGI IMG/M metagenome (GOLD analysis project Ga0316205, IMG submission 204941) | Microbial mat bacterial communities from mineral coupon in-situ incubated in ocean water Damariscotta River, Maine, United States -... | ecosystem: Environmental > Aquatic > Marine >... | reverse complement strand
AGATTGCACCGGGTGAGAAGATCGGCATTGTAGGCGCCTCGGGCGCGGGCAAGTCGACCTTGGTGTCGCTGTTGTTGCGGATGCATGATGCCGAAGCGGGCGCGGTGCTGATTGATGGGCAGAATGTATCTCTGATCCAGCAGAAATCGCTGCGAAAGGAGATTGGCATGGTCACGCAGGAAACGGCGATGTTCAATCGCTCGGCGCGCGACAACATTCTGTATGGGCGCCCCGACGCCACGCAGGCCGAGGTGATTGCGGCGGCCAAACGCGCCGAGGCGCATGGCTTTATCCAGGATCTGCGTGACTACCGCGGGCGCGAGGGCTATGACGCCTTTCTGGGCGAGCGCGGGGTCAAGCTTTCGGGCGGACAGCGGCAGCGGATTGCGCTGGCGCGCGCCATTCTAAAGGACGCGCCCATTTTGGTGCTGGATGAGGCGACAAGCGCGTTGGACAGTGAGGTTGAGGCGCTGATTCAACGTGCCCTGGACAATGTGATGGAGGGTAAGACCGTGCTGGCGATTGCGCATCGGCTGTCTACGATTGCCCGGATGGACCGGATCATCGTGATGGATGAGGGCCGGATCGTCGAAGAAGGCAGCCACGCGGATTTGCTGGCACAGGCCGGGCTGTATGCACGGTTCTGGGCGCGGCAGTCGGGCGGGTTTATTGGCAGTGACGCGACAAGGGCGGCGGAATGACAGATCATGTAATAGACCGGCTGGGTCAGGCGGGCGATGGCATTGCGGCGGGCCCGATATATGCGCCCGGCACCCTGCCCGGCGAAGTGGTGCGCGGCACGCTGTCGGGCGACCGACTGGGCGACATCAAGATCATCAGCCCGTCACCGGCGCGGGTGGCGCCGCCTTGCCGTCATGCCAAAAGCTGCGGGGGATGTGATCTGCAACATGCAAAGGACAGCTTTGTCGCCGATTGGAAGGTCGGCATCGTGGCCGAGGCATTGGCCGCCCATGGCCTGGCGTTCGAGATGGGCAAGATGCATGTTTCGCCCCCGCGCAGCCGCCGCCGCGCCAGCCTGACCGGGCAGAAAACAAAGAAAGGCGCGCTGATCGGCTATCACGCGCGCCAGTCATCTATCCTGGTGGATGTGCTGGAATGCCAAGTGCTGGACCCGGCCATTCTGGCGCTGAAACCGTTGCTGGTGCAGATCACGCGCGCGGGCGGCACGCGCAGTGAAAACCTGCGTTTCGCGATCACCCAGACAGCCAATGGCGCCGATATTGACGCGCAGGGCGCCCGCGCGTTGGATGCGGGATTCATGGCAGAATTGGCTGAATTAGGGTCACATTTCAACGTGGCACGACTTAGCTGGAACTCAGAGCCCCTGGCGACATATCGCAGAGCCGAAGTGAAAATGGGACGCGCGCGCGTCTTGCCGCCGCCCGGCGCGTTCCTGCAGGCCACACCGCAGGGCGAGGCCGCGCTGGTGGCGCGCGTCCGGGCCGAGATGACCGGCGCTGCTCGGGTGGTCGATCTGTTTTCCGGCTGCGGCACTTTTTCGCTGCCTTTGTGCGAAACAGCGGAAGTGCTGGCCGTTGAGGGCACGGCGGAACTGCTGGAGGCCGCGCATCTGGCCTGGCGGGAAACCGGTGGTGTGCTCAAGAAGTTCTCGGTGGAAAAGCGCGACCTGTTTCGCCGCCCCCTGATGCCTGACGAACTGGCGCGTTTCGATGGCGCGGTGCTGGACCCGCCGCGCGCCGGGGCGGCCGCACAGGTGGCAGAGATCGCGCAATCCGATCTGGCCCGTCTGGCCTATGTGTCATGCAGCCCCAAGAGCTTTGCGCGCGACGCCGCGCAATTGATGGCAGCGGGGTTCACCATGGGGCCGGTGGATGTGGTCGATCAGTTCCGGTGGTCGACGCATGTGGAATTGGTGACCGGATTTACGCGGTAAATCAGATACGGTGGCGGGCGGTGTGCGACAGCGCGGCCTAGCCCGGTGGGGTCGTGCCGCGTCCGCCCAGGACCAATGTCCACCAGATCTTGCCGTTGGGTTCCTGAAACCAGCTGAAGCCCAGGTCCGTGGCGCGCGGATCCAGGATCACGTCCCGTGTGTCGGCCTGCGCCATCCAGGCAGACAGGGTTTCCAGCTCGGTTTCATAGGTTTCCGAGATGGTTTCGCCAATCAGGGCACCGCCATAGCCCAGGCGGGTGACGCGGTCGATGGGCGAAGAGCCGTCAGAACCAAAGTGCCAGGCGCGGTTTTGCACCGACATGTCGCGGGAATGGGTCGCGGCGGCGGCGGTCAGCTCGGCATTCAGTTGCACTTGCGGTGCCGAGGCGGCCTGGCGCAGCACGTTGACAGCATCAAGCATGCGGAACTGGATTTCGGCGGTCTGGCCGGGCTTGATGGGGTAGATGCGCGGCAGAGGCTGGCCGTCGGCCCCCAATGTGGGCGCTGTTGGTGCCGGGGCGCAGCTGGCCAGAAACAGCAAACCGGTGACAAGATATGCAGCAAGACGGATCATCCGGACCCCCGAAGTAACGCGAAACCTGGCCATGGCCTATCGCGAACCGCGGCGGGGATCAAATGTTGATGAACGCATGGCATGGTTTTGATTTGCCGCGGCGCCGATATGCCGGCAGCCCGCCCGGGGTCGCGCATCGCGCCGGTTACGGCTGCGTTTCCGAATCTCCGGCGCCCTCGAAACGGGGTCAATTGGCGGCGTGCGGCGCGTTGACGGGCAGCGGTGATCCGCGATAACATGCAAGAATTGTTCGATTTCGCCGATCCACGCTCGCAAGTGTTGCTAATTTAACCACATTCTGGCGATTCTCCGCTGGAATGCAGAAAATTTCTCTGGATATCACGGCCTTTCCCTGCCTATACCATGACTATAACGTATCATTCTTGCCGATGCGTGGATTATCAGTGTCGGCGTTCTGGAGGAAAACTATGAAGAAGATTGCTCTCGCTGCCGCTATTACTGCTGTTGCTGCTACTGCCGCCGTTGCTGGTGGAATGGAAGCTCCTGTAATGGAAATGGCACCTATGGTTGAAGAAGCAGCCGGCTCGTCCGCTGGTGGCTTTGTTGTGCCTTTGATCCTGCTGGCACTGGTTGCTCTGGCAGTTGCCAACTAATCGGCAAGCCGATTTTTTCGGAAGGGGCGGTCCTGTCGGGCCGCCCTTTTTCGTTGTGGCATGCTGAATTGACCGGACGTGGGCCGGGATTTATACCCAGCCGGCCAGATTGTCGGAAATCACATTGGTGAGCGCCGCGACATGGGCGTCATCATCATTGAGGCAAGGGATATAGGTGAAGGTCTCGCCGCCGCCCTGTTCAAAGCTTTCGCGGATCTCTTCGTTGATCTCTTCCAGTGTCTCGATGCAATCGGCTGAAAAGGCTGGGGCGATCACGGCGATATTGCTGTGCCCGGCGCGGGCAAGAGCGGCCACTTCTTTGACCGTATAGGGCTTGAGCCATTCTTCGGGGCCAAACCTGGACTGGAATGTCGTGACGATCTGACCCTTTTGCCAATTCAACCGCTCTGCCAGCAGCCGCGTCGTTTTCTGGCATTGGCAATGATACGGGTCGCCTTCCAACAGGTAGCGCCTGGGCACGCCGTGATAGGAACAGACCAGCCGGTCGGGCCGGGAGGCCACGTCGGGATAGATGCGTTCAACGGATTGGGCCAGAGCCTCGATATAGTCGGGTCGATCGAAATAGGGGGCGATGGTGCGGCTGGCGGGTTGCCATTTCTGGTCCATCAACGCACGGAAAAACTGATCATTGGCGGTGGCCGAAGTGGCGCCCGCATATTGCGGATAAAGCGGCGCAAAGAGGATTTTCTGACAGCCCGCGTCGATCATTTTCTGCACGACCGATCTGGTGGATGGATTGCCGTACCGCATGCAGAATTCCACCATCACATCTTCGCCATGGGCAGCCGTGACCGAGGCCCGCAGCTTGGTCAGTTGTTGCTTGGTGATCGTCATCAGCGGGCTTTCATCCGCTTCATTGTTCCAGATCGAGCGATAGGCCGCGCCTGACGAAAACGGGCGTTTGGTCAGAATGATTGTCTGCAACAGCGGTTGCCATTTCCAGGGCGCATAATCAATCACCCGGCGGTCTGACAGAAATTCGTTCAGATAACGGCGCATGGACCAGTAATCGGTGCCATCCGGCGTGCCCAGATTGGCGATCAGCACGCCGATACGCGGCTTTTGAACGGGGGGATGGTCGGCGGGCAGATGATCGGGGGTCATGGGCGGTGCGCTTTCAAATGGTGTTACGCGTGACTTAACGGTGCGGGCGCAATCGTCAATCTTTTGACGGCATTTTTAATTCATCCAGGGCGGCGGCCAGCGAGTGGCTGGCGGATCCAGGCCGCAACGCCTTGGGTTGGTCGGGGTGCGGTGCCCAGCCGGACAGGCAGATGATGTCAAAGGTGGCGCGCAGGCGACCTTGCGCGTCCGCATAGTTGTCGGCATAGAGTTCGGCTGTCTTTTCAAACACTTGGCGTGGCGTAGGGCGGCGCAGGCGGGCGTGCAACACATTGGTTTCGCCCATGGCGCGCAGATCGTGCATCAGCCGATCGAGGGTGGCATAGGTGACCGTTTGGGTCAGCGCGTCGGCCACCGGCAGGGCCAGGCCCGCGCGCTGCAGCAGCCCGCCCAGATCGCGGATCTCGGCCATCGGCGCCACCCGCGGTGACAGGCCGCCGGTGATCTGACTTTCGGCGGTGGCCAGCGCGCTGCGCAATTCGGTCAGTGTCTGGCCGCCAAACAGCGTGGCCTGAAACATCCCGTCGGGTTGCAGCGCGCGGGCGCACTGGATGATCTGGCCCACGGGGTCATTGGACCAATGCAGGCATAGATCGTGGATAATCAGGTCATGGGCGCCCCGGACCAGATCCAGCCGGTCGGTGTCGGCAATGATTTTGGCGTCTGGTCGCGCCTTGGTCCAGATTTCGGGAAATGGGGTGACGATGGCGGGTTTCGTAAACTGCCTGTTAACCAGTTCCAGTCTTTCTTGGATCTCATCGAACGCCAGTTTGCGCAGGAACATTGCGCCCGGGTCTGATGTGGTGGCCCTGGCACGGCGCAAGAATTGCGCCGGCTGGTCGGTGAGGCGTGGCGGTGCGGTGGTCATCGCGCGACCCTACGCAAGGAGCGGCCAAATGCAAGCATTGCTGCGCGTTGTTTACCCGCCGCGCTGTCTGGGTTGCGACACGTTGATATCGGACGAAGGCATGTTGTGTGGCCCCTGTCGCGCGGCCACGCCATTCATCGGCGGGCCGGTCTGCGATTGCTGCGGTGTGCCGGTTCTGGACGGCGGCGCGCCGGGTTCCGGGCGGCTTTGCTGCGATGAATGTCTGGATGTGGCGCGGCCCTGGAGCCGGGGGCGGGCGGCGCTTGTCTATGCCGGTCAGGGTCGCCGGTTGGTGCTGGCGCTGAAACATGGTGATCGGCTGGATATCGCAGCACCTGCCGCGCGGTGGATGGTGCAGGCCGCGCGACCGATCTTGAGCCCGGATATGGTGATCGTCCCGGTGCCGGCGCATTGGATCAGGATGCTGCAGCGGCGCTACAATCAGGCGGCTTTGCTGGCCAATGAGATGGGCAAGACCGCGGGCCTGCCGGTGCTGTCAAACGGCCTGGTGCGCTGGCGGCGCACGCGCAGCCAAGATGGGCTGGATCGTTCACAACGTTTTGAGAATACGCAGGCCGCCATGCAGGTTCGGCCCCGCTACATATCTGATATAAAAGGAAAAACCGTGCTTCTGGTGGATGATGTCATGACCTCTGGCGCGACGCTGACCGCGGCCAGTTTCGCGCTTTTGTCCGGTGGCGCAAGTCGGGTATGCATCTGTGTGCTGGCACGCGTTGCCAAGGCTTCCTAAATCCTCGATAACAGGCGCAATTCAAGGAGGGGTGCATGTCTGCCCAGGTTGAAATCTATACAACCCCGTTTTGTGGCTATTGCCATGCGGCCAAGCGATTGCTGACCGCCAAGGGCGTGGCCTTTGTCGAATTTGATGTGATGGGCCAGCCAGCGCTGCGCCAGCAAATGATGCAGCGCGCGCCGGGGCGTCACACGGTGCCGCAGATTTTCATCAATGGCAGGCATGTGGGCGGCAGTGATGAGCTGCATGCGTTGGAGCGGGCTGGCAAGCTGGACCCGCTGTTGCAAGCCGCGTGATCCGCGCGGGGCTGATCCAATTATGCGCGTCGGATGATCCGGCGGCGAATTTGCCGATTACTCTGGACTATATCCGTGCCGCCGCGGCGGCAGGGGCGCAATTGGTGGTCACGCCCGAGGTGACAAATTGCGTGTCGACCAACCGCGCGCATCAGCGGGCTGTCTTGCGGCATCAGGACCAGGACGCGACGCTGGCGGCCATCCGTGCGCTGGCCCGGGAATTGAGCCTGTGGGTGGTGATCGGATCGCTGGCGCTGAAAACCGAAGATGCGGATGGGCGGTTTGCAAACCGGTCCTTTGTGGTCAGTCCGGATGGGCAGATCGCCGGCCATTATGACAAGATCCACATGTTCGACGTCGAAATCAGCGCCGCGGAAAGCTATCGCGAATCGGCGGGCTACAGGCCGGGCGCGCGCGCTGTTGTGGTGCCCACCGATCTGGGCGTTCTTGGGCTGACGGTGTGCTATGACCTGCGCTTTGGCAGTTTGTTCCGCGAACTGGCCCGGGCCGGTGCGCAGGTAATCACGGTGCCATCGGCGTTTTCGCCGGTGACGGGTGCGGCACATTGGGAGGTCTTGTTGCGCGCCCGCGCGATCGAGACCGGCGCCTTTATTCTGGCGCCCGCGCAGGTGGGCAGGCATCGCGCGAGGGCGGGCAGGCCGCGCGAAACCCATGGGCATTCGCTGGCAGTGGCCCCCTGGGGCGAGGTGTTGTGCGACATGGGCCTGCAGGCTGGTTTCAAACTGGTTGAATTGGATTTGGCAAAGGTTGATGATGCGCGCCAAGCCTTGCCGACGCTTCGTCAGAACCGGGTGTATGATTTGCCGTGACCCAGAATGAGACAGACCCCAATGTGATTTCCTTGCTCAGTGAGGTGATCATGGTCGACCAGTTGACCCGCGCGCGGTTGTCGCGCGCCTTGCCCAAGGGAATGGAGCTGAGCCATTTTTCGGTGCTGAACCATCTGGCCCATGTTCAAAGTGAGAAGGGCCCGGCCGAGTTGGCGCGGGCGTTTTCAGTGACCCGCGGGGCGATGACCAACACGTTGAACAAGCTGGAAGCGGCGGGCTATGTGCATATCCGGCCCGATTGGGAGGATGCGCGGCGCAAGTTCGTTTCGATCAGCGATGCGGGGCGCGGCGCGCGCGATCAGGCCTTGATGGCGATCGCACCGTTGACGCAGGAATTGGCGCATGAATTGGGCACGGATGCGCTGAAGGCGGCGCTGCCGGTCATGCGGGCGCTGCGGCGGCAATTGTTGGCAACGTGATGTGTTGCGCCGTGCTGGCGCACGTCGCGTTGGGCGAGGGGCGCTGCCCCTCGTCGACCATTGGTCGCTCGGACCAATGGCGCAACCATGGTCGACCCCCAAGGTATTTTGAAACCAAAGAGATCAGGTGTGAGGATATAGAAATGAAGATAACAACGCCCAAGGGCCAAAATGCCCGGCAAACAGGGCCTTTTGTGATGGTGCCGAAACGAAAAGGCCAACCGTTGTCCAAGGAAGAACGCGAGAGGTTGAACAAGGAGCGCGTGGAAAGAAACGGGCGTTTGTTGCGCGATATTGATCTGGGCAAGTTATCAAACGGTTCGTGATCAATTGCCGGGTTTCAGGCTGGCGGTGACGTAATTCACCGACAGGTCCCTGGCCGAGATCGACCACGACCAGCGGATTGGGTCAAAGACAAAGCCTTTGCGGTCAACCGGGGTGAGGCCCGCGCCCTTGATCAGCTCGAAGAGTTCGTCGGGGGTTATGAATTTTTGCCAGTCATGGGTGCCTTTGGGCAGCCAGCGCATCACATACTCGGCCCCGATGATCGCCATGGCAAAGCTTTTGGGATTTCGGTTGATGGTGGAGCACAGCATGATGCCGCCGGGTTTCAAAAGGTCATGGCAGGCGGCCAGATAGCTGGCCGGGTCGGCGACGTGCTCGATCACTTCCATGTTCAGGATGGCGTCGAACTGCAGGCCCTGTGCGGCCAGCGCCTCGGCGGTTGTGTTGCGATAGTCGATGTCCAGCCCGGCCTGTTCGGCATGTAACCGGGCGACCGGAATGTTGCGGGCCGCGGCGTCGGCGCCGATGACATTGGCACCCAGCCGGGCCATGGGCTCGGACAGCAGGCCGCCGCCGCAGCCGATGTCGAGAATATCCAGCCCGGCGAAGGGCGCGCGGGCGTCACGGTCACGGTCGAATTCCTCGGCGATCTGAGTGGTGATATAGTCCAGCCGGCAGGGGTTGAGCATGTGCAGAGGTTTGAATTTACCCTGCGGATCCCACCATTCTTCGGCCATGCGCTGGAATTTCTCGACCTCGGCGGCGTCAATTGTGGTGTTGAAGTCTGTCATCAAAAGGCCTTTGGTGGTTCGAAGCGGTTAAGGTTGCCAACGCGAGGGTATATAGTTCGGCGCATGGACAAAACATCAGGACATAAGAGCGCGGCGCAAATGCTATACCCGCCCCTGACCCCGTTTGACCAGCGGATGCTGGATGTGGGTGATGGGCATCGTGTGTATGTGGAGCAATGCGGCAACCCCAAGGGCGTGCCCGTGGTGGTGTTGCATGGCGGGCCGGGCGGCGGGTGCAGCCCGGCGATGCGGCGCTATTTTGACCCCAAGGTATATCGCGTCGTGTTGTTCGACCAGCGCGGTTGCGGGCGGTCACGGCCGCATGCGTCGGTTGAGGCGAATACGACCTGGCATCTGGTATCGGACATTGAGTTGATCCGCCGTGAATTGGGGATTGAGCGCTGGGCGGTGTTTGGTGGGTCCTGGGGGGCGGCGCTGGCGTTGATTTATGCGCAGGCCCATCCGGACGCAACGACGCATCTTGTTTTGCGGGGCGTGTTCTTGATGTCGGCGCGCGAGTTGGACTGGTTTTACCGCGGCGGCGCGGGCCGGTTCTGGCCGGAAAACTGGGCGCGGTTCGTGGGCCTGGTGCCTGAAGAGGAGCGCGGCGACATGATCGCGGCGTATCATGCGCGGCTGTTTTCGGGCGATCTGGCGGTTGAGACGCGGTTCGCGCGCGCCTGGGCCAGTTGGGAAAACGCCCTCGCTTCAATTGACAGCTCTGGTGTCGGTGGTGAAAGCCCGGCGGAATATGCGCGCGCCTTTGCCCGGCTGGAGAACCATTATTTCACCCATGGAGGCTGGCTGGGTGAGGATCATCAAATCCTGGACAATATGGAAAAACTGGCAGGCGTGCCGGGCACGATTGTGCAGGGGCGGTTTGACATGATTTGCCCGCCCGAGGCGGCCTTTGCGCTGCATCAGGCCTGGCCGCGGTCTGATCTGCGAATGATCGGCAAGGCGGGTCATGCCCTGTCCGAGCCAGGGATAACGGCGGAATTGGTGCGGATCATGCAGCGGCTGGGGCCGGGGCTGAAACAGGAGATGGAAGGATGAGTGACGAGATCCCGATTTTCGAGGCGCGCGAAGACGGGCCGCTGATTGCCAAGAACCTGCGCTCAATGATGGGTGCGGATGGGGCGGCGATAGAGGTCAAGCCGGTGATGGCGCTGTGCCGGTGCGGGCAATCGGCCAACAAGCCGTTTTGCGATGGGTCGCACAAGACGGCGGGGTTCAAATCCACCGGCGGCGAGCCCGCGGGCCGTGACCGGTTGATCGCCTATGAAGGCGCAGATGTATCGGTGACTTATAACCCGCTGATTTGTAGCCACGCGGCGGAATGTGGGCGCTTGGCCGGCCATATCTTCAACCCCGCGCAAAAGCCCTGGGTCCAGCCCGATCAGGGCAGCCGGGCAGAAGTTGAGACGGTTGTGGCGGCCTGTCCGTCAGGCGCTTTGGCTTTGGCCCGTGACGATGGCGCGCGCGAGCACAGGTTGGCCGCGCGGTGCAATGTGACGGTGGAAAGGAACGGGCCTTATTGGGTGGAGGGTGTGGCCCCGCCTGCCGGGGCGCAGGCAGAGGGCATGTCGAGCCGCAAATATGTGCTGTGCCGCTGCGGGATGTCGGGCAACAAGCCCTATTGCGACGGGTCGCATCGCGACAAGGGGTGGAAAGACGGCTCTTGAATACCTAGGTGATGTCAAGTAATCTTGACACGAGGTATAAAATGTCTGACCACGCAAAATTCTGGAACAAGCTCGCGCGCCGCTATTCCCGCCAGAAAATCGGCAATCCGGCCGCCTATGAGGAAAAGCTGAGGCGCACGCAGGCGTTGTTCACGCCGCAGACCCGCGTTTTCGAGTTTGGCTGCGGCACAGGCGGCACCGCGCGCCTTCATGCAGGCCATGTGGCCCATGTGCATGCGGTTGATTTTTCCGACCAGATGATCCGGATTGCGCGCGAACGTCAGGCCGAGGAGGGCGTCGCAAATGTGACGTTTGAAGTGGCAGGGATTCACGATGTGGGGACCGAGGCGCGCTATGATGTGGTGATGGCCATGTCGGTCTTGCACCTGTTGCCCAATTGGCGCGGGGTGATCGCCAAGGCCCATGCGCTGTCTGAGCCGGGCGGGCATTTCGTGACCTCGACGGTGGTGATGGAAAAGGGGCCATGGTATTTGCGCGCGGCGCTGGCGGTGTTGGGGCCGTTTGGGTTGCTGCCGCCCATCCAGTTTATCGGTCAGGCCACCTTGCGCCGCGAATTTGAAACGGCAGGGTTCACGGTGGTGGATGAATGGCGCCCCGAGGGGGCGGATAGCGTGTTCATTGTGGGGCAACGGCCCGTCTGAGCGCCGATGTGCATCAATGCGCGGGACTTGTGCGGCATGAGGGATGTCAACGCAGCTTTGGCAGGGGTAGCTTGGTGAGGCAAAAGGAGTGTGCCCATGTCCACCAGAATGCCAACCTATTTCATTTCCCATGGCGGTGGCCCCTGGCCGTGGGTTGAGACCATGCGTCAGGAATTTGCACCGCTAGAGGTGTCTTTGGCCGCCATGCCCGCTGAATTGCCAGAGCGCCCAAAGGCGGTTCTGGTCATTTCGGGCCATTGGGAGGCGGATGATTTTCGCGTCATGACAGCGCCCCGGCCGCCGATGATCTACGATTATTCAAACTTTCCGCCACATACCTATGATGTGGTTTACCCCGCGCCGGGGGCGCCGGATGTGGCGCGCCGGGCCCAAGAACTGATCACGGCAGCAGGGTTGCCCGCCACGGCGGATGGGGCTCAGGGCTTTGATCATGGCACCTTTGTGCCGCTATTTGTGATGTATCCCGATGCGTCGGTGCCGGTTTTTCAGGTGTCGATGCAGCATGGCTATGATCCGGCCGCCCATTTCGCGCTGGGCCGGGCGCTGGCGCCGCTGCGCGATGAGGGCGTGCTGATCGTGGGCTCGGGGCTGAGCTATCACAATTTGCGCATGTTCGGCCCGGATGCCAAGGTGCCGTCCGCCGGCTTCGATCGCTGGTTGACCGAGGTGCTGGATCAGCCGGGGCCGGCGCGGACGCAGGCGCTGCTGAATTGGGAGGCCGCGCCTCATGCCCGGGTTTGCCACAAGGATGAGGACCATCTGGTGCCGCTGTTTGCCGCGTTGGGCGCGGCCGAGCAGGACAGGGCGGTGATGACCTATCATCAAGAAGGTATCTTTGGCGGCGTCACGGCCAGCTCCTGGCGGTTTGGCTAGTTCACGCGATGGCCAAGGTTTGCGCTTGCAACCGCGCAGACCTTGGCCTATATCCCCTTCAACAGCGGCGCTTTGGCTTCCACCCCCAAGGCCCACCGGAATTTCCAACGGGCCGCGCGCCCGTTTTTTTGTGTCTGAATACCTGGGAACCCATGTCCGATCTGATCGCCAAAACTGCTCATGACAAGCGTCTGGCTGACATCGTCACCCCGATCATAGAAGGGTTGGGGTTTGAACTGGTGCGCCTGCGGCTGATGGGGGGCAATACGCCCATTTTGCAGATCATGGCCGAAAAGCCCGAGGGCGGGATTGAGGTGGATGATTGCGCGGCGATTTCCACGGCGGTCAGCGCTGTTCTGGATGTCGAAGACCCGATTGACGACAATTACACGCTGGAAGTGTCCAGCCCCGGTATCGACCGGCCCCTGACCCGGTTGAAGGATTTTGACACCTGGACAAGCTATGTCGCCAAGATCGAGACGACCGAGTTGATCGACGGACGCAAGCGGTTCAAGGGCGATCTGGCAGGAACCGAGGGTGACGAGGTGTTGATCGAGATCCCAGAGGGCACAATTGGCCTGAAATTCGACTGGCTGGCCGAAGCCAAGCTGGTTTTGACCGATGACCTGATCCGCGAAATGCTGCGCCAACGCAAGGCGGCGGGGATCGTGGATGAAACGCAATTTGACGAAATTCTAACCGATGATGACGGTTCTGAGGAGGACTGAGAGAATGGCAATTACCTCTGCTAACCAGCTGGAGCTTTTGCAAACCGCCGAGGCGGTTGCCCGCGAGAAAATGATCGACCCCGAGCTGGTCATCGAAGCGATGGAAGAAAGCCTGGCGCGTGCCGCCAAGTCGCGTTACGGCAGCGAAATGGACATTCGCGTGGCCATTGACCGCAAGACCGGCAAGGCGACCTTTACCCGTGTGCGCACCGTGGTCGATGAGGCAGAACTGGAGAATTACCAGGCTGAGTTCACGGTTGAGCAGGCCAAGCAATATCTGGATGACCCCAAGGTTGGCGATGTTCTGTCGGAAGAGGTTCCGCCGGTGGAAATGGGCCGGATCGCGGCACAATCGGCCAAGCAGGTGATCTTGCAGAAGGTGCGCGAAGCCGAGCGCGACCGTCAGTTCGAAGAATTCAAGGACCGCGCCGGCACCATCATCAATGGTCAGGTCAAGCGCGAAGAATATGGCAATGTCATTGTCGATGTGGGCACGGGCGAAGCGATCCTGCGCCGCAACGAAAAGATCGGCCGCGAAAGCTATCGCCCCAATGATCGTATCCGGTGCTACATCAAGGAAGTGCGCCGCGAGCAGCGCGGGCCACAGATATTCCTGAGCCGCACGGCGCCCGAATTCATGGCCGAGCTGTTCAAGATGGAAGTGCCGGAAATCTATGATGGCATCATCGAGATCAAGGCCGTGGCTCGCGATCCGGGCAGCCGCGCCAAGATTGCGGTGATTTCCTATGACAACTCGATCGATCCAGTGGGTGCCTGTGTGGGCATGCGCGGCAGCCGGGTTCAGGCCGTCGTGAACGAATTGCAAGGTGAGAAGATCGACATCATTCCGTGGAATGAGGATACGCCGACCTTCCTGGTCAACGCGCTGC
>Ga0316205_10003991_pt1 | contig 13369 bp, 18 predicted proteins | sample 3monthpyrite_MG_FD_204941 | JGI IMG/M metagenome (GOLD analysis project Ga0316205, IMG submission 204941) | Microbial mat bacterial communities from mineral coupon in-situ incubated in ocean water Damariscotta River, Maine, United States -... | ecosystem: Environmental > Aquatic > Marine >... | reverse complement strand
CAAGTTTTTTTTCAGCTTGCTTTTTAATGCTGCTATACCTTTATTATTTTTATTTACACTTTAACTTCTGAAAAGCAATTTAAACCCTATTAATATCTGACTTCAAACTGCCTGAATGTTTCAGCCGACGTGACATCAGTAATCTCAACGTCGGCAACAACCGCCATCGGAGGCCCTTGCTTTAACCAGACACATAGTTTTTTCAAGTTTTCTTCCCTGCCACAAGCCATAACTTCGACACGGCCATCAGATAAGTTTTTAACCCAGCCTTTCAGTCCAAGTTGCTGAGCTTTTTCCTGCGTACTGGCTCGAAAAAAAACACCCTGCACTGTACCCCTAACCTGAAAGCGCTGACAAGCCATACTACTCAATAATGAGTTTAGCACTTTTACTGGTAATTAGTCGGGGATCAAAGACATTAAACTCCGCCATCAGTTCTGCCGAGTTGTCAGAAATGTATTTAATGGAAATTATCTTTCCGTCATATATTTTGCCAAACACTTCAACTTTAAGCCTTTTTCCCGGTTTATAATTTTTCTTTAAGGGCAGAACTACAGCACCGGTTACAGACATTTTTTCCCTGCTGGCAACTGTAGCTAAAACAGGTTTTGTAGTTTCAAGATTTACCACCTCTCCAATACTGACATGTAAATCAAGTACAATTAAATGACTGTCAGCAGTCAGGTTGCAATTATCTACCTGCCATTTTTTCTCATCGGATTCAGCTTTAGCTGCATCGTATTTAGATTTTGTTTCGATATAAATCAGTTCAGCATTTCTCAACTCGACCTCTGACAAAACCGTTCTTTCAAATAATTCAACCGCCAGCTCTTTGTCTTTTAAGGTTCTTTCAACCGCAGGTAATAAACCTTCTGCTATCGATTTTTTCTGATTAAACTGTGCCTTATAAAGACCGCAATCAAGAGACAAAATCGAATCCCCTTCTTTCACATAACTACCTGACTGACTATTTATTGTTTTGACAACACCCGACAATGGCAGACCAAGTTGGCGTACATCTGCCCAACCCACCGTAGCCGGAATTTCTGACGCAAACAGAGATGAACTAAATATCATCAGACATAAAACATTTACAGTATAAAAATATCTCATTGCAATAAATATTCCTCTAACGTCACACCGGTTAACATGGAAAGTTTCATCCAGGCCAAAGCCAGACTGAAGTTATTTTTAAATTTTTCTAATCGCGCCTCAGAAACCCGAACAAATGAATCTCCCAGATCTGTCCGGTATTCCATTTCATAATATGCACGACTTCGATCCTGATATAGCTCACGGTATTCTTCGGCAACCTCGTCTATATCCTGTCGCGCTTTTAATACATATATTTGTTGCCAGACCTCAAGTAACTGCTGCCGAATTTCAGACTCAATGTGTTGCAGCTGAGCTTTTTGCTTTTGCCATTCTGAAAGTGCTCTGGCTGTTACTGCTTTAGCAGAATCATTCTCATACAATGGAACTGAATATTTCAAACTGGCTTTCCAGTTATTCTTGGTAGGAGACTCACTACTAAACTCTGTTAACTCCAGTTCGGTCGACAGTGTTGAACCATTCTTTTTTCTGCTTGCACTCAGCTCATGACTTGCTGCTTCAAGCAGTTGCAGTTGAGCTCTGATTTGTAAATTGTTCGACATGACAATTTTTAGTAAATCATCATACTCCGGTCGCTTTCTGCTGAAATAAGAAAAGTCCGGCAAAACAACTTCTTCTGGTAAGTCATCTGGTCTTGATATGCTTTCAGCAAACCGTGCACGGCTGATTCGTTGTAAGGTTTCACTTTCATAGCGCCGCGCCCTGACTTGCTGATATTCAAACTCAGCTTTTAATAACTCAACATCAGATGCCTGTTTCAGTTCATTCCTTTCCTGCGTTTTATTAAATTTAACATAGGCTGTTGCAATTGCTTCATTATCTAAAGCATATTTAAGATCCGATAATTTAATATCAAAAAATTTCGATGCAACCTCAACTCTTTTAGACAAACGAATTTGTTTTAATAAGAGTTTAGCTGCGCTGACTCTGGATTCAACTGCCTGTGATTTTTCACCTGAAAAGCCGAAGTCAAATAATGTTTTTTGCACAACAACTGATAACCGGTGGTCATCATTTATTTCTTCAGTCAGTACTTCTGAAGGCTTTACATATTGGGCCAGCGCAACCAGATTAATATTAAAATCATTAAGTCCATCAACCAGCAACTTATCGGATGCTGCCCGGTCTAGCTCTGACTTTGCTAACAAGGATTCATAATAATCACCCTCATCAACAAGTTTCATGACAAGCTTAAAATCAAGCCTGTCAGGTAAGGCTTCTGCTGCCTGTAACTGCGGAGAACTTAAACATACAATCGCCAGTGCTAGGCGCCGGATAAAACACATTCTGTTTAGCCTTTATTATTATTCTTTTTTTCTTTTCTTTTTTGGCGTTTATATTTTGTGAAACGAAGTTTTTCATAATGTCCATTTACCACGTATTCACCCAGCCACATGAATTCTTCTACCCCTGAAGTAGGACCAGTGTATCGCACTATTCTTTTACCCGTAAGATCAAAAAACGCAAATACGGGAGTGGCACGCACCCTGTTATGAGTCAGTGCAAATTCTTTCATGGTCATCGACTGACCGGAAAAGTCAGAAATGACCACATCACCCTCAATATCTATGGCGTATATAGAGAAATGCTTTTTAAAATAGGCCATTACCTCAGGCTGGTTTAATACCGTTGTTTTCATGCGATGACAGAAAGGACATTCATCCATTTCGAAGAACAGTAAAATGCCTTTTTTACCATTTTCTTTAGCCTCGACGAGTTCTTCTGAGAAATCCCCTAACGACAGATCGAAAATAGCTCTTTCATTTGCAGCTTCTGCTACCAACCCCATACAGCTGTAAATAAATAAGGTTAACCAGACACTGGTTTTAACAAACGACATTTTAAAACTCTCAAAAGATAACGGTATTGACCAGAATACCCTGTTATCAGACATAAAAAAAGCCCGCAGTGCGGGCTTTTTAGTAATGCTTATTGAACGAGAACTATTCGCCCAGATATGCCTTATCAGATGCTTCTTGTGAACCGATTGTCCATGCACCACGTGTCTTTGCATGATTGATCGCTGAATCCACATCAGATTGAGAAGCCGAACGATCAATAGTCAGAACCTGACCAGAATGAATCAGATCCGCATCTTCGATTTTGTCGCGATTTGCTTTATAAATCAGCGGCCACTGGTAAGGGTCTGAATAAACTTCATTCTTGCCCGAGATATTCCACAGATTATCGCCACCTACCACTTCATAAGAATCATTACTTGCAGCAGAATCAGTTGAGTTACTTTCTTCAGTTGTTGCCTCAACAGCCTCTTTAGTATCAGCAGCGTCTGTTTGAGCTGGTGCCTCCTGCTTAACTGGCTGCTCAACTGCCGCCGGGGCTTCCTCTTTAGTATCAGAACCCGCACAACCTACTAATAGACCAATTGTTGCTACAGATGTAGCCAGAAGCTTGGCCAAAGAAACGCTTTTCATTATTAATCTCCAGATTAAAGTATATTTTTCATTCAGTTGTCAGGTATAGACCAGCCTGATTTTATTATTCATCAAGAAATTAGCAATGCTGCCTAAGACTGTCAAGCAATAGCTGAAGTTTCTTGTAAAAACGTCACTAAAAGGCTGGTTTAAGCCGATAACTGTCATTCTTAGACAAACTCTGGCTTACCCTTATATTTTATTGTTAAGACAATTATTTTCTTTGTCTATTCAATGGTAAAATAATTCATTCTCTTCCCCTGGAAACACTGGAGTAACAATATGGCCGACAAAATCACTATATTTCACAATCCCCGTTGTTCAAAATCGCGCCAAACCATGGAGCTTTTACATGAAAATTCAGTAACTCCAGAGGTTGTTGAATACTTGAAAACACCACCAGATTACCAAACTATCGATGACATCCTGAAAATGTTGAAAATCGAACCACGCCAGCTAATGCGTACGGGTGAAGCTGAATACAAAGAAAATGATTTAGCAAATGAATCACTGAGTCGTGAACAGTTAATTGAGGCTATGGTGAATTTCCCTAAACTGATTGAACGACCTATTGTGATTAAAAATGGAAAGGCTGCTATTGGCAGACCACCAACAGCTATTCTGGAGATTTTATAATGGCTGAGGTGCTTGTACTTTATTACAGTCAGGGTGGAACAACGGCAGAAATGGCTAATTTAATCGCCAGTGGGGTGGAAGAAGTTGATGGCATGCAAGCCAGAGTCAGAACCGTTCCACATATTTCTGCGGTGACTGAAGCCAGTGAGCCGGACATCCCTGCTGATGGTCCTCCATATGCCAGTTTAAAAGATCTTGAAGAATGTGACGGACTGGTGATTGGCAGCCCTACGCATTTTGGCAATATGGCTGCTGCTTTAAAATACTTTATCGACAGTACAGGCCCTCTATGGATGTCAAAGGCGATGGTCAACAAACCTGCAGCGGTCTTTACCGCAACCGCAAGCATGCACGGTGGCCAGGAATCTACATTATTGTCTATGATGCTGCCGCTATTACATCAGGGCATGATTTTAGTCGGTCTTCCATATAGTGAGCAGGCATTAATGCAAACCTCATCAGGTGGTAGTCCTTATGGTGCCAGCCGCCTGACCAGTGATCAAATCAACCTTCAATTAACCAGCGATGAAAAAGCTTTATGCAAAGCACTGGGTAAACGAGTCGCTGAAGTTGCTAAATCTGTTCAGGCCATAATTTAACGATATGAATAAAATTACCTTTTCCCGATGGTTGTCACTGGCAGGTTATTTTTATCTGCTGCTTAGCTTAATTCTTCTGTTGTTTGTCTTTAACAAACCAGAACCTCACAACATGATGCCGGCACTACTTTTTTACATCGGACCATTAATGTTCCCACTCAGAGGTTTACTTGCCGCCAGAGCATATACCCACGCATGGGCAGGATACCTGGCTTTATTCTATTTTATTGTAGGTGTCTGGTATGCAGGTGCTGAAGTCGACAGATTTATTGGCATTCTTATTACATCAGCAAGTATTCTGTTTTTTGTCGGTGCTATTATGTTTGCACGATTACAAGGCAAAGCAGATAAAGCAGATAAAGCAGAAGCCAGCGAAAATCAAAACCAGTAAAAACTAACACTTAATGATTTAAATTTTACGCTTCAGAATTCAAAACATCCTTTATAAAAGGAATGGTCAGGCGTCGCTGCTGAATCAGCGATGCCTTATCAAGCTTATCCAAACTTTCATACAAGACAAACAAATCCCGCGGATAATGCTCTAATAAATAGTTAGCAACATTATCAGGTAGCTCAAGACCTCTGGCTGATGCCCTTGTTTGTAATGCCGATCGCTTTTCATCATCGGTAAGTGGCATTAACTGAAATACCGGGCCCCAGGTTAATCGAGACCTTAAGTCAGGTAATTTTAAATCCAGTTCAGCAGGGTTTTTCTCCGCTGCAAATAATAAACAGACAGATGACGTTCTCGCCAGATTAATTAATGAAAACAAGGCCTGTTCCCAGTCATCATTTCCCAGCACCGCATCGAGACCATCAAGAGCAACCAGATCCAGCTGCTCAACCCCATCTAGAATGTCTGTTGTCACACCCGGCATTTGATCAAGCGGTAAATAACTGGCCGTTAACTTCTGGCTTGATGCCAACTGACAGGCAGCTTGTAATAAATGTGATTTCCCAAGGCCATCACCAGACCATAAAAAAACTTGTCGTTCGCCTTCAGTCTTGAACACATTCTGAAGAATTTCAACGACGAGCTGATTTGAACCAGGAAAAAAACTTTTGAAGGTGCAGCTTTCTTTAGGTTGAAGCTGCAATGGTAACTGCTGCATAAACTCTTATTCCAAAAAGGAAAAATTTCTTTATTTATTCCGCTTCATAAAGCGGGCTACTCAGGTACTGTCGGTGCATATGTCTTAAAATAACAGCGATGACAGCGGCTACTGGTAATGCCAGTAACACGCCGACAAATCCAAATAACTGACCACCGGCCAGAACTGAAAATATAACAGCAACCGGATGCAGGCCAATTTTATCACCAACTAACAATGGCGTTAATAACATTCCTTCGAGTAATTGTCCGATTCCAAAAACAACAATTACCGGCCAAAGCTGTATAACGTCTTGCGTTTGCAACAGCATCGCTATTCCTGCTGCAACAATGCCAACGATAAAACCAAGATAAGGAACAAAACTAACCAGTCCTGCCAGCATTCCAATTAATAAAGCCAGCTCCAACCCTGCTATTTTTAACCCCAGGGAATAAATAATGCCAAGCACAATCATCACCAGAAACTGGCCTCGTAAAAAAGCGGCCAGCACACTATCCGATTCGAGAGCCAGTTTTTTGATCACAGGCTCTTTGCTTCTTGGTAATAATTCATGCACTCTGCTGACTAAAACATCCCAGTCACGCAACAAATAAAAAGTAACCACAGGAATTAACACAAGATTACCTAGCCAGACAATAAGCATAAGCCCTGAATCAGAAAGTGACTTAACAATATTCAGCAACACTTTTCCATTACCACTCCATTGCTGGGTAATAAAATCACGTACTTCATTAAGATTAAAAATCTTTGGATCGAGATTTAATTTAGAAGCCAGTGCCGGCAACAGCTCTTGTTGAAGCCAGACCAGATGTGCAGGTAAACTTTTTACAAAGTACCCGATCTGCGACTCTAACATTGGCAGCAGAACAATGAGAACCAGACCGATAACTAAAAAAATTATTGAAAACACGATACTGACAGAAAGTGTTCTGCTCAGCTTATATGTTTCCAGCCTGTCAACCAGAGGATCACCAAGGTAGGACAGTAATGCCGCTACAATAAAGGGTGTTAACACAGGAGCTAAAAAATAAATTAACGCTGATAAAAAAATGATGCTCGCCAGAAGCATCCATTTCTGTGAATCGTTCAGCACCAGTTACTTTCTCATTTCGTAGGCAAGCACAACATCATCAACAGCTGATTGCTGAGTCGTCACCTGAACGTTAACCGGTTGTAAAAATTTTCCAAGAGCAATCCTTCTTTTTAAATCATCCACGTTGCCCTGTGCCTCAATCTTAAACCGTACTCCCTGGGAACCGATTTCACTGGCATTCAAATCTCTCACTGATTGTAAACTTTGCAAGTAAGCCATTGCTCTGGCATAGCTATCAACACTATCGATGCCATGTATATCTATGAAAAACTTACCGCCATCTGACTCTTTTAGTAACAAGGCATACTTAACGGATACAGCATCAGTTGCTTTATCCACACCAACCGTTGATAGCAAATCCAGTTCACGAGCATTTATTGCCCAATATTGTTGATGTGTATCTGTCAGCAAATCCCATTTTACCTGCCACTGCTCAGCAGCCCAAAGGTAACGCCCGGCTAAAACAGACTCTGTTTGATAACGTCGCGATACTTTTAGAATATTGTCCCAAAAACCACCCCACACATCGAGAAAACTTAAACGCTCTTTATCCAGATCATCGTACACAGGCCAGCGGATAGGTAATCCACGTAATTTTGCTGCTTTTTCTATTTCATCTTTTATCGGCGACTTATCACTTTGTTTAAGAATATATCGATGACCACCATCACGAACAGCTATCCATACTAGCGTTTCTGGACGTTGCTTACCCCAGACAGGTAACTGACTGTTTCTTAATAAGTTATTGATCGCCTGGGCATCAAATTTAATCCACAAAATATCGGTATACACCACTTCAGGAGTCTGATTTTGAACGGGAGCCGGTGTTTTATCGTCTTGAGGTAACTCGCGATAACGGAACTGGGAAACATATTTCAATACTTTGTTGCGTGCATCATCAACCAGCGGGTTACCGAGCACCCGGGAACTGCCGGCAACTCTTATGAGCGTTTGCTGGAATGCTTTTTTAAACACCTGATGTCTGGTTTTACGGGTCTGGTCCTGAACCGGGATCTCAGCCTCGTAAAGCTGATCAATGACCACTGCAGATACTGGCATACTTAAGACCAGCATAGATATCGTAATTAAGGCCACACCCAAGGCCGAAAAGCTATTAATTTTTAGAATATTAGCAATCTGTTGCATAGAAATTTCATAACCAGTTTCAGAGCGTGTACAATACCACACTTCATTAAATTTCGGGTTCTGCACTACTCATGAATGACTCCAATAATCCAACTTCTCTTAGCTATAAAGACGCTGGTGTAAATATTGATGCTGGTAACGATCTGATCGACAAGATCAAACCACATGTTGCTAAAACCAAACGTCCTGAAGTCATGGGCGGACTCGGTGGTTTCGGAGCCATGTTCCAGATTCCACTGGATCGCTACAAAGAACCCGTGCTGATTTCCGGTACCGATGGCGTCGGCACCAAACTCAAACTGGCTACTCAGCTCAATAAACATGACACCATTGGTATTGATCTGGTTGGCATGTGTGTTAACGACATTCTTGTTCAGGGCGCAGAGCCGCTGTTTTTCCTCGATTATTATGCCACTGGCAAACTCGAAACTGAGGTTGCAGTCGATGTAATCAAAGGAATTGCCGATGGATGTGTATTATCTGGTGCTGCTTTAATTGGTGGTGAAACGGCAGAAATGCCCGGTATGTATTCTGCTGGTGATTATGACATGGCAGGATTCTGTGTCGGTATTGCTGAAAAGAGCAAAATCATTGATGGCACTAAAGTTAAAGCCGGCGATGTCATTTTGGGCATGGCTTCTTCCGGGCCTCATTCAAATGGTTACTCATTAGTTCGAAAAATTCTTGAGGTCAGCAATGCCGACCTGAGTGAAGACTGCGGTGGCCAGAGTTTAGGCGACGCCTTACTGGCACCAACACAAATTTATGTGAAACCACTGCTTTCTTTAATCGAGAAAATTGATATTCACGCAATGGCTCACATTACAGGTGGTGGCTTGCTGGAAAATATTCCTCGCGTATTACCCGAAAATACCAATGCTACGATTAAAGCCGATAGCTGGGACATGCCTCCAGTGTTTAACTGGTTACAAGAAAAAGGCAATGTTGAAGACACTGAAATGTACCGCACTTTTAACTGCGGTATTGGCATGGCCGTCGTTGTCGACGCAGCTGATGCAGACACAGCCATCGCAGAATTAACCGCAGCCGGTGAAAAGGTATTCACTATTGGTAACATCGTCAGCGGTGAAGGCACACCTGAAGTTCTTATTAGTTAAACCTGATGACAGCAAAACCCTTGTCTATTGTCGTGCTGATTTCAGGCTCCGGCAGTAATATGCAGGCTATTATTGATAGCCTGCCAAAACAAAACATCAATGCCGAGATCAAAGCCGTTATCAGCAACAAAGTGGATGCTTATGGTCTGGAGCTCGCCAAACAAGCCAACATCCCGGCACTATCCATTGATCACACGCTCTATGATTCAAGACTGAGTTTTGATCAGGCAATGATTGAAATCATTGATAGCTTTAAACCTGATCTGATTATTCTTGCCGGTTTTATGCGCATATTGAGTGAAGAATTTGTCAATCACTATGCTGGCCGCCTGATTAATATTCATCCGTCATTATTACCAGAGTTCAAAGGCTTAAACACCCACCAGCGTGCGATCGATGCTGGCCATCACCAACATGGCGCCTCAGTCCATTTTGTCAGCAATGAACTCGATGGAGGCCCCGTTATTGCCCAGGCAGTGGTTGCTATTGATGAGCAGGATGATGCTAAAAGCCTGAGGCTAAAAGTTCTTGAACAGGAACATATTCTGTACCCCTTAGTCACCAAGTGGCTGGCACAAAACCGAATTGCCCTGGTAGATCAAACTGTTTATTTTGATCAGACACCACTTGAAAAAGCCATTATTATTGATGCTGATTCATGGAATGCCTGAATTGCCTATAATAAAAAATATGCAAAAAAAAACACTGCTGATATTGCTGGGACTTTTATTTACCCATCCTTTGCTACAGGCAAGCCCTGTCATTCAGCATATTCCAAAAAATTTTGTAGCCCAGTTTAGCCTTTATAAAAGCGGCTTCCCTATCGCTGAGACCGAATACCGATTCACACGAGATAAAAATAACGCCTCTTTTCAGCATGTTTCGCTACCAAGCGGCTTTACCTCTTTATTTAGTGACAACAAAGTCGAAGAAAAAAGCACGCTGAATACATCTGAAAATACGCTCAAGGTAAAAACGTATCAGTTCACCCAGACCGGTGATAAAAATATCAGTATCAGCAGCCGCTTTAACTGGAATAACAAAACCATTTCAACAATCAATAACCAGCAGCCAGCCACTGAAACCCGTTTTGAACATTACGTCTGGGATAAATTATCGACGCTTCTGGCATTGATGTCTTATGCACATGACCAGAGTACAAGCATTTTTCTGCATAGCTTCGATGGCGTTAAAATAAAAAAATATGAACTTAAGTATACAGGTAAGAGGGAAATAGAGCTGGATGATGACGAGTGGATTGTTTCAGATATATGGAAAAGAAAAGATGGCAAAAAACAGGTCATCTTCTATCTTGATCCAGATAAAAATTACTTCCCTGTGAAAATTGAACAATACAAAAACCAGAAATTACGCGCCACTTTACTGCTAAAACAGCTAAAATGGCTTTAATGGCCTGTTAAAGACAACATCATGAATAAAGAAGACGAAGAAGAAATCATATATGTAAGTAAAAGCGAGCTGAAACGTGATTGCCACGCTTTAACCGATCTGGGTGTTGATCTTACTGAGTTGCCAGAAAACCAGCTTAAAACTATTCCGATGTCTGATAGTTTATTAAATGCGGTGATGGAAGCAAAAAAAATTCACAAACACAGCGCGATCAAACGACAACGCCTGTACATTGGTAAACTGATTCGAAAAGATGACTGGGAAACCATCCAGCAACATGTAGAGAAATTTAAAGAGCCACTGCAACAACAAAACGCCGTGTTCAAATCAATGGAAAACTGGCGTGACCGGATGCTCTCTGAAGGCGATAAAGCCGTCAATGATTTTATTGGTGAACACCATAATGCGGACCGCCAGAAACTTCGACAAATGGTAAAAAACGCAAGTAAAGAGAAGCAGCTGGAAAAACCGCCTGCTCATGCCAGAAAGTTATTTAAATATATCCGAGAAATCATTGAAAATGAGTCAGAAGGTCTATAATCCAAGAAGGTCTATAATCTAATAATAAAGATAACAGAAGGTCGGGTATATGGAACGGTCACAGATTCACAATTATTTTGAGCATCTTGTTTTTGACTATATTGATCAACAGATCATCCCCCACGTTCAAAATAAATCAGATGACTATTTCCTTGATATGGCTTGCATAGCACTCAATAAGTTACCAACACGCTATGTGCGGTATGAAGTAGATATGGCATTTTTCCTGCACCCCGAAGAACGAGCAAAAATGCAGGAATCAGTTAAAACAGCCGTCAATGATGCTCAAAAATATATTGATGAACACTTTGACAGCCGTCGCTAATCATATTCTGATTTAATCAGAAATCTGACAAGCCAGACGTCTGTGCTCCAGCGCAGGGAAATGTTCTCTGGTCGTTTTTAAATATTGCAGATCAACTTTTGCAGTAACAACGCCAGCACCTTTACCCATGTGGTTTAAAACCATCCCCCAGGGACTCACCACAGCACTATTACCATGAGTTTCCCGGCCGCTAACATGATACCCACCTTGACCAGCAGCAATGACATAACAAAGGTTTTCAATAGCGCGGGCTCGTACCAACACTTCCCAGTGTGCTTTTCCGGTTATAGCGGTAAACATTGAAGGTATTGCGCAGATTTCCATTCCCTGATTAACCATCTTCCTGAACATCTCTGGAAACCTGAGGTCATAACAAATCGCCAGACCTAACTTACCAAAAGGTGTATCTACAACAACAGTATGATCTCCGGCGATTGTCGTCTCAGATTCGGTATAACTTTCATTCGATTCTTCCAGATGCACATCAAACAAATGTATTTTGTCATAGCGTGCAACACGCTCACCCTGATCATTGAATAACATACAGCTCGAAAACAGCTTATTTGCATCCTCTGACTTCAAAGGCACCGTACCACCCACCAGCCAGATAGCATGTTTCTTTGCCTGCTCCGAGAGAAACTTTTGTACAACACCCTCGCCATCTTCTTCGGCCACATTCATGTGTTCAAAATCTGTTTTTCCCATGAATGAAAAATTCTCAGGCAAAACAATCAAAGCAGCTGACTGTGCAACTGCCTCTGCAATCAGTCTTTCTGCCTGATCGAGATTTGCCTGAACATTGGGTCCTGATGCCATTTGAATGGCTGCTACCATAGTCACTTATTCATTCCTCCAGCGGAAAGCACGGATAATTTGATAATATCTTTTGCACCGCTACCAGCGATACTTTTAATTTTAGTTGATGACACACCTAAGGCAATTAACCAGTCCTTTAACTCCCTCAGCCAGAGTTCACCATTTTCGCCACCCGGGTAACTGATTTCAATAGTCTGCTGACTGTTTTTCTGCCATTCCTTAAGTACCTGAGAAAGCGAGTCCATTTTAAGCACGCTTTCACCATGACGAGGAATAGCCCATTGCTCAGCAGTAATGATGGCATCAAGTTGATCTGCATTCAATAGACCTGGCAACAGACATATTGCATAGAAAAAACTTTTATTTCTTAACATTATTCTTCATCGCCATCAGTAATCAAATCATTTTTGCCCGGCTTATCTTCATCACTGTCACCCATTTTTTTAATGACAGGATCTTTCCAGCTTCCGGTAATATGATATTGATTTTTTGCAGCCTCGTCGACTCCCAGAATTTTTTGCCCCAGATAGGCAGTCAGTCCAACAGCAGCACCTTGAAGTACAGCAATCCAACCTGACACACCTGAGGAAATTCGGGGAACTACAGACATCGTCTGATCAAAATCTTTATCAGACATACCAATTCTGCCATTAAAATACACGTCAGCTGACGTCCCTGTTATATGCGTATTTTTTGTATACAGATTTCCCTTAGTAAAGTTAGACTCACTTTTAAAATCAGTAAACTCAAAGCCTTCACTAAAAGTATCGCTAAAATCCAGCATAAATCGCTGAGGTAATGCGCTCAAACTAAACATACCCAGCAAACGACCTGCGCCCGGTTCGATATCAACAAAACTACCTTCTTCGGCATTTACCGTCATCCGCCCTGACACCAGTTTCCAGTCAAAATCAAAAGGAGATGCCGACCATTGCCAATCAATAACAGCATTGCCTTCACCCTCCTTAAGACTCTTAGTTAAATCATAATATGACAGCATACGTCCAATATCTGCACTGTTAAGCTCAA